>Ga0114968_10000669_pt1 | contig 25662 bp, 38 predicted proteins | sample M_130807_EF_Meta_FD_87020 | JGI IMG/M metagenome (GOLD analysis project Ga0114968, IMG submission 87020) | Freshwater microbial communities from Lake Montjoie, Canada to study carbon cycling - M_130807_EF_MetaG | ecosystem: Environmental > Aquatic > Freshwater > Lake | place: Lake Montjoie... | reverse complement strand
CTTGCATGCAAAGCTTGGTAGCAAGGATTTAAGCCAATGATTATTTCCCTCGAGATGTCTCGAGAAAATATGCGTGACCGTATTTATACAATGTTAGGTTCTGGATTATTTAAAGCTAGCGATTTATCCAAAGGAGATATTAATATAGATGACTTTAAATCATGGGGTCAGAAAAAGTTTGAAGGAAAAAATAGTTTTGTGTTGGTTTCAAACGAGGGAGCAGGAGATGTAACACCAGCAACTATTCAGGGTAAGATAGATCAACATAAACCAGACCTAGTTATTTTAGATTATCATCAACTATTTAATGATAACAAAAGAAGCAACTCTGAAGTAGAGCGTAATAGAAACGTATCTCGTGAATTTAAATTGCTAGCGGTAACAAATAATATACCAGTTATTGATATTACTGCAGCTACAGCCGATGACATTTCTGATCAAGAAAATCCTCCAATGATGAGTCAAGTTGCTTGGTCAAAAGCAATTGAATATGACGCTGATATGGCAATGGCAGTTCATAGACACCCAGGAACTAATTTATTTGAAATAGTTTCAAGAAAGAATCGTCACGGAACTGAGTTTGCCTTTCATTTAGATTGGGATATTAACAGAGGTATTATCAAAGAATTGTACGATTATGTACCAGCACAAACAAATTAAAAGATTTAATATAGATGTAGAGTTTAAAGACGACTCAGATATAATTAGGCTCAAACATCAATATGAAAGTATGCTAACTCATAAAATGAGAGACAAAGGATATTCAAGGGTACTTGACATAGACACCTCATTTTCGGTAGAATTTACTGGTACAACATGGAGATTCTTAATGACTCTTTATGGTATATATACAGGAAGGCGGAAAGCATGGCAATCAGAGGGAATAACACAGGGCAAGTTAGTTCCACGCAATATGCACCCAGCCATATAAAATCTGTTATAAAGGAAATTGGTTTAAGGATAATTAGCGAGTCAAATAATAATTTGGTTTTATACTGTCCATTTCATAACAATACTCATAGCCCTAGCTTTTACATTAGCGAAGAAAATGGAGCATGGCTTTGCTTTAATCCGTCATGTGGAGAAACTGGAAACATAATTCAATTAGTTAAACGCATTGCAGGTAAAAATGATTTTGAAGCTATTAGATTAATTACATCAAAAGAGTCACAGGCACTAGATAATTTTGACGAAGCCCTAAGTCAGATGTTTGAAGATAAACCAGATTTTGTAGAGTTTGATCAAAAAAAACTTGACGACTTATCTTTAGAATTAACTTTAAATAAACCCGCTAGAGATTATTTTGAGTCTCGTGGAATCAATGAACAATCTATGAATTATTTTAAATTAGGATATTCTGAGGCACAAGGCATGGTTATTGTCCCAGTTCATAGTCCAGACGGTACTCCAGTAGGACTAGTAGGCAGATCAATATCTGAAAAGAAATTTAAAAATAGCACAAACCTTCCTAAGAATAAAACTCTATTTAATATACATAGGGCAAAAAGAATTGGTGATCAAGTTATTATTGTTGAATCTAGTTTTGATGCAATAAGAATACATCAATCTGGATTCCCAAATGTTATTGCCACATTGGGCGGACACATATCCACAGATAATTTAAAGTTATTAAATAGACATTTTAATAAAGTAGTAATAATGACAGACGCAGATCAGGCTGGCAGAGAATTAGGAATATCAATTTCTAGTAAATTAAAAAATAAAGACATCTTGTGGGCTTCGTATTCTTATGGTAAGATATATCCTCATGATGCAAAAGATGCAGGAGACATGACTGAGGATGAAATTAAGCTTTGTATTAACAACGCTGTTTCTGATATAGAATACAAATCCTGGAGCTTGTGATATAATACAGTTACAGATGGATTTATACCATCAACTATAGAAAAGAGGAAATAAAATGGGTCTAGTAAAAGGACTAAAAGATTTAAATAAGGTAATGGATAAACCGCAATCATCTGGCGGAGATAGCTCAAGAGCACGTTGGGTTAAATTGGATGACGCAGAAAGTGTTAAAATTAGATTTCTTCAGGAATTAGATCCTGACTCTCCCCACTATAATGAAAAAAATAGTTTGGGATTTATTGCAGTAGAACACACGAACCCAAAAGACTATAAGCGCAAAGCTTTATGTACAATTGACGATCAAGGAAAATGTTGGGGATGTGAACAACATCGTAAAGATTACAAAGCAGGATGGAAAGGCCGTTCTCGCCTATACATCAATGTTCTTGTAGATGATGGTAAAGAAGATCCATATGTTGCCATCTTGTCTCAGGGTAGTAGCGGAAAGACTATTACTCCTACATTAATTGAATATGCTGGCGAAATGGGTAGCATATCAAATTTAGTGTGGCGCATTAAGCGTACAGGCACAAAGACAGACACCAGTTATACATCAATCCCTCTTGCCAAAGATGAAAAACCATTTGATTCATCTGGACTGGAATTGTATGAATTGGAAAAGGTTGCAGTTCGTGACCTACCCTATACAGAGCAAGAAGCCTTCTTTAATGGTGAAGGTGGAGAAGAGCCATCAAACGCAACAGGTAGCGTAGAGTGGTAAATTAAATAGACTCAGGGGTGGCTATTGCCACCCCTAGTTTTATTTAGTAGAATCCATATATGATAACTTATGAGATACCAGATCCATTTGCCACTTTTGTAAGAAATAGAAACATAAACTGTGTTGGTTCAACATATGATTATTTTTCTAAAGAGTGGAGTTTTAAATGCTCAACATGTTCAGAATTTATGTTTGCTCCAAGTAAAAAAACAATAATAAAAACCAGACTTTATCACACAAGAAATATTTGCTTAGGCGGTTACTAATGAGTTTTACACACCTACACGTTCACAGTTATTACTCTTTAATGGATGGACTTAATTCTCCAAAAGAGTTATGCCAAGCGGCATTAGATGCTGGACAAACAGCTATTGCTATTACAGACCATGGCACACTATCATCACACCGTGAAATGCAAATTGCTGCAAAAGAATTAGGCATTAAGCCAATTCTTGGAGTAGAAGCCTACATATCCCCAACGGATAGATTCGATAGGTCATCTAAAACAGATAAAAGTATTCAAGCCTATAATCATATTATTTTATTAGCAAAAAACCAAAATGGATTAAAGAATATTAATAGTTTGCAAGAAATTGCATGGAACGAAGGCTTCTATCACAAGCCACGTATTGATATGGAGATTTTAAAAGAATATGCAAAAGATATTATTGTTCTTTCTGGATGCCTTAATGGACTTATTAGTAAGTGTATTGAAAAGGGAGAATTTGAGGAAGCGAAAATTATTCTTAAAGATTTTAAGAAAACTTTTGGCGAAGATTTTTACATTGAAGTTCAATCTCATAACCCCAAAGAAATAAATGAAAACTTATTAAAGCTAGCAGATGAACTAGGAATTAAACCAGTTGCAACTGGAGATGCTCATTTTGCCAAAGGCGAAGATAAAATTTTAGAAGAAGCCATGCTAATTCTATCTACCTCACCCAAGTCTGATAAAGAAGCAGATTTTGAAATGTCTAGAAACATGAATAACATGTTAGATAGATTTAATTATCTTTATCCTGACCGTAGAATTTCATTCCAAGACTATAATTTATTTATACAGTCCAGATCAGAAATTGAATCTGATTTTAATAAGGCTGGAATTCAACGAATAGACATTTATGAAAATACCACGGAGATAGCAGAAAAAATTGGAGAATACGATTTTAACAGGGGTTTAGACCTGCTCCCTATCCCAAAGACCAACGCCGACCAAAAGCTGTCTGATATGGCCTTTGAAGGCCTAGAAAGGCTACGCCTGAGAGAGAGCTGGCTGGGAAATGACGTATATGACCAAAGGCTTATAGAAGAGCTTGAGATTATTAAAGATAAAAATTTTGCCTCCTATTTCTTAGTTGTTGCAGATATGATTAATTGGGCTAAAGAAAATGGTATTATGGTTGGGCCTGGACGTGGCTCTGCTGCAGGATCTTTAGTTTGTTATGCATTAGGAATTACCGATGTAGACCCAATAGAATATGACCTATTGTTTTTCCGATTCATTAATCCAGAGCGAAATGACTTCCCAGATATCGACACAGATTTTGAAGACCGTCGCCGTAAAGAGGTTAAGGATTATCTTAAGAAAAAATTTAAACACGTAGCATCAATTTCTACATATACATATTTTAAAGACAAAGGCGTTATTAGAGACGCAGCCCGTGTATTTATGGTTCCACTACAAGACGTAAATCGTGCACTAAAATCAATTGATACTTTTGAAGACTATATGGAATCTCCAAACACTAAAGAATTTAGAATGAAGTATCCAGAAGTGACATGGCTAGCAGAAAGACTGCGTGGCAAAATTAGAAGCGTTGGTGTTCATGCTGCTGGTGTTGTTGTTGCTAAAGATGACCTTAGAAATTTTGCACCGATAGAATCAAGGGCAGACGCACAAGATCAAGTTTCTGGACGCATACCAGTAGTTGCATACGACATGGATACGGTTGCAGATATCGGGCTAATTAAACTAGACGCATTAGGGCTAAAAACACTTTCCGTTATTTCAGACACGATAAAAGCTATTAAAGAAAGACACAACAAGGATATATTTTTATCAAGTTTATCCATGGACGATAAAGAAGTTTATAAGGTGCTAAGCGAGGGATACACAAAAGGAGTGTTCCAGGCAGAAGCAACCCCTTACACAAATCTATTAATTAAAATGGGTGTTGATAAATTTGAAGATCTTGCTGCTTCAAACGCCCTAGTACGCCCAGGAGCAATGAATACCGTAGGAGCCTCCTATATTAAACGAAAACATGGAGAAGAAGCGGTATCGTATGTTCATGAAATTATGAAACCTTTTACCGAGAATACATATGGTGTTATCATATATCAGGAGCAGGTCATGCAGGCCTGCGTACACTTAGGTGGTATGTCTTGGTCAGAGGCTGATAAAGTCCGCAAGATTATCGGAAAGAAAAAGGATGCAAAAGAATTCGACCAATTCAAGGATCAGTTTATTGCTGGGGCTTCAAAACACATTTCTGAGAAAAAGGCCCAGTCTTTATGGAGTGACTTTGAGGCTCATGCTGGCTACTCTTTTAATCGTAGTCATGCTGTTGCTTATTCCATGCTTAGTTATTATACGGCTTGGCTTAAAAAGTATTACCCTCTTGAATTTATTTTTTCAATTCTTAAAAACGAAAATGATAAAGACAAAAGAACAGAATATTTAATTGAGGCTAAAAGATTAAACCTTAAAGTATTGCTGCCTCACATTAATGAATCTGAACTTTATTTTTCATTAAAGGAAAACGCAATTCAATTTGGATTAGCTGAAGTTAAATTTATTTCAGATAGCATTGCAAATAAAATTATAGAAAGAAGGCCTTATGCCAATTATTCCGATTTCGTACAAAAAGCCTCTACGAAAGGTAGTGGGATTAACAGTAGGGCTGTATCTGCTCTTAATGCTATTGGCGGTTCTGCTTTCGAGGACAATCTCAGAGACGGTAAGGAAAAAGAAAACTACTACGAATACTTAGGAATTCCTACATTTAATTTAGAATCTATCCCACCTAGAATTAAGGCACAAGCAAAACCAATTGAAGAGTTTGATGACTTAGGCTCTTTCCCAATGTTTGGTATGGTTAAAAGTATTAAAAGAGGAACTGGCTGGGCAAGAGTTGAGCTAGTAGATGAAACTGGATCTATAGGTTTATTTCATAATGAGCAAACTCAAATAGAGACTGGGCAAATGTATTTTATTCTTGTTGGAGATAATAGAATAGCTAGATATATTAAAATAAATGACATGGACCCAAACGGATCAGACCTTTTTGTAGATTATCTATATAGAAAAGAATATGACATGGAAGATGACGAGCAAATAGTTATTAACTTTAGTCCATATAAAACTAAAGCTGGAAAAACAATGGCCCACATAGTCATGTCAGATAAAAATAAACAATTAACTAGAGCAATTGCATTCCCAACAATGTATACAAAAGTTTTATCAAGAATGCGTGAAGGAATGAAAAGCAAACCCGTTCTGTCAAAACTAGAAGATGGAACCCTAATGATAAAGGAAATAAAATGACACAGGCCCCAGATGAAATATTTAAATCCATGAATATTACAAAAATTTTATTAGCTATTTTAGAAAATCAAAAAGTTATTAATGTACCAATTGATATTTTTATTAATGCTGGTGTTGAAGAAAAAGGTTTAAATGTTGAATATAATGAAGAGACAAAAGAATTTGTATTTCAATTAAAGGAGAAAATTGAACAACCAGATGATAATCAGGATGTTGATGCAGAATCAAATACCTAAAACCAAAGCCCCTATTTTAAATAAAAGATCAAAAGACTTTAATTATAATGACACAGAGCCTGATTTTAATGCTATAATGAGCATATAGAGAAAGAAAACAATGACAATTTTAATAGATGACGTATTAGCAAAACTAGATCCAAAAACAAGAGCAAGAGTCCAATCAGCACAAAATATCAAAGTTGAAAAGCAGGCTACGCCAAGCATAGGATTAAATTTATCTTTAAAAGGTGGCCTTGGATACGGTAGGCAAGTTTTGGTTTGGGGAAATAAATCTGCTGGTAAATCATCTTTTTGTTTACAAATGATTGCAATTGCACAAAAAGAAGGCAAGACGTGTGCTTGGATTGACGCAGAAGCATCATATGACCAATCTTGGGCAGAACAATTAGGCGTAGACTCATCAAAGTTAATTTATTCTTCAGCTAAAACAGTTAACGATATGGTTGATGTTGCAACTAAACTTATGGACGCAGGTGTAGATTTAATTGTAGTAGATTCAATATCTGCTTTATTGCCAGCAATTTATTTTGAAAAAGATGGAAATGAAATGAAAGATCTGCAAGACACTAAGCAGATAGGCGCAGAAGCAAAAGATATGACACACGCAGTTAAAATGTTAAATTATGCAAACAAAAACACACTACTTGTTCTTATATCACAACAAAGAAATCAATTTGGATCTATGCATGCTAGCCATATCCCAACAGGAGGCATGGCAGTAAAATTCTTTTCTTCTACAGTAATTAAGCTATGGTCATCTGAAGCTGAGGCAAATGCAATTAAAGCTGGCGTTAAAGTTGGAGATAAAATTATTGAACAAAGAGTTGGAAGACCAGTTAACTGGATTATTGATTACAACAAGCTTGGCCCACCTAATCTTTCAGGACAGTACGATTTTTACTACCAAGGAGAAACTCTTGGTGTAGATGGTGTTGGAGAAACATTAGACGTTGCTGAGATGGTTGGAATCGTTGAAAAGGGTGGAGCTTGGTATACGGTTAATGGAGAAAGACTTCAAGGTCGTGCAAAAGCTGTGCAGTATTTAAAGGATAATCCAAAAGTTGTTGAAAGTCTTAAGAAAGGCATAGATGCTAAAATTTAACGACATTAAAAATGTAAAAGCATATAAAATTTCAGAAGGTGTAGTTTTATATAAAAACGTAATTAAAAATGTAGAAGAAGTTTTGTCATTTTTTAAAGATGCAGAACTTTACGAAGAAGATACATATATGATGAAGAAATTTTATAAGTGGGGATATTATGGAACAATGACTGAAATTGATTCTGCGTCTTTCCATAATTTTTCACCACAATTTTTTAATTCAGACAGCCCAGAAGAAGTAAAGCAAAAAAACTCTTTAGAAAGCATTCATGATGCATATAAATTTGTAAGAGATGATTTCATGTCAAAGTATGGCAATAAAGATATTTGGCCAGACCATTATAAAAAAGTAAATCTTTTTAACGAATCAAATAGCACAAAGATTGCATTTTTAAAATACGACAAAAAACATGTTATGCCTTTTAAAGGTAAAGGAACTATTTTTAATTTTACAGCTTTTCATAGTGATTATTTTGATCAAGATATGGATACTCCTGGATACAAATTAATATTTACAGTTATGCTATATTTAAATGATGATTACGATAATGGAGAAATTTGTTTTTGGGACGGAGAAAACATTATAGGTTATAAACCAAAAGCTGGGGATATTGTTGTATTTCCATCTTGTGAGCCATTCTATCATGGAGTTTTAAATATTTATAATGCTGATCGGTATGCAATTAGAATGAATTACTACATAACAACAGAAGGATCAGAAGAATTTAAATCTGGAAATTTTCAACCATCTTTAAATTTAACAAATTATAAAGTTGGTTATGAGTGGTTAAAAGATGGAGTTCTAACTGTTACAAACCCAGAGATGCAAAAAATGAAACGTGTAAACCCTCCTATAATATTAGATGAGAGTGAAATGGAAAGAATGTCAATAGATGCCAAAGATTAATGAATTTTTTAAAAATCCAGAAATATTACACAAAAAAAATTTAGAAGTAATACCTGGAACAAAACCTTGTGGCAAATGTAGTAAAGATGCACAAGAATCTTTTTGGAACCCATTAACTTTAACTATGTCCTGGCAATGCCCAGATGGTCATAGCAACCAGCATAGGGTTAACTAATGTCTGAAAGGTCGGAGGCTAAACGTGACGGAGCAAAACAACAAAAAAATAGCGGACGTGGTGATTATCAAAAGGGTGACGCTCAATGGAGAGATTTTGTGGTGGATTATAAAGAGTACAAAAAGTCAATCTCTATTTCGCAAAACATATGGGCTAAAATTTGTACAGATACTTTTAAGGTCAGCAGGGATAAGTATCCAGTACTTAAACTAATACTTGGCTCTACTAGCAGTAAAACAAGGCTTGCTGTTATTGAATGGGCACTTTTAGAACAACTAATAGAATGTTGGGAGGAAAATAATGGGATCAAATAATAAAATACCTTTTAATCCTACTGTTATTAAAAATGGTAGAATAGTAAGAATTAGAAAAGATGGATCAATTAAAGCAGATTTAGGTCTATATAAACCTAAAAAGAAAACAGATAAATGATTAAATTTTTTATAGGAGTTTTAATTGGATTTTTAATCGCATATCCAATAGGATTATGGGCTGGATATTATACTGATTGGATAAATAGAGATGGAAAATAAATCTGATTCAAAAAACACATTAGAATTAATTAGTGATATTACTGAATTTAATGATTTACATGAGTTTATGAAGGATGAACATTTAGATAAAGCTCTTGCAATTGTGGTAAAATTGTTAATGAACCCAGATGTGCCTTCAGCTAAAGCACCTCATTTAATTATAGAGCTACAGGCAATGTCTACTAAATTTGCAGTTATGTCTTCTGTATACTCAACTATTATGAAAGATAAAGCTGGAACAGTTAATAATAATAAAAAAAATGTATATTATTCAGTAAAAGAATCTATAGACAAACTTGTAGATGCACTTAAATATGTGGTTAGGTACAACTCATAAATGAGTAGAGAAATAGTAAAGAACCTTAAGTTTAAAAAACATACTGGAAAATTCTTTGACCCAGAACTTTTTGCAAATCTTCTCGATGAGTCTTATAGAAATACAAAACGTCCAAGCGGAGAAATGACAAAGAAATCTTTTAGCCCAAGCTCACTTGGGTATGGTCATGGCACTTGTCCAAGATATTGGTACATGGCATTTTCTGGCGCTATGTTTATAGACGACAACGACGCTGTTGCTGTTGCTAATATGGCACAGGGAACACAGGCTCACGAAAGACTGCAGAATTTAATTAAGACTATGCCAGAATGGAAATCAGAAGAAGAAGAAATTGTTAATGAGTATCCACCAATTAGAGGGTTTATAGATCTTATTATGGAATACGATGGCGAAACAGTAGTTGGTGAAATAAAAACAGCAAAGCAAGAAGTTTGGGACATAAGGCAGTCAGAAATGAAACCTACAGCAAACCATTTGTTGCAATTATTAACTTATATGAAATTAAAAAAAGCAAAAGAGGGATTTTTTCTTTATGAAAACAAAAACACACAGGAGCTAATAGTCATTCCAGTTTCCATGAATGAAAAAAATACAGCTATTATTGAAGAAACTTTTACTTGGATGTGTGAGGTTTGGGATAACTTTAAAGATGGAGATCTCCCAATGAAGCCCTCTGGCGCTACAAAATCTAAAATGCCTTGCACCTATTGCCCAGTTAAAAAAGAATGTTACGCAGGACTTACTGGAACAGTTCAAATAGAATCTTATAAGGTACCATCTATATGATTTGTTTTAATAAAGAATGTGGTAAAGATTTTGAACCCAAAACACATAATCAAAAATATTGTAATGAGCAGTGTTGTCGTATTTCTACAAATAGAAAAATAATGGAAAAATATTATGAAAAAAAAGCAATTAAAAATGGAGCAACAAGAATTTGCAAATCTTGTAAAACTAAATTAAGTAGGTACAACCAGCAATCTGTGTGCTCTTCTTGCGAAAAAAACATTAATCAACAAGCTAAAGCAGCAATATGGAGCATTCTAAATGAACTTAGCTAGTTTAGTCAAAACTAAAGCAAACAGAGTTTTAGGAATAGATGCTTCCACTAACTCAGTAGCATTTTGTTTAATGGAAAATGACGTCCCATTAAAATGGGGCAAAATAGAATTATCTGGATCAGACATATACGAAAAAATATATGATGCAAAAGTTAAAATGAAAGCAATGCTTAATGAATTAAAGTCTGATTATATAGTTGTAGAAGGCGCAATACTTGTCAGATCCCCCGATGCTGTGATAAAATTGTCATATGTATATGGAGTTGTTATTGCTGAGCTTATGTCTACTGGCGCTAAGGTTATTACTATTGGCCCATCCTCGTGGCAGGCGTACATTGGCAACAAAAATCCAACAAAGGATGAAAAATCTGCAATAAGATTAAAAAATCCAGGGTATGCAGATTCTTGGTACAAAAATCAATTAAGGAATATGCGTAAGCAAAGAACGGTAGATTATTTTAATAGTAAGTATAATTTATCTTTAACCGATTTTGATGTTGCAGATAGTTTTGGAATTGCCCATTATTCAAATCAAGTTTTAACTAAAAGATGAAGTTGTATCAAAGCCATCCTTGGCTATATAGAAGATACATTGTACAAAAAAAGACAGTTACAGAAATTGCTATAGAATGTGCAGTTTCTCCAATGACAATACAAAGATACCTTGATCAGTTTGGATTAATTAAAAAACGATGAGCATACCAGTACTAATAGTTCCAATATTAAATAGATATGATCTACTAGACTCTATGCTAGAATCAATTAATTATCCAGTTGACAATATATTAATTATAGACAATGGTGGAGAATTTAAAACACAAAAAGAAAATGTTAAAGTTCTTAGTATGCCAGCAAATTTAGGACTGTCTGCTGCGTGGAACCTGGGCATAAAATGTTACCCTGATTCTAAATACTGGCTATTTGCCTCTGCAGACACTACTTGGGGAGAAACAGCCTTGCAAGAAATAGATACTCTTAGCGGACCAAGCAAGCTAATACTTACAAACGATGCTTACGGATGCTTTTCTGTTGGTGAAAATGTAATAGAGCAAGTAGGATTGTTTGATGAATACTTCTATCCTATTTATTTTGAAGACAACGATTTTCATGAAAGAGTTGCAAGATTTTGTCCTGAAAACACAATAACTTCAACATCGATACAGACCGCACCAGAATCTGGAAGTCAAACAATTAATAGCGATGATAAACTTAAAAATAGAAACCATGAAACATTTTTGAATAACCAAGAATATTATGAGTATAAAAGGAATGGTAACTTTGAAAATCCAAAGCCTTGGTCGTTATCTAGAAGAAGGGAACAGGAATGGCTACGATAGGAGTACTGCCAGCTTCAGGTAAAGCATCTAGAATTGGAGGAATTCCTAAATTTTGTTTGCCAATATCAGATGAAAGATCATTACTTCAATGGCATGTAGAACAAATGCTAGAGTTATGCGATGAGGTTAGAATTTCTACACGATCAGAATGGGTTCCTATTATTCAAAATATGGACATGAATGTTAAAATAATGGTTCGTGAGCCTTCAACAATGTCAGACGCAGTCAAGTATATGGTCGGAAATTACAACGACACAGTTCTTGTAGGTATGCCAGATACGTTTATTTTAAATGCTCCAGGTAATATATATAAAGGATTATTTAAAGAAAACACTGCAGATCTTGTTTTGGGAATCTGGGAATGTGTAGAGGGTTTAAAAGGTCGTGTTGGGCAAGTACTGGTTTCTAATAATAAAGTTGTTGATTCAGAAGATAAAGTAGATAATTGTAATTATTTAGACATGTGGGGCACTATGCTATTTCAGAATAATATGATAAGATTCATAGATCCTAAGCTAGACCATCCAGGGAAACAATTAAAAGATTGGATATCTCAAGGATTTAATATTAGGGCGGAAAGACCAGGTGGACAATATATGGATATTGGAACATTAAGAGGACTTAAACAATTATATAAGGAGATGGAATGACATTAAAGCCAGTGTTTGCAGATGTAAAAGAATTTTCATACCAAGACTTATACCTTCATGCAATTAGTGCACCAGCAGGGCACAAGATATTAAATTCTTGCTTAGAAATTGCACAGATGTTAATTGAAAAGAATATATCATATGGCAACTCAGCTTTAGATCCAATTAGAATATTTTCAACGGCTGATCCTACAGAGCAATTAAAGGTAAGAATTGACGATAAGCTAAATAGGGTAAAAAATAACCAGGGTTTTGCAGGAGATAATGACATAGACGACCTAATTGGATACTTATTATTATATAAAATAGCAAAATCTAATTGACTTTTCAGTCAACTAGAATTATAATAACTATATATGGAAATTGAATTATCTGATCATTTTGATCGAATGAATAAAGTTGTTGCCGAACTATTAAAGGGTAACAATCCTACACAAATAGCCACCCTAACTGGATTTAAAAGGTCTGACGTAGTGGAGCTTATAGATGAATGGAAAACTGTTGTCTATAACGATACAAGTTCAAAAGAACGTGCTAAGGAAGCAATCTCTGGGGCTGACCAACACTACTCTATGCTTATTAAAGAAGCATGGAAAACAGTAGAGGATGCAGATCAGGCAGGACAATTAAATGTTAAGGCTAACGCACTCAAGTTAATTTCAGACATTGAGACTAAAAGAATTACAATGTTAAAAGAGGTAGGCCTACTAGATAATGCTGAGATGGCATCTCAAATTGCAGAGACAGAACATAAGCAAGATATTTTAATTAAAATATTAAAAGAGGTAACAGCCAGTTGTCCAAAATGCAAAATGGATGTTGCACGTAGACTATCTCAAATTACTGGGATTGTTGAACCAATAGAAATTATTGAGGAAGTAAGTGGATCTTAATTTTAATGACCTTATTGACATACTCGATGGAGAAGAGTTTGAAGAAAGACCAGTAGATCTAAGAGCATTTGTAACCAACCCAGAGTATCTTGGACTTCCACCACTTTCCGAATATCAATATACTTTAATTGAAAAAAGTTCGCAAATATATAAAGAAACAACCCTAATGAAACTTTTTGGAGAAGAAGAGGGTTCTAGAATATTTAAGCAAACGGCTAACGAAGTAATTGCTCAACTTGGTAAGGGTTCTGGTAAAGACTACTGCTCAACAATTGCAACAGCCTATATTGTTTATTTATTATTATGCCTAAAAGACCCAGCGGCGTATTACGGAAAGCCACCAGGAGATGCAATTGATATTTTAAATATTGCTATTAACGCACAGCAAGCAAACAATGTTTTTTTTAAGGGGTTTAAAACACGAATTGAAAAGTCTCCGTGGTTTACTGGAAAGTACACAGATAAAGCTTCTGAAATGAAGTTTGATAAATCTATTACAGTTCATTCTGGTCACTCTGAGCGTGAGGCTTGGGAAGGTTATAACGTTATTGTTGTTATCCTTGATGAGATTTCAGGATTTGCTACAGAAAATACAACTGGACATGATCAAGCAAAAACCGCAGATGCAATATATGATATGTATAGGGCATCGGTAGATTCACGTTTCCCAGACTTTGGCAAAGTAATATTGCTTTCTTTCCCAAGGTTTAAAAATGACCCAATACAAAAATTTTATGAATCTGTTATTGCTGAAAAAGAAACTGTAGTAAGAAGTCATAATTTTAAAATGGACTTAGATTTACCAGACGGAATTGAAGGTAATGAATTTGTAGTTGAATGGGAAGAAGACCATATACTTTCTTATTCTATTCCAAAAGTATACGCATTAAAAAGACCAACTTGGGAAATTAATCCAACTAGAAGCATTGATGACTTTAAAGTAGCATTTTATAAAAACTCAATGGATGCACTAGGACGTTTTGCCTGCATGCCGTCAGACGCAGTAGATGCGTTTTTTAAATCAAGAGAAAAAATAGAAACTGCATTTAATAACACAGCAATTGCCATAGATCAATTTGGAAGATTTGAAAATTGGTTTGCCCCAGATCCAGATAAAGAATACTTTATACACGTAGACCTTGCACAAAAACATGACCACTGTGCAGTTTCGTTAGCGCATGTTCAAAAATGGGTTAATGTAAAAGTCACAGACACATACTCCCAACCAGCTCCAATAGTAGAAGTAGATGCTGTCAGGTTTTGGACTCCCACACCAGACAAATCTGTGGACTTTGCAGAAGTAAGAGACTACATATTATCTTTACAGACAAAAGGATTTAAAATAAGACTTTGTACTTTTGATAGATGGAACTCTCACGACATGATGCAACAATTAAAACAGTACGGAGTTAATACTGAAATTTTGTCTGTTGCTAAAAAACATTATGATGACATGGCAATGATAGTTTTAGAAGAAAGACTTAAAGGCCCACACATACCATTACTTATAGATGAACTATTGCAATTAAAAATTATGAGAGACAGAGTTGATCACCCTAGAAAAGGTTCAAAAGATTTAGCCGACGCAGTTTGTGGCTCTGTTTACAATGCAATATCTAGGACAAAGTACGACACAAATGAAGAAATCAAAATACATACATATGAATCTATGAGTTTTGATAACGACTTCTCAAAAGATAACCCAGATGTTACGGCTACCAATATGATACGGGCTCCCCGTATGCCAACTAGTTTGTCAGAGTCTTTAGAAAGGATGACAACATTATGAGTGAATATCAAGAAAAAGCAAAAGAATGCAAATGCTGTGGCAAGCATGTTCCACTTCCAACAGTATTAAAAGAATATAATGGAATGGTTGTATGCCCAACTACATTTTCAAACATTGTTGAATATCAAAGAATATGGAATGCTATTGGATCTAGGCCACCTGGAAACATAAGAAAGCATTTTTCAGAGTATGTACAACAAATAGTAGAATTGCATTTTATAGAAAACAAAAAAGATGATCAATAACGATAGCTGGTCAAAAGATAATAAAGATGTTGTAAACAGATTAAACAACAAAATTATTTTAGATCTGATGTGGTCTAATATAAATAAGATAGAGCCAGAAGTTATTTCATTAATATTAAAACCGAGACTAGATAAAGACAATATTGTTTTTGATGAATATGATAAAATAAATAAAAGAATAAATTCTGATGGCCACAGGGGGCCAGACTTTATTAACAATGTAGATATTTTATTTTCTGGATGCTCTCAAACGTTTGGTATTGGAGTAGAAGATGGTGAAATATGGGGAGAGATTGTGGCAAAAAATCTGGGCCTTACATATAACAACTTATCATTCCGTGCTGGATCGGCAATGCAATGTATTTTAAACATATTTAATTATTGTAAAAAATACGGTAACCCAAAATACATATTGTGTGCCTTTCCTCCATTAACCAGAACATTTGCATTTGTAGACTCTGAATTTTTAACATCTAAACCCTATGAATACCTTTTAATGCAAAGGTATGGTAGCGATTTAGGTCCATATAGATCAATAGAGGTAGCAAAAAAAGATACTTATTTAAAAATGCCAATAACGGTAGATCAAGCATTTTCAAATGAGCACAGGGTTTGGGTAAATTTAATGTTTATTTCAATGTTAGAAACATATTGTCATTCAAATAACATAAAGCTTTTGTGGACTAACTGGGTAGATGTGTATAATAATAAAAATGAATTAATGAATACTGAATTTAATAACTACTTTACTATTGATAAAAACTGGGACCAGACAGTGCCTTTAAAAGAAACAGATTTATCTAAATATAACAAATGTCATCAGGATATGAAAAAAAGCCATAGCAAATCTTTTGACAGAGGAGCAGATTGGGAGCTACACCAAAATGCTCATTATCTGGGTCATTGGGGGTCTCACACCCACACACACGTTGCAGAAAATTTTATAGAGGAGATTAAAAATCGTGGACTATAGATTTTTTATTTATATGTGTTATACACTTATTGGGAAATTTAAAAAAATATTTACTAAAAAAAAAGATAGGTATATATATTGATAATTTTAGGAATTAATGAGACGTCTCATGATGCCTCTGTATCTTTAATTAAAGATGGAGACATATTGTTTTCTGGGCATGCTGAAAGATATAGCAAGCAAAAAAATGATTGGTTTACAAATGATAGTTTAATTAAAGATGCATTAGAGTACGGGTATCCAGATAAAATAGCTTATTATGAAAACAGATGGCTAAAGAAGGCCCGTATAGCCATTCATGGCGGGTTTGGTGGTGACAAGCCATACTTTCTTCAAACACCCCTTAAAAAAATTCCTAGGGCTTCCTTTGGGCATCACAAATCCCACGCAGCAGCAGGATACTACACAAGTAATTATACAGATGCGGTTATTGTAGTTTTAGATGCAATTGGAGAATTTAATACTTCTACGGTATGGGTAGGAGAAGGATCTAACATTAAACAAGTTTACAAACAAAACTACCCTGTAAGCTTTGGACTTTTTTATTCCGCATTTACTCAGCTTATAGGGTTAATGCCAAATCAAGAAGAATACATTATGATGGGAATGGCTGGTTACGGAGATCCAAATAAATATTTAAAAAAAGTTAATGAATATTTTCCAAGCATAACAAAACAAAAATACAATTTTCATAAAGGAATTACTGACTGGGGCTGGGTGTCAGACCAAGATAAATTTGATATTGCAGCCTCTGCTCAATTAATTTATGAACAAAGACTAATTGAATTTATGAATATGGCTAAATCAATAACTGAAAAAACAAATTTAGTTTTTATGGGAGGCTGTGCCCTTAACTGCTCTGCCAACACATTGCTTTGGAAAATATTTGATAGCGTTTGGATTATGCCCAACCCAGGAGATGCTGGAAGTTCATTGGGAGCAGCAGCGTTATTGTATGGCAAACATTTAAATTGGAATGGTCCATATCTTGGATATAATTTATCAGGAGAATATCCCGTTAATGAAATTGTTGATGAAATATTAAAAAATAAAATAGTAGCAGTAGCAAACGGAAGAGCCGAATACGGACCAAGAGCATTAGGAAATAGAAGTATCTTAGCGGATCCCAGAGACCCAGACATTAAAAATAAAGTTAACTTAATTAAACAAAGAGAAAATTTTAGGCCATTTGCACCAGTAATAATGGAAGAGTGTGCTAGCGAATGGTTTGAAATGAATTTTACTTCACCATACATGCAATATGCCGTCAAATGCAAAAAACCAGACTTAATTCCCTCTGTTGTGCATATTGATGGAACTTCAAGGGTGCAAACAGTAAACAAAAATCAGCACAGAGGATTATGGCGTGTTTTAAATAAGTTCTATCAGCAAACAGGTGTGCCTATTTTATTAAATACTAGCTTAAATATAAAAGGGCAACCGCTATTAAATGATAAAAATGATATCATTGACTGGCAGGACCATTATAAGTATAATATACTAACTGAGCAACAGTAGCTTAGTTGGTTAAAGCCCCGAACTCATAATTCGGTAACCGTAGGTTCGAGTCCTACCTGTTGCACAAGGAGATATTTTGGAAGACTCAGAAGAACAGTTTGATATAGACTTAGAGTATTACATTGAAATTGGTGCTATTGAAATATCTGGTGTAGATGAGTACGGCGAAATAATTTTTAAAATTACAGATGAAGCAGAGGAATTGGCTCCAGAGCTATGGCAATCTCATAAAGACTATATAGACAAAACACTTCTTGATCTTTATGAAAAAGATTTAATATCTGTGGAATATAACGAAAACCTTGAGGCAACAATTACTTTAACAAAAGAGGCAAAAAAAATAGCAAGACAGCATGGCATGATAGAAATCGAGGAGGAAGATAATGAATAAAAAGATTAACATATATAAAAAAGAAAACTTTTCTGGACTTCAATTTGCAAAAGGTTTAGTGACTTTTATGGATCCACTTTATTTTTCTAAATTATTAAGTCATGAAAAAAAATTAGGTATCCCAGAAGACGAAAATCACACATATCAATATAACTCTTCTGGATTTAGGTGTGATGATTTTACTAAAAGTCATAACGGGAAACATATACTTTTTGCTGGCTGCTCGGAAACAGAAGGAATGGGACATAAATTAGAAAATACTTGGGCGCATCAAGTATATTCAAAAATATCAGAAAATGAAAAATGTTCTGGATTTTTTAACGTAGGAGCAAGAGCTTTAAATATTATTGCAATTAATAGACAAATATTAAATTATATTTTAGAGTATGGAAAGCCAGATTTTTTATTTGTTAACTACCCAGATTTTTATAGATTCTCTCATTGGAATGAAGAAAAATTAACATGGGAGCCAAAATGGGGACTAGAGTCTTTAGCTTCTTATAATTTAAAAGATAAATTCTTTTTAAAAGACTTTAAAGATGCTAAAATAAACGATACTGAATCATTTTTGATTGAGAATAACTTCAATGAAGAAATTATGAATACAGCACAGCACGTTAATGGCAAACTAATGATTCCTGAATATATGACTGATGAAAGAAACTCTGATTATGTTGTACACTCAATACAAAATTTTCTAATTATGGAACAACTTTGTAAAGCAATGGACATAGGTCTTTTGTGGGGAACATGGGACCAGTACGGAGCTTCAACTATTAGACAAAGTGATTTATTTAAATCATATGTTGATTTTGGAAATGTTAAAAATAATTATAAATGGGCGGAAGAAAATGGGTATACAGCAAGAGACGTAGCTGCAAGAGATGTAGGTCATATGGGAGTTGCTTGCCATAGATATTGGGCAGAACAAATTTTAAATAAATACCAAGAGATAAACAGCGAATGAAATTTCATTGGATGCATAGATTTGATTTTGGAAATACAGAATCCCAATTAATTGAAATGTCAAAGGTTTTAGAAAAATCAAAAGCTTATTCTGTTTTATTAACATATTCAATTTTTTCCCCAGATTTTGTTCCATTTTTGCCAAGCATGATAAAAGAAACAAAAAAACTTAAATTTATGATGGCTTTTAGACCATACACTATAAGCCCAGAATATACAATTAGATTTTTTAACACAATGAAATTAAATTTTGGAGACAGATTAACATTTAATATGGTTGCTGGCAAGATGCTAGAGCAAGAAGAAAAAACAGCAATTGAAATGTATAATCTTGAAGAATCATTAATAAATACAATTGATAAAAGAATAGAGTTTACAGATCAATGGGCAAATAAATTTTTTAACTCTATGAAATCAAAAGCACCAATCTCCTATACAATAGCAAACTCTCCATCTACACTTGAACTTGGAAATAAATGGACTGATTATATTATTTTTCATGAAAGCAGGTTAGAAGAAAATTATGCTAAAGCAAAAAACACTAAATTAGTTTTATGCATTGATCCACTCATTAGAGAAAATAAAGAAGATCTAGACTCAGAGATAGAATATTATTATCAATCATGGAGAAGCAATAAAGCTGATAGGCCCTCTGTTTGGGAAAAGCAAGATCATTCAATTCGTGGCAACATGGAAGAAGTTAAAGAACAAATTAGAAACATATCTCAAAAATATGGGGTAAATGATTTTATGATAGTTACTAGCCAAAAAGACATATCCAGCCTTTTGAAGCTTATGGAAGAAATGTCTGACTGGTAGAATTTTTTAATAAATGATATAATAATATATAGGTCGCCGAATGGGGCCTAATTTAAATTATTCGCTTGAAAGGGGAATAAAATGGTAACAAAACTTGCTATGGATCTTTTCAATGATCCATTTTTTATTGGATGGGATACAAATTTTGCAAAAATGCAATCTTCAAACTCTAACTATCCAATTTACGATCTAGTCAAATTCGATAATGGTGCCTACGGCATTAGCTTGGCAATTGCTGGATTCCAACGTGAAGACATTAGTATTTACATTGAAAATAATAATTTAGTAATTAAAGGTGAATTACACGGAGAACACTGGGATGGAGAATATATCCACGAAGGAATTGCCAAAAGAAATTTCGAAAGGTCATTTTCATTAGGAGAATATATGGAAGTTGATCTTGCCGAAATGAAAGATGGCATGCTCCACATACACATTAGTAAAAATGTCCCAGAAGAGAAAAAACCAAAAGTCATCAAGATCAAATAAATAGTATAATAAGAACCTGCACCCTTTCATCGGGGAGTCGCAGGTATGTCGGGGGAGACAGCGACATTAAATAACTGATTGACCTGAGTAAGTCTGTAAACTGCTCATTATAAATTTAAGGAGTATAATGTTTGAGTATTATGTTAAAAAAGTAAGTAAAGTTGTTGACGGAGACACAATTGATGTAGAGATTGATCTTGGTTTTGATATTTCATTTAGCTCAAGAGTAAGGTTGGCAGGAATAGACACTCCTGAAAGCCGCACCGCAGACAAAATAGAAAAAGCTCTTGGTCTTGAATCTAAAGAATATTTAAAGAAAGCAATTGATGCGTCTAAAACTGTTGTAATTAAAACAGAAAAAATGGACTCATCGGAAAAATATGGACGTATTCTTGGATGGGTATTTCTAGACGGATCAGAAGTTTCAATAAATCAAAAAATGATTAACGAAGGATACGCTTGGGGATACATGGGGGAGACTAAAGTAAAAGATTTTGATGCTTTAGCAAAACAAAAAGCAAAGAAGAAGTAGATGCCAACCTATGAGTATGCATGTATAGAGTGCGACTTAGATAAAGAAGTCGTAAAACCTTTTTCTGAAGCAGATTCTGCAGAGGTCTGTAAAAAGTGCGGGTATCCAATGAATAGAGTTTACGGATCTTTTGGTATACAATTTAAAGGAAATGGCTTTTACAAAACTGATAATCCTAAGTAACTAATAGTATTTAAATAGGTATACATGATATAATTTCAATGTAACAAAAATATTGTTGCATTGGAGATCCAATTGAGTAGAAAGTTAAAATACTTTTTAGCTAGCCTTTTCGTAACGGGTTGGCTATTTTTTATTGGACCAAGTTATGCTTGGGCTACAGATCAAGGCGGACAAGAACAGGTAGTAGTAAGCCCAGCGCAACAAGCAGTTAATGACGCTCTTGTAACGGCCACTACCGAAGTTGCACAGGCGGTATCAGCATCAGAAACAGCAACTGCAACAATTACAACTGCCGTTGAGGCAGTAACAGCATCTAACACAGCCGTATCATCAGCAACTACTGCAGTCACTGCAGCAACTACTGCGGTATCAGAAGTGCCTTTGCTTACAGAAACAGCAACTAATTTAATTCAATCAGCACAAACATTAATAGAATCAACTACAGCAACCATAGCAACAGCAACTACTGCGTTAGCAGCAGTAACTCCCGCACAAACAGAGGCTCAAACACAATTAACTCAGGCAAACGTTGCAATCAATACCGCTCAAGATGCTGTAAATGCATTAGCCGCAACAATTGGAGCATCAACAAATGTATTGGCAAATACAGACGATGCGGGCATTCGAATGAACCTTCCATTTAATTTACGTATGGGAAACACTGTTTATAATAATGTGTATGTAGGTTCAAATGCAACTATTACTTTTGGTGTTAACGAAGGACAAAATTATTATTCAACACCAACTGCCCCTTCTATTTCTATAGCAGGATATGACTGGACCACTTGGAGTAGTGGCTCTGGAGTTACCTACTCAACAACAACTAATACTCTTTCAGTGGCTTGGGATGTTCGTGTTTATCCTTTAAGAACAGCCGATACTCAGATGACACAAATTAGATTTAACGCTGATGTAAACCCAGCAGACGGTGCTTGGTCGGCAGATGTAAGTGTTACTGGTCCTATACCTAATGGTGCTCGTTTTAATACTAGATCAAGTACTAATGGAACAATTACTCCTATCACTGATACGAATTCTGGGCCTGGATTTAATGGAACTATTAGTCAAGGTGCATCATTTACACCTACACCAGATCCTTCAACAGCAGCAATACAATCAGCAATTGATACAGCTAATGCACAAATTACTACATTAAACTCAGCAATTACAGCAGTTGTAGCAGCAAATACAATAAATACAAATACAGTAATTGCACCAATAGCAACTGTTTCACAAAATACTTTGACCGCATTATCAACAGCGGCTACGGCATTAGCCACAAAATTAGCAGAGATAGCAGCAGTTACTCCAGTTTATATTGCTCCAGCACCAGACCTTGCACCAGTTGCCCCAACTCCAATCGAGCCACCTGCAGAAGAACCACCAGTTATCGAGCCACCTGCAGAAGAACCACCAGTTATCGAGCCACCTGCAGAAGAACCACCAGTTATCGAGCCACCTGCAGAAGAACCACCAGTTATCGAGCCACCTGCAGTTGAAGAGCAAGCCCCATTAACTGTTCAAGAAATTGAAAATATTATTAATGATTTAGTTGATAATGGCGAACTATCCACATCTGATGCGGAAGCAATTTTAAATACTTTAAGTGCAGATGGAGAAATTACCTCAGATGAAATTAATAATTTATCTGAGGTATTATCAGCAGATGGTGAGTTTACTGAAGCAGAAAGATCACTAGTTGCAGAAGCTCTTATTGAATCGGCAAATGGCGAAGCAGTTACCGCACAGGATATACAAGATGCTGGACTTACCTACAGTGACTTGCCAGACGCTACGCCCGTTGAAGTAAGGCAGGATGAGAATGGAAATTCCGTTATAATAGTAGCAGAGATAGCAGCAGCTTTACAAGTGCTGGAGTCTCCATCAGAATTTGTCTCAGCAATATTTAATGATCCAGGACAGGCATTAACTGCTGTATTAAATATTGGTGCTGATATGAGTAATGAAGAACGAAAAGAAGCAGAAGAAATGGTAGTGTCTGCAATTATTGCAACTAATGCTGCAATAAACGCAGTTAGCGTTGCAGGAAGTGCCGCTGCAAATGCCGCATCATCTGCATCTAGAGCAACAACTGGAGGAGCAACTCCTAAAGGAACAAGTGGCGGTGGACCATTAGGTGGAGATCCAAGAATAAGGAGAAGAAAACCATGATAAAGAGAATATTTAAAGATATGATAGACCAGCTTTGGACCCTATTGGGAATGTTTATTGCTTGGGTAGTTCTTGACGGATCTGCAAAAACCGTTGTTGGCTATGCAATTATTGGTACCCTAGTGGCTTGGGCTATTACTTATCCAATTAGAAATAAAGATTCAGAGTAAGGTATAATAGGGATATGAAAAAAATAATCCCTATTGCTTTATCTGGCTTATTAATGCTATTATTAGCAGGATGTGGCTACGATGGTGGTTATCGATATCCATGTCAAGATCCAGCAAATTGGAAAATTGCAGAGTGCAATCCTCCTATTTGTGAGGCGTCTGGAACATGTACAAAAGATTTAATTAAAACTGATACAGCACAACAAACAACTACAGAAGGAACAATCAATGGCTAAAGAAAGATTATCTCCACAAGATTTAGACGCTAGATTAAAATTTATTTTAGGAATTACGCTTGGTACAATTTTATTATGTACCGCATTGGGAATTTTATATGGACTTTTATTTGTGACACAGCCAATTGGCGCACAGTCAGAAAATGATAAGATGTTTTTTAATGTATTGGGATCAGTTGCTACATTTATTACAGGAACATTAGCTGGGCTTTTGATTGGTCAATCAGGTGCTAAAGATGTGATGTCAGCACAGTTGGCTAATAAAGAAATAGATGCAAAAAATACTCAGGCGGATAAAAAGTTAGAATCAGAAATTGATGATGCAAAAGCACGTAGATTAGCAAAGCCAGACGGTGCAATGCCAACAGAACAACCTGTTGATACTAGTTGGGATAAGTAATAACTATGTCATCAGCAGAAAAATTTGTTGAGATTGCTAAAACAGAAATAGGAACAGTTGAAGGTCCTAAAGACAATGAAACAAAATATGGTGCATTTACAAAAGCTAATTTTCAACCTTGGTGTGGATCTTTTGTTATGTGGTGTGCAAATGAAGCAGGAATAAAAGTTCCTAATACAGTATATACTCCAGGTGGTGCAGCAGCATTTAAAAAATCTGGTCAATGGATTGACGGAGACATCGCAGACCCAGAGCCAGGAGATGTCGCATATTTTGATTTCCCATCAGATGGTGTAGATAGAATATCACACGTAGGAATAGTTGCAGTAGACAATGGCGATGGAACAGTATGGTGTATTGAAGGAAATACATCTTCAAGTGAAAAAGGAAGCCAGAGAAATGGCGGAGAAGTAGCCAAAAAACTTCGTGCATATAAAAAAAATAAAAAGAATATAATGGTTTCTATTGTAGGTTTTGGAAGACCCAAATTTGGTGAATCTTCAAGTACAAAAACAGAAACTACCGTTAAAGCAAAAAAATCAAAAGCATGTTCATCATGTGGACAAGAAATTAAAGGGTAAAAATGGATAATTTAGATAACTTGTCAGATGAAGAAATTTCAAAATCTTACGAGTCAGATAATGAAGAGGAAGACAACTGGGATAATATGGAAAAAGCTTGCTGGTCTGGATATAAGCAGGTAGGCATGAAAGACAAAAATGGCCGAAGAGTCCCTAATTGTGTTCCAGTAAAAAAATCTTTATTTGGCACAGAGGGTCCTCAAACTTTAATACCTAAAAATAAATAATAAAATCAGTTGACAATCTATTTTCAAATGCTGTATAATTATGTATTAGGACCAATCCTTTTATAGATTAGGTAAAATGCAAATAAAATATTTAGATATACTCAAAGAGATTAGCCCCTCTTATTACCCATGGTTTTCATATCATGTTGAGCCACTATTTGATTATCATAATCCATGGAAAGAAACAGAAGACATAAACTATAAATTGAATAATGTTGGCTTAAGATGCGACGACTTTAAAAAAATTGAAGATACAGATTGTCACGTAGTTTTTGCTGGTTGTGAATTTACAATACCAATGGACGTTAAATATGAAGATGGCTGGGCCTATAAAATACACAATGAATTTTATAAAGATAAATGTAATTTTATTAACATATCCTACGCAGGAGTAGATTCAGATAGACTTGTTTACAATATTTTAAAATATATTAACTTATACGGAAAACCTTCAAAACTTTTTATTTTAATGCCAGAGCTAATAAGAGCATACGGATGGTGGCCAGAAGCAAAAGGATTTAAGCCAAAAATGTATAGGCAGCATTCTGGTGGCGAAGAGCATAACTTGATGGCAGAACCCCATGATCTACCACTTCAACTACT
>Ga0114968_10000668_pt1 | contig 25664 bp, 21 predicted proteins | sample M_130807_EF_Meta_FD_87020 | JGI IMG/M metagenome (GOLD analysis project Ga0114968, IMG submission 87020) | Freshwater microbial communities from Lake Montjoie, Canada to study carbon cycling - M_130807_EF_MetaG | ecosystem: Environmental > Aquatic > Freshwater > Lake | place: Lake Montjoie... | reverse complement strand
CTACACGCCTTAAACTGCACCTCAATAGTTGGACACTTCTCCAACTATTGAGGTGTTTTTTTGCCTCTTGTGATCCTCGCGGTAGCTCGTACATGTGCTGTTGCGTAAACTCCGACTATTCTTGGCGCCACATCAAGCCTAGCCTAATGGTTTTGGTTTGGAGAAAAAAGATGCGACAACAAATAGACTGCGCAGTATTACGACTGGCGGCTCATCGCTTGTGGCTCGAAGATGTGTTGTCTGGTGCTGAGCCTGCCTTGACCCGGGTCAGGTTGCACCAACTTGATTGGGAGGCTGGGCAAGACCTCGAAGTCAACACAACTGAAGTTGTGACTTTACCGGTTCAAGCGCTTGCTCAGGCGGGCATTAGTCTTAGACGTTTCGACTTGTGCTTATTGCCGGTATCACTCGACACCTTGGCCTGGACGCGGCAAGCACTCGCCATGATCCCGCGTGGCCCTTTTTTACCACTCGTTGGAATCCTTCAAAATCTGAAGTCTGCGGCCATGCAAGACCTGCTTGAGCTTGGAATGACTGATTTTGTGAGGCTGCCTTTATGCCCAGATGAGTTTCGTGCAAGGGTGCTCACGACTGTCTCGCGCGTGCCAAAGCTAGGCACCCTGCGTGAGCCCGAGGCTGGCTATCCTGCTTCAGACTGGTGCGCCACGATGCCCCAGTCGAGCCCTAAGCTCATGCAGTCGGCTCAAGGGCCGACGTTAGCTGGCCACGCTGCTGCGCAATTACAAGGCCCTGCGGGGCAGCTGTTTTTAAGTGCTAAAGCGCAAAAGGTAAAGCTTAGACGTGGCGTTGAACGACGGCCCCTTAAAAGCGCAATCGCGTTCAATACAACCCATCGCCAGGCAGAGCAGCCAAGCTCTTTCCGTGATGCAAAAAATACGCTTGTGAGCGATTTTGAACGTGCTTACATCACCGAGGCACTCATTAAGCACAGTGGCAATATTGCCATGGCAGCGCGAGCGTCAAACAAGCATAGGCGGGCGTTTTGGGCACTGATGCGCAAACATGACATCGCCGCTGAATTGTACCGCGCTGACGACGGCGAAGAGTAAAATACCGAGTGAACAAGCGACAGCCTAAGCATGATGCGTAGCTGGCGCAAGGCTTAAAAAAGGACTCCTGTGGGCGTTACACCATTACAAAACGATGTATTTCTGCGCGCACTTAAACGTGAGGCGGTGCCCTACACCCCGACATGGTTAATGCGACAGGCAGGGCGATACTTGCCCGAATACAACGCCACACGGGCGCGCGCAGGGTCTTTTATGGGCTTGGCACAAAGCCCAAGCTACGCGGCAGAAGTCACGCTTCAACCGCTCGAGCGTTTTAAGCTTGACGCGGCTATTTTATTTTCTGACATCTTGACTGTTCCAGACGCGATGGGCTTGGGCCTATCGTTTGCACAGGGAGAGGGCCCGCGGTTTGCGCGCCCGCTTCGCACCGAGCAAGACGTCAACAAGCTAGAAGTCCCTGACCTAGGTAAGTTGCAATATGTCTTTGATGCGGTCAGCTTAATACGCACCGAACTAAACGGCAGGGTGCCTTTGATTGGTTTTGCGGGTAGCCCGTTTACGGTTGCCTGCTATATGGTCGAGGGGCAGGGCAGTGACGATTACCGTTTGATTAAAAGTATGCTCTATGCCCGCCCAGATTTGTTACATCGCATTTTACAGATCAACGCTCAAACCACTGCGCTATATTTAAATGCTCAAATTAAAGCGGGTGCGCAGGCAGTCATGATTTTTGACAGTTGGGGTGGTGTGCTTGCCGACCAATTGTTTCAGCAGTTTTCGTTGCATTACACTCGGCAGGTGGTGCAGCAACTGATCAAAGAGCATGAGGGGCGTGTTGTGCCCTCGATTGTCTTCACGAAGGGTGGTGGACAGTGGCTTGAGCAAATTGCAGCATGTGGCGCCGACGCGGTCGGGCTTGACTGGACGGTCGACCTCAAGAGCGCCCGCAAGCGCGTGTCGGATTCTGTCGCGCTACAGGGCAATCTTGATCCTATGGCTCTTTTTGGGGGTGAAACGGCAATAAGAGCAGAAGTTCGGCGTGTGCTTGAGGCGTTTGGCGAGGTCGGGCGCGGCGGTCATGTGTTTAATCTTGGTCATGGGATTTCACAATTTACCCCACCAGAGGCTGTAGCCGTGTTGGTAGACGAAGTTCGCGGATACAGCCCGAAGTTTCATGCTCGTTACAGCCAGAACCAACAATGACGTGGTTTCTAAGGTGATTTCCTTTGAAAAGCCTTACGAAATAAGCTATTTTTTGTAAGTTATGCACAAAATTTGCAAATTTAGGAAAAACCCTCGAGTTTTAATAATCACTTTGAAAATAACTTGTATCCTATTGAATTTAAATGATAAATACTCTAAATTTCAAAAAGACATTGCTGCAAGGTACTTCTAGATTATGCAATAAGTAGTGGCTGAGATCGAGTTCTCCCCAAAGTTATCCACAGGATCTAAATATTATTTCTAAAGCCCTGTATCTCAGTGCCTTAGTGCACTAACCAAGAAACCACTTTAACTACATGGCTGATACTTTAACTACATGGCTGATATTATCCCGTCTGAGTACAGCGACACGACTGTCGGTATACGGTGGGTTCGAATTGCGTTAGACGTCCCTCTGGCCGACTTATATGATTATCGGTCGACAGAGCCCGTAGACGTGGGCGATCGTGTCATTGTTGTATTTGGGCGTCGCAAGATGATTGGCGTGGTAATCGGTTTGCCTGAGTCTCCTGGGTTCGATCCTAGCAAGGTCAAAGAAGTGTTAGCCGTGTTGAAAGATATCGCACCGCTCAGCAAAAGTTGGCTGCAGTTCGCTACGTTCGCGGCTGAATACTACCAGCGACCCCTCGGTGAAGTGATTTTACCGGCACTGCCGATGCCTCTGCGCAGCGTAGCTTCATATCACGGCAAGCGCTCGGGTGCTGGCCCTGTCGATCGCCTAAGCAAACGCCGTGCTGTCCAACAAGAGGCTGTGGCAATTTCAACGGTGCCACAGCTCAATAGTCAGCAAGAGCAAGCTGTCGCGGCACTAATTGCTGCAAACGGCTTTAAAACTTTTTTGCTTTATGGGGTGACCGGAAGCGGTAAAACCGAGGTCTATCTACATGCGGCCGCACAGACCTTGGCGCTCGGCAAACGTGTGTTGATGCTGGTGCCTGAGATCAATCTGACGCCACAATTCGAACAGTCTTTACGTGCGCGCTTAGAGCCAGTCGCTGGCGTCAATGGTGTGGCGGTGATGCATAGTGCTCTGTCTGACGGAGAGCGCCTGCGCGCGTGGTTACGGGTGCAGAGCGGCGAGGCCCGTATTGTTTTGGGTACGCGGTTAGCCATTTTTGCACCGCTTGACGACCTGGGGTTACTTGTCGTTGACGAAGAGCATGATCCCTCTTACAAGCAGCAAGATGGGTTGCGCTATTCGGCGCGTGATCTGGCGGTTTGGCGGGCGCATGATCTGGGCATCCCTGTGGTGTTGGGGTCAGCGACCCCGTCGCTCGAGAGTTGGGCCAACGCCGAGAAATCAACCTATCAAAGGCTTGACTTGCCAGCGCGCGCGCGCGCGGTCACTCTGCCTTCGGTACGCCTGGTCGATACGCGTCGCTTGCAAATGGAGCACGGCTTGTCGCCTCATCTTTTAGAGGCGATGCGTGCGCGGCTTGCAAACAAAGAGCAGGTACTCATATTTTTAAACCGTCGGGGCTACGCACCTGCACTACATTGCAATTCGTGCGGTTGGGTGAGTCAGTGCACACGCTGCACAACCTTTACGGTATTGCACCGATTGACCGCCAAGCGAGCGCAGTTGCATTGCCATCATTGTGGTTTGGCCCAAACTGTGCCCAAGGCTTGCCCAGATTGTGGCGATCAAGACTTACAGCCAATGGGTCGAGGCACGCAGCGTGTCGAAGAACATTTGGCCGAGTTGTTTCCGGGGGCGCGGGTGGTGCGCATCGACGCCGACAGTACGCGTAAAAAAGGTGCAGCCCAGGCGCTCTTTGCGAGCGTGCACGCCGGTGAGGTCGATATTTTGGTGGGTACGCAAATGGTGGCCAAGGGCCATGATTTTGCGAATCTTGGGTTGGTGGGCGTGCTCAACGCGGATGCGATGTTGTTTTCTCAAGACTTTCGGGCGCCAGAACGTTTGTTTGCACAGCTCATGCAGGTCGCTGGGCGTGCGGGCCGTCATAGCGGTCACGGAGAGGTGATTGTTCAAACGGGGTACCCAGAGCAAGTGGTGTATCAGGCCTTACTGAAACACGATTATGCTGGCTTTGCACGACATTCGTTGCAAGAGCGGCAGGCAGCTGCGTTGCCCCCGTTTTCTTACCAGGCGTTACTCAGCGCTGAAGCGCGCGAACTGACGCCCGCACTTGATTTTTTGCGTGGTGCGCGTGAGTTGGCAAGCGAGCTATCTGCGCATTATCAGACTGAGGCAGTGCTGACTTTATATGACCCGGTACCGTTACGCATCGTGCGTGTTGATAACATGTGTCGGGCGCAGCTATTGCTTGAATCAACCAATCGCCCTGCCTTGCAATCGTTATTGCGACACTGGCTTAAATTACTACCTGAGCAGCCTGATGCACGTCGTGTGCGGTGGCAGCTCGAGGTAGATCCACTCGAGATCTGATTCGGCGCTATGTCAACGTTTGCAACAAATGGCTTAAACCCAACACAGCGTGAAGCGGTGTTGTATCTGGATGGCCCCTGCTTAGTCTTGGCTGGCGCTGGCTCAGGTAAAACACGGGTGATTACGCAAAAGATCGCGTATTTGCTGCGCGATTGTGACTACAAGGCGCGTAATGTGGTGGCCTTGACTTTCACAAATAAAGCCGCCCGTGAGATGGATGATCGCGTTAAGCGCCTGGTCGATCCGGCCTTAGCCAAAGGGCTCACGATCAGTACCTTCCATTCGCTTGGTGTGCGTATTTTGCGCGAAGAGGCGCAGCATGCAGGTCTTAAACCACAATTTTCTATTTTTGACTCTGACGACGCGATGGCGATCGTACAAGATTTATTGGCAACGACCGACCGCGCCCGCTTGCGCTCTGTGCAGCAAACGATTTCGCTGTGGAAGAACGGTTTGATTGACCCGGATGCGGCAGCTGTCATCGCAGCGACGGCCAGCGAAGTCGAGGCTGCACGGGTGTATCGCAGCTACAACGCAACGCTCGCGGCCTATCAAGCTGTAGATTTTGATGATCTGATCGCGTTGCCCGCGCAAATTTTTGAGCGTGAGGTTGAAGTACGAGAGAAGTGGCAAAAGCGCGTGCGTTATTTATTGGTCGACGAATATCAAGACACAAATGTTTGTCAGTATCGCTTAGTACAGTGGCTGACGGGCCCGCGTGCGATGTTTACTGCGGTGGGTGATGACGACCAGGCCATTTACGCATGGCGTGGCGCAACCATTGAAAACCTTGCAAAGCTCACGACAGATTACCCTCAGATTCGGCTGGTCAAGCTTGAGCAGAACTATCGTTCAAGCCAAAGTATCTTAGCTGCAGCAAACCATGTGATTGCAAAGAATCCAAAGTTATTTGAAAAAAAATTATGGTCAGAGCACGGCACAGGCGATGCGATCAGTGTGACGGCCATGCCGAACGATGAGACTGAAGCTGAAAACGTGGCGATGAAAATTTCGGCAGCGCGCTTTGAGAAACAAGCCTCATGGAAGGATTTTGCGATCTTGTATCGCGGCAATCATCAGGCCAGAATTGTTGAGCAGGCGATGCGCAATTTGCATATTCCCTACGCGATTTCGGGAGGGCAAAGTTTTTTTGATAAGGCTGAAATACGAGATATTCTGGCTTACTTGCGCCTGATTGCCAACGAAGAGGACGACCCGGCCTTTATTCGCGCGGCGACGACGCCCAAGCGCGGAATCGGCCAAGTCACGCTGCAAACGCTTGGTCAATATGCCGGCGAACGACAAATTTCGTTGTTTGAGGCTGTATTTGAGATAGGACTTGAGTCACGTTTGAGTGCGCGTCAGCTTGAGCCACTGCGTCACTTTGGCGAATTCATCGTGAAGATTCAGATGCGGGCGGGACACACGCCAGCAGGCCAACCGGTCAAAGCTGCCGATCCCGCCGGCGTGATTCTCGACGATTTATTGAGCGCGATTCAGTACGAGCGCTACCTTTATGACATGCTCGATGAAAAGCCTGCCCAAAATCGGTGGCAAAACGTTTTAGAGCTTGTTGGGTGGCTCAAGCGCAAAGCCGAAGCCGATAGTATGGGCTTGCTTGATTTGGTACAGCACGTTGCTTTGGTGACGATGCTTGAGCGTAGTGACGAGCAAGAGCAAGACGCTGTAAAGTTGTCGACCTTGCATGCGTCAAAAGGGCTTGAATACCCTCATGTGTATTTGCTAGGCGTAGAAGAGGGGCTCTTGCCACATCTGGGCCGTGATGATGAAGATGTTGATCCCACCAAGGCCGCCGATGCTTTAGTGTCAAGAATTCAAGAAGAGCGTCGGCTGATGTATGTTGGGATCACGCGCGCGCAGCGCAGTCTGCATTTAAGTTGGTGTCAGAAACGTCGTCGCGCGCGCGAAGATCTGGTGCGCGAGCCCTCGCGTTTTATTGAAGAAATGGGTTTGTCGGTCGCGCTTGACCAAAAGCCAGTCGAAACGATGAGCCCTAAGAATCGCCTTGATGCACTGAAGGCGATGTTAAATAAGACTGGTTAACGGATTAGCGCCTGGTTGCGGATTGCGCGAGCGGCGTCTGCAAGTTCGCCTGCTGTGAGGCCGATCGGGCCGCAGCCTCGCGCTACCAGATGATCGGCGGCCGCGCCGTGCAACCAAACGGCAGCCGGTACGGCAACCTGTGCCGACATCCCTTGAGCCCGCTTGGCTCTCGCTTTGCGAATAAATCAGCAAAGGCGATTGGCTGAGTGGACTGCTCGCTTTTAAGCAATGGGCTAGGCATATGCGCACTTAGTAAGTGAAGTGTTTAGGGTTACCCCAGGCTAGCCTGCTGAAAATAAAAAACGCGCCTTTAAGCGCGTTTATCTTGCCGTAACGCGTATGTCAACGCACTATTTTGCAGGGGTTACGGGTGCAACGGGCTCAGGAAAGTTTGAACCTGCAGCGTTGGTCATGTAAACCACAGCGCGGGTAATTTCAAAATCATCAAGCGATGGGTTACCGCCCTTAGCAGGCATGGCATTTTTACCCTTCACTACGCTTACGACCATCGCCTCTAAGCCCGATTTGATCGGGACAGTCCAGGCCGCCGTATCACCAAACTTGTGGGCGCCGGCTACACCCGCCTGATGGCAGCCTGCGCAAACGGCCTTATAGACTTGTTCGCCCGTTTTGAAGACCTTGGGGCCGCTGGCATCAACGACTTCAAGCTTGGCAACCGGTGCAATCCGTTTGGCCGTTGCTTCGGGGCCGAGCGCATCTGAGCCCGCCACAGGAGCATGACCTGCTGCGACCATATTGACTAGCATAATGATGATGATAATTGGCACCACCAAAGCAAGCACAATCGTTGTGATCAATTGCTTAGGCGTTTTAATAGGTGAACCGTGTTCTTCGTGTTGTTGCGTGTCGCTCATGACCAAGTCCTGCGTGTCTTCGCCGCGTTGACCAACGCCTCAGTACTGATAGTTGAAGCGCTGCCCAAGCGGGCGGCTGGATTAAAGTGGTGAAACTGCTTTCGTATAAACCCTCGGATTATAGCGGGATCGGACTCGCTCGGGGTGTCATCAGCTCGTATGCCTGGCTACCGCTATAATCCTGCCTCTGGCGCCCGTAGTTCAATGGATAGAATAAGAGTTTCCGAAACTCTCGATACAGGTTCGATTCCTGTCGGGCGCACCAAAAAAATGGCTTGAGGCTCGGCCCTAGACTACGATTGGCCCGGGTGCTTGAGTGCTCGATGAAAGCGGGCCACATACTCATCAAAACCTTCGGTATCGCTGGCCTCTAGCCTCGCTTGATCGGCTAAAGACTGTTCAGCCTGTTTGGCTGCCAAAGCACGCTCGGTTGGGTTTAGCCCCGTTGTTCGCAAGCTGTGCGCGTGTGCGCTGCTTTGCTCAAGCGCATAGTCGTGATAAGACATACCTGACGTTTTTAAGTGCGCCAAAATACGCGCTGAGGGGGTTGCTTCAGTATCCAGAATTTTTTCGCGTTGAGCGGCAACTGACTTTGCATAGCGGGTATCGGCGAGCGCACCACCTAGCGTCTCGGCACACAGACCGATCTGTTCAAGCAACTGCTCAGCCCAATCTGCCAGCGCGATTTCTTTGCCCTGGGATTTGAGCGTCAGGCCAGGTTGACGCCCCTGTTTGACGACGCTGGCAAAGTTACTGGCACTTTCGGGACACCAGCCACTATCGGCAAAGGGCGGGCTCTCTTGGATCGCGCAAAATAATAAGAATGCGTCAACAAATCTTGCGGTTTGCCCGGCAATACCCAGGGGCTCATTTGGATCGATGTCTAAACAGCGTACCTCGACATATTGGATGCCGCGTTCGGCGAGTGCGGTGATCGGACGCTCACAAGGGCCCGTGGTGCGCTTCGGCCTGATACTTGAGTAAAACTCATTTTCGATTTGTAAAACGTTGGTGTTGAGTTGAAGCCATTGGCCGTCGCGTTGAATGCCAATTTTTTGGTACTCGGGCCAAGGGGTCGTGACTGCATCGTAAAGTCGTTCTAAGAACATCGTGAGGTCGTTGTAGCAGAGCTTCAAACTCGCTTGGGCTTTGTTTTGATATCCCAGGTCGCTCATCCGTAAGCTCGTGGCATAGGGCAGGTAAAGCGTGTGATTTCCTAACGCCTGTAAACCGGCGGTTTCGCCTCGTAAAAAGTCGCGTGATACCGCGGGCGATGAACCAAACAGGTACATCAGTAGCCAGCTATAGCGAGTAAAGTTACGGATCAGCGCGATATAACCCGTCGAGCGTCTGTCTTTGGCGTCGGCTTGGGGCAAGTCGAGCGCGCTCCAAAACGACTCGTCAAACGAGAAGTTGTAATGCACCCCTGCGATGCATTGCATGGTTTTGCCATAGCGCTGCGCGAGCCCTCGGCGATAAACATGCTTGATCATTCCGGTGTTAGAGGTGCCGTACCACGCAATCGGAATATCGGCTTCGGCGGGCAGCTGTGCGGGCATCGAGTGGTTCCAGAGCAGTTCGTCGCGTAGGTCGGTCGCCACGACGCGATGCACTTGGTCCAGTTCTGCCATCAGGGCGTCGACAGTAGTATGCGTGCCTGTAATCAGCTCAAGTAACGCTTCTGAGTAGTCGGTGGTAATGCTGGGGTGTGTGAGCGCCGAGCCAAGCACCGTTGGGTGCGGCGTGGTGGAGAGACGCCCAAGTGGGTCAACCCGCAATCCTTCTTTCTCGATGCCGCGCAGCGACTGACCCAAAATTTTTGGGTTGGCTTGCAGTTGGGCCAAATGTTTGGAGAGCGTTGAGGTCACAGACGATCCTAAGGTCAAGCAAAAGCTGATTTTAAGGGAATTGGGCGTTGACCTGTTTTTGGGAAAATCAACGGTCTCTCACCACCCGAAAAGCGAGGTTTGACGCGGCTATCGATCAAGGACAATATGACGGGTGAAGTTTGCAATCTGAAACTGAAACAAAACAACGGGTATGAAGAACAAATGCGTAAAGTTAAATTTTTGTTAGTGCTGTGCGGCTTGCTTTGGCTGGCGGGCTGTACTCCTGACTACAACTGGCGCGAACTCACCGTCGCCGATGACCGGGCGGTGGTGGCGTTTCCATCGCGGGTACAAACCGAGCAGCGCACGCTTCGGGTGGATGGTATCGACCTCGTTTTTTCGCTGACCTCGGCTGCGGTCGATCAGTCTGTATTTTCGGTGGGTTATGCCCCGCTAAGCGCAGAGCTTGACACGGCTCAAACTGAACGACTGGTGCGCGCGTTTGCGACGGCGCTTGCCGCTCGGGTGGGTCAGCCACTAGCGCCGCAGGCGTTAAGCGGCGACATATTTGAAATTGAGTCGGTGGTAGGCGGACAAGCCGCGCGCTTAATGGGGCGCGTGTTGATACATCGAGGCGTATTGCTTCAGGTTGTCGTGTCGGGCCCGCAAAAGTCATTATCAAAAGAGCATGCCACCGAGTTTATGCGCTCGTTGGTTCTGCGATAGGGGTGAGGCGTTTGGATGGTGCGCTTGCGCCCGCCGCAGTTTGGGAAGGTGAGCCATGCAAAAGATTCTGTCGCAGGGCGATGGCTACAGCCGCCTGACGGCCGTAAACGTTTAGTTTTCGAGCGGCGTTTAACAAGTGGAAGTTGATTGTGCGTTCGCTGACCCCCAAAATGAGGCCGGTCTCCCAACTGGTTTTGCCAAACGACACCCATTCGAGGCATTCGAGTTCTCTTTCAGAGAGCTTAGGTCGGGTCATGAGGTGTCTGGCTCCTGCAGCTGCTAATTTCAATGGCACAGTGTGCCCTGATCCAAGGAGTCTGCAAATTCGCAAAACCCCTGTAAAGCGATAAAAATTTGTAGCCATTTGTAAGAAATTACGGTGAAACTGATTCGAATTGTTAGTAATGTATGCGTCTGTACGCGGCTTAGGCCGTGCAATGCTAGAATTTGAATCAGTTGGCGCCGATTTGCTCGATCCGCTTGCGGGCGCCTCATAAATCCCGCTAAAGAAGGTCCGTATGACCACACAGTTCGTTTCACAAGACGCGCACGCTGTAAAGACGCCCCCAGAAGGTGAGGCGGGCTCAGTTGGCGTTGTACATACCCAGTTTTTGCAATTTCACGAGCCTCTGCCCCTAAGTAGTGGGCAAACGATTAACGCGTATGAACTGGCGATTGAAACCTACGGTACGCTCAATGCCGAGGCAAGCAACGCGATATTGGTATGCCACGCGTTAAACGCCTCGCACCACGTGGCGGGCCGCGCCGCTGATAACCTTGAAGATATTGGGTGGTGGGATAATTTGGTGGGCCCCGGCAAACCGGTCGACACCAATGTATTTTTTGTAATCGGCATCAATAATCTTGGTTCGTGCTTTGGCTCGACGGGTCCGGCCTCCCTTCGGCCCGAAACCGGTAAGCCTTGGGGCGCTGCGTTTCCGGTGTTGACCGTTGAAGACTGGGTGCGCGCCCAGGCGCGCGTGGCTGACAGGCTTGGCATTGAGCGGTTTGCCGCCGTCATGGGGGGCTCGCTTGGCGGGATGCAAGCCCTCAGTTGGGCTATCACGTTGCCCGAGCGGGTTGCACACTGTGTGGTGGTGGCCTCGACGCCAAGATTATCGGCACAAAACATTGCTTTTAACGAAGTCGCTCGGCGCGCGATTATTACCGACCCTGAGTTTCATGGGGGTGATTATTACGCACACTATACGGTGCCCCGGCATGGTCTGTCGGTGGCGCGTATGGTGGGTCATATCACCTATTTGTCAGACGACGATATGGCTGAAAAATTTGGCAGAACTCAACGTGAGCCTGCTGCCGGCGGCGCGTTTCATTATGGCTATGGCGTCGAGTTTGAAGTCGAATCTTATTTGCGTTACCAAGGTGAAAAATTTTCACGCTACTTTGATGCGAACACGTATTTGTTAATCACCCGCGCGCTGGATTATTTTGATCCTGCTCGCGCAACCAATGGTGATTTAGCCAAAGCGCTAGCGCCGGCAACGGCAGATTTTTTGTTGATCTCGTTCACAACCGATTGGCGCTTTGCGCCTGCGTGCTCACGAGAAATTGTGCAGGCGTTGCTAAAAAATGAGCAGGCGGCCACGTACGCTGAAATTGATGCGCCGCATGGTCACGATGCGTTTTTATTGGATGATGCCCGTTATCACGGGTTGATGCGCGCCTATTTTTTGCGTATCGCCACGACGCTGACTGAGGTCACTACTCAGCCCGAGGTGCAACGATGAGTCTCGAAATAAACGCTACAAATCAGCCATCACAAACGGGGCAGCCCCAGTTGGTCAGCCAAGGTTCAGTACCTCACGTGGCAGAACTGCGTGGCGATCTTGCCCGTATCGCGCAATGGGTGCAGCCGCAGACACGCGTCCTTGATCTGGGCTGCGGCGACGGGACGTTGTTGGCCTATCTCAAACGCAGCAAGAGCGTGCAGGGGATTGGGGTCGAAATTAGTGATGCGCATGTGTTGAGCTGCGTGCAACGCGACGTGCATGTGATCCAGCAAAACCTCGAAGACGGCTTGGCCATGTTCGATGATCAACAGTTTGATACCGTTGTGCTGTCGCAAACGCTCCAGTCAATGCATAACACCGAGCACATCTTGCGCGAAATGACGCGTGTTGGGCGCGAAGCGATCGTGTCGTTTCCAAACTTTGGCTACTGGCCGCATGGCTGGTCGATTCTGTTAGGGCGCATGCCGGTGACGGGGCAAATGCCCTACGACTGGCACGATACGCCCAACATCCATCTGTGTACGTTGAAAGATTTTGAACGCCTTTCGCACAAATTGGGTTTTAGTATTCTTGAGCGCGCAACCTTTAATGATCAGCGTGAGGTGAAGTTGTTGGCGGGCTGGCGCAGTACGCTCGCGGCTTATCGGTTTACGGCTGACCGCTCTACGCCATCACGCTCTCGCGCATGACGCCGCCATGACTCCTGCGACTCCTGCGACTCCTGCGACGACACCGGTTGCGGCCTCAAAGCTGTATACCAGTCGGCGTGTTGCACCGTTACTCGCGCTTGGCTTTGCCAGTGGTTTACCGTTAGCGTTAACGGGTGGCACGTTGCAGGCCTGGGCCACAATCGAACAAGTCTCACTGCAAGAGATCGGTTTCTTAACCTTGGTGGGTACTGCGTACACCCTAAAGTTTTTATGGGCGCCGCTGGTTGACCGTTATGCACCGCCTTGGCTTGGGCGCAGGCGAGGTTGGATGGTGTTGATGCAGGTGCTGTTGGCTTTGGGGATGTTGGCGATGGGGTGTCTTTCGCCGGGTCAAAGTTTGTTGCCGCTGGCCTTGCTTGCGGTGTTCGTCGCGTTTTGTTCTGCAACGCAAGATATTGCCTTTGATGCTTATCGCAGCGATGTTCTGCGCAAAGAGGAGCGTGGTGCCGGGGCCGCGTTCTCGGTCTTGGGTTACCGCCTCGCGATGTTGGTTTCGGGCGGCTTGGCTCTGATTATGGCAGACCAATGGTTAGGCTGGGGAACCACCTACATGTTGATGGGGGCCTTGATGTTGTTGATGGCGCTGGCAAGCTTCTGGGCGCCCGAGCCCGAGGTGCCCGCGCAAACGCCGCGCTCACTACACCAAGCCGTGCTTGAACCTTTTCGCGAATTCTTTGGACGACCCGAAGCCATCACCGTTTTGGTTCTGATTGTTTTATACAAGCTGGGTGATGCTTTTGCGGGGGCGTTGTCCACGACCTTCTTGATTCGCGCTGCGGGCTATACCGCCACTGAAGTCGGCACGGTCAATAAACTGTTGGGGTTGGCATCCACCATTGTGGGCGCCCTGGCAGGCGGCGCGTTGATGGCACGCCTTGGCTTGTATCGCTCGCTCATGTTATTTGGCGTGTTGCAGGCGGTATCAAACTTGGCGTTTTGGGTCATCTCGGTCGGCCCACACAGCGTGTGGCTGATGGCGGCTGGGGTCGGTATTGAAAACTTGTGCGGAGGCATGGGTACCGCAGCCTTTGTCGCGCTTTTGATGGGGCTTTGCAATCAACAGTTTTCTGCAACGCAGTTTGCCTTGCTCTCGGCTTTGTCGGCGGTGGGGCGTACCTATCTTGCCGGCCCGTTGACGCCCCCGTTGGTGCAGGCGGCCGGTTGGCCGACGTTCTTTTTGCTGACCGTGTTGATTGCGCTGCCTGGCCTGTGGTTGCTGTACTGGCGCAGAAAAGACATTGACCGCATTGACGCGGCTGGCGTCTAAACAAGATCATTTCGCCAAGATAAGATAAGCCACGTTGTGCCGTGGGGGTCAGGCGATCAGCCCACTCGCACACAAACGCCTGGTGCACGCGTCAAGAGTGTTCAGGCAAACTTGTCACCGAAGGCGAAACCCTATGCAGAGGGACGCAGCGCCGTGAGCACTCTGTCACTTCAAAGCAAAGTCGTAATCAATGGTCAGCGGTGCATGATCTGAAAAGCGTTCGTCTTTATAGATACTTGCCGTTTTTGCGAGCTTAGCTAAGCCCGGCGTAACAAGCTGATAGTCAAGCCGCCACCCTACGTTCTTGGCCCAGGCCTGGCCGCGATTACTCCACCAAGTGTATTGTTCGGCGCGCTCATCTAACTGTCTAAAAACGTCGACAAAGCCGATTTCGTTGATGACGTTGGTGACCCAGGCGCGCTCTTCAGGTGTAAAGCCAGAATTCTTTTGATTCGACTTCCAGTTTTTTAGATCGATTTCTTTGTGGGCGATATTCCAGTCGGCGCAGATCACGTACTCGCGTTTGGTCTTTTTATGATCGTCCATCAAGTCTTGCATCCAAGGACCAAAATGCTCAAGAAAGCGAAACTTGGCCTCTTGCCGTTCTGGGCCACTTGAGCCAGAAGGCAAATAAGCGCTGATCACAGAAATATTTGACCAGTCAGCCCGAATCACACGCCCCTCAAGATCGAACTCTTCACAGCCCATCCCTTGAGCTACACGCTTAGGTTGGTTTTTGACGTAGAGGCCTACACCGCTATAGCCTTTTTTTTCGGCAGCATAAAAGTGGCCGGTATAGTCATGAGGGTGTTGAAAGTCTTCTTGAATGTCAGCCAGATGGGCTTTGAGTTCTTGCAGGCAAAGAATGTCAGCCTGATGCGTGTTTAACCAGTTTGCGAGCCCTTTGTTGTAGGCCGAACGGATACCATTAAGATTCAGTGAGGTGATGCGTAGCAAGGTCGGGCTCCTGGTCAATGAGATAATTCAATCCATCAAAATACTTAAATCACGAGGCTTGCGATGTCGACGGGTTCAGAACGTAGTGCATTTGTGCAGTTTGCCTTAAACGAGGGCGTGCTGCGCTTTGGTAGTTTTGTCACCAAATCAGGGCGTACCAGCCCCTATTTTTTTAATGCGGGCCTCTTTAATTCTGGCGCCTCTGTGGGGAAGTTAGCCCAATTTTATGCGCAGGCCCTAGTCGATTCTAAACTGCCGTTTGATATGTTGTTTGGTCCAGCCTACAAAGGGATACCGCTTGCTACCGCGACCGCGGTTGCACTCGCGGCTCACCCCACCATGAAAGGGCGTTCAATTGACTTTGCCTACAACCGCAAAGAGGCGAAAGATCACGGCGAAGGCGGGGTATTAGTCGGCGCACCACTAAAGGGCAAAGTCGTCATCATTGATGATGTGATCACCGCCGGCACTTCGGTGCGTGAGTCAGTTGAAATCATTCGTGCAGCAGGGGCAGAACCCTGTGCGGTGCTGATTGCAATGGATCGCATGGAGCGCGCTGGCGCAGACGGACAGTTGTCTCCTCACTCAGCGGTGCAAGAGGTGCAGCAGCGCTACGGCTTGCCGGTGGTGACAATCGCTTCACTTAACGACATCTTGGTGCTGCTTGAGCACAATGCCGAGTTTGCTCAATATCGCGAGACGGTGTTGGCGTATCGGGCGCAATACGGTATTCAGTAAAAGACCCTTGCAGCCGCTCATGGCCCAGTGCTTCGCGATACAAACGGGCAGACCCTTAATGCGAGCCTTGGAGGTCGAGCCTGAGGCTTAACGAAAGGCGCGGAAACTCTTCTCGTTCAAAGGGGGTGAGTAACGCGGACAGTGCAGGTGTCAGGCACGCCGTCTGAATTTTCTTAGTCGGCAGCCTAACTTGGTTGGTACGGCTTAAGCTTGATCGAGCTTTGCCTTGAGCAGATCATTCACTTGTTGGGGATTAGCTTTGCCTTTGGCGGCTTTCATAATCTGGCCAACGAGTGAATTGAAGCCCTTTTGTTTGCCTGCCCGATATTCGGCAACGATCGTGGCGTTGGCTGCCAGCACGGCGTCGATCATGGCTTCGATGGCGCCCGAGTCATTGATCTGTGTCAGCCCTTTAGCCGCAATAATGGCATCGGGTTGACCATTTTCTTCGCCGGCCCACATCGCTGCAAACACGTCGCGTGCAATTTTGTTTGAGATGGTGTTGTCTAAAATCCGCTTGAGCAGCGCGGCCAATAAGGGCGCTGTTACTGGGCACTGCGCGATGTCTTTCTCTTCGCGGTTCAGTGTCGCCGAGACTTCGCCCATCAACCAGTTGGCTGCAAGTTTGGCTCGCGCGGGGCGCAGTGCCATGATGTTCGCTGCATCGGCTGGATCCGCTTCAAGAGCGTTGATGACCTCTAAGACATACCTTGCCATTGCGCGGCTACTGATCAGTTGCGCAGCATCAATTGGAGCAATCCCATAAATTTCAACCAGATTTTTTCTAAGTTCGTCTGGTAAGCCACCCGCTTCGCGCATCTCTGCTTGAACTTGATCAATCCAATCTTGACCAATCACCAACGGCGGTAAATCGGGATCGGGAAAATAGCGGTAGTCATGCGCGTCTTCTTTGCTGCGCATGCTGCGTGTTTCGTCAAGATCGGCGTCGTAGAGGCGGGTTTCTTGCACGACCTTGCCGCCGTCTTCGATGAGTTCAATTTGACGGCGTACTTCGTAGTTGATGGCGCGCTCGATAAAGCGAAACGAGTTGACGTTTTTGATTTCGGCGCGCGTGCCAAATTCTTTTTGCCCGAAAGGGCGCACTGACACGTTGACATCGACGCGAAACGAACCTTCTTGCATGTTGCCATCACAAATGCCTAGCCACATCACGAGGCTGTGCAGCGTCTTGGCGTAGGCGACGGCCTCGGCTGCCGAGCGCATTTCAGGCTCAGAGACGATTTCAAGCAGTGGTGTGCCGGTTCGGTTTAAATCGATGCCGGTTGAGAGCTCGCCATGCGGGCCAATGTAATTGTCGTGCAATGACTTGCCCGCGTCTTCTTCGAGGTGGGCCCGGGTCAGATTAATGGTTGTTTCTTTGTCGCCGACAAAGAACGTTAAGGATCCGCCCAATACGACGGGGATTTCGTATTGGCTGATTTGATAGTTTTTGGGCAGATCAGGATAAAAATAGTTTTTACGCGCAAAAATCGAGCGTGGAGCGATGGTGGCACCCACGGCTAGCCCCAAGCGAATCGCATGCTCAACGGCAGCACGGTTCATGACAGGCAAGGTGCCTGGCAACGCCATATCGACTTCGTTGGCTTGCGTGTTGGGCTGCGCACCGTAGCGTGTGCTGCTTCCTGAAAAGATTTTGGTTTGAGTCGAAAGCTGCGTGTGCGTTTCGAGACCAATGACGATTTCATAGGCCATTATGCTTGCCCCGCACGACGTTGATGCCAGTCGGTGGCAAGTTGATATTGATGTGCGACGGCCAACAAACGGCCCTCATCAAAATAGTCACCGATAATTTGTAAGCCAATTGGCAAAGGCTTGTCTGTGGCACTTTTACCAAAACCGCAAGGCACCGACATGCCAGGTAACCCGGCCAGGTTTAAACCTAGCGTGTAGACGTCGGCTAACCAGTCTGCAGTAGGGTCGTCTGGATTGTCGCCAATGGCCTTGGCGACCGCGGGCGTGACAGGGCCCATGATGACATCGCATTGTTGCGCGAAGGCCGCCTGAAAATCGTCGGCGATCATGCGGCGCAGGCGCTGAGCCTGCAGGTAATAGGCGTCGTAATAGCCGTGCGACAGCACATAAGTACCCACCAGAATACGGCGCTGGACCTCTGCGCCAAAGCCTTCGGCGCGCGAACGACCGGTCATGTCGGCGAGGTCGGTGTACGAATCGCTGCGATGCCCGTAGCGCACCCCATCGTAGCGTGACAGGTTGCTTGAGGCTTCGGCAGGTGCGATGACGTAATAGGCCGGGATCGACAGGCGCGTGCGTGGCAATGAGATCGAAACACGTTGCGCGCCAAGTTGTTCGAATTGAACTAGGGCCGCTTCGATGGCCGCCCCGACCTCAGACGAAAGGCCCTCACCAAAATACTCGGTCGGTACACCAATGCGCAAACCCTTAAGCGGTGATGAGGCCTGAGAATGAAAGTGAGCGCTCGCTTTGTCAAAATCGCTTTGAATACGGCCTGGCGCATTCGGTACCCCATGGCACTGCTCGGCGCTGGTGGCGTCGCGAACGTCAAAGCCGCTGATGGTATCGAGCAACGCAACCAGATCGACCGCTGCGGACGCCATGACGCCGGCTTGATCCAGACTTGAGCCATATGCAATCATCCCATAGCGTGAGACCACGCCGTAAGTGGGTTTGATGCCGCTGATCCCGCACAGTGCGGCGGGTTGGCGAACCGAACCCCCGGTATCTGTGCCCGTGGTGGCGAAAACGAGCCGTGCCGCCACAGCCGCAGCCGAACCGCCCGATGAACCACCTGGCACGCAAGTGAGATCCCAAGGGTTATGGGCGGGCCCAAAAGCCGAGTGCTCGTTGCCCGAGCCCATGGCGAATTCGTCGCAGTTTAATTTGCCTAAGTTGACGCAGCCAGCGGCGAACAACTTGTTGACCACGGTTGCGTCAAAGGGGCTGACGTAGTTTTTAAGCATATTGCTGCCGGCTGTGCTGCGCCAACCTTGGGTTACAAACACATCTTTGTGGGCAATCGGAACCCCTGACAATGGGCCTGCCGTGCCCGCAGCGCGGCTCGCGTCGACCGCGCGCGCTTGCGCGAGCGTGAGGTCAGCGTCGACGTGTACGAAGGCATTTAGCCCTTGTTGGGCTTGAATCTGTTTGAGGCAGTCTTGGGCGAGCTCGGTGGCACTGAGCTTGCCTTGCGCTAAGGCGGCCTGCAGGCTCGCCAGCGTTGGAAACGCGTGAAGTGCAGTGCTCATTTATTCAATCACCTTTGGAACCAAAAATAGCCCCTCGGCTTTGCCTGGGGCGTTGACCATCAACGCCTCGCGCCTCTCTGTTGAAGAGACCTCAGTGACGATATCCTCGCGCAGCCGTAAATGGACGTCTCGCAGCGCCGACAATGGGTGAGCGAGCGGCTCGACCCCGCTGGTGTCGACCGCCTGAAGCTCTTGGATCAGCCCAAGAATTTTGTTGAGGTCACCCTGTGCCTGAATATTTTGCTCGGGCGACAAGGTGAGTCGTGCCAGTCGGGCGATTCGGGTGACTTCTTGTTCGGTAATGGCCATAAGTCGCAGCTTTTTGAGGAATAGAGCGGCTCTGGTAGGGTAACTTTGCGAGCTTGACGTAAGCTTGTTTTGCCGATCTAAACAGAATTATAAGTTATGATGGCAGGCTATTCACGGCATGTTACGTGCGTCAACTTTTATTCTGGCTGGGCTCTCATGTTCGGATTCCTGCGTAGTTATTTTTCAAGCGATATGGCGATCGATCTCGGTACCGCCAATACGCTCATTTATGTTCGTGGCAAGGGTATTGTGCTCGACGAACCCTCGGTGGTTGCGATTCGTCACGACGGCGGCCCCGGCGGTAAAAAAATCATCCAGGCTGTCGGTCGCGAGGCCAAGCAGATGCTCGGGCGTGTTCCAGGCAACATTGAGGCGATCCGCCCAATGAAAGATGGCGTGATTGCCGACTTCACTGTGACCGAGCAAATGCTCAAGCAATTTATTCGCATGGTTCATCCGCGCAATATGTTTGCGCCAAGCCCCCGAATCATCGTGTGCGTGCCATGCGGTTCAACACAGGTCGAGCGCCGTGCGATTCGCGAATCCGCCCTGGGCGCCGGTGCGAGCCAGGTGTACCTAATCGAAGAGCCAATGGCTGCTGCGATTGGCGCAGGCTTAAACGTGTCAGACGCGAGCGGCTCGATGGTCGTTGATATTGGTGGCGGCACAACCGAAGTCGCGGTCATCTCGCTGGGTGGTATGGTTTACAAAGGCTCGGTTCGCGTGGGCGGCGACAAATTTGACGAAGCGATTGTCAATTACATTCGTCGTAACTACGGCATGCTGATCGGCGAACCGACTGCAGAGCACATCAAAAAGCAGATTGGCTCGGCTTTTCCTGGTTCTGAGGTTCGCGAAATCGAGGTAAAGGGTCGTAATTTGGCCGAGGGTGTTCCGCGCAGTTTCACGGTATCCTCTAACGAAATTCTCGAGTCCTTGACAGATCCGCTGAACCAAATTGTGTCGGCGGTGAAAATTGCGCTTGAAAACACCCCACCCGAGCTCGGGGCTGATATTACCGACAAGGGTATCTCGTTGACGGGCGGCGGCGCCTTGTTGCGCGATCTTGATCGTTTGCTGCAAGAAGAGACCGGCTTGCCAGTGATCGTGGCTGACGACCCTTTGACGTGCGTGGTGCGTGGTTGTGGCGATGCCCTCGAACATCTAGAAAAACTTGGCGCAATTTTTATTGACGATTAGTCGTATCGCACTGGGCCTGGGGGTAAGTCGCCGCCACTGCCCTTTGCGACAAGCCAACGCACACGGCGCCAAGGGTGCCGACGGTGTCAAGGCCGTGATTGATTAAGTACCGAGCCATCATGCAACGACCCGCCACCCTCAGGCTTTTTCGACGCGGTCCCGCCGCTGAGGTCAAACTGACTCTACTCGTGTTGGTGGCATTCGCGCTTTTGTTTACAGATGCGACTTACAAAAGCACAAATCCTGTGCGTGAATTGTTATCGGCGACGTTGTATCCATTTCAACGCTTTGTCATGCTTCCGCGCGATCTGATTTCGCTGAGTAACGATTGGTTCGATGCGGCTGCCTCAATCAAATCTGAAACTGAGGCCTTGCAACGGCAGCGTATTGAGTTGGCGCAGGTGACGGCCAACGCGGCACTTTTAGGCGCCGAAAATGCGCAATTAAGGCGCTTGCTTGGGGTCTTTGAAAAGGCAGCAGAGCATCCCACGGTCGTGGTCGAGGTTCTATACGAACCGGCTAATACGTTTAGTCGCAGACTTGTCTTTAACAAAGGCAGTCGTGCTGGCATTTCGGTTGGCATGCCCATTTTGGACGAGGGTGGTGTGGTTGGACAGATCACCCGTGTTTCGCCGATGACTTCAGAGGCCGCCATGTTGACCGACGAAATTATTTCAATTCCCGTTCAGGTGTTACGCAATGGGTTGCGTTTAATTGCTTTTGGTTCGACGACTCCAGGCAAAGTCGAGGTGCGCTACTTTTCTTCTGATGCGGACATTCGTGAAGGCGACGTATTGGTTACGAGCGGTGTGGGTGGTGTTTTTCCACCCGGGTTGTCGGTCGGGCGTATCGATCAGGTTCAGCGTAGTTCGGCGTCAGGCTTTGCACGCGCCGAAGCGCTGCCCTCCTCCCACCCTGAGCGGTACAGACAGTTTTTGGTCTTGCAGGTGCCGATCGAGCCTGATCTAGCGGTGGGTTCTGTCAAGCCCGCCGCATCAAAGGAGCCGCCTCGTGCCAATCCAAAATCGAAGTAAGACGATAAGGTCTTCAGGTCCGGGCATGGCGCCGCCTCCCGTTCCTTTGCCACGCCCAGTCGGCCCAAATCCAATCGATCACGCCACCAGTCTGTTTTTTGTTTGGGCGACGCTGGTTGGAGTTTGGCTGTTATCTTTGCTGCCCTGGCGTACCTGGCCCATGTCGCCCGATTTGCTGTTGCTGGTGATCGTATTTTGGTCGTTGCACGATGCGCGTCGTGTTGGCCTGCTGACTGCCTTTGTGTTTGGGCTGGTGATGGATGTGCAAGATGTTGGCCCCTTAGGCCTGCAGGCATTGACTTACGCGCTGACCGTGTTTGGTGCGCAGTCCTTACAGAGACGTTTGTTGCGCTTTGAATTGGTCAGCCAAGCCTTGCACCTGTTGCCGCTGTTGGTGATCACCAAGGCGCTGGGTACGCTACTTGGCGCCTTTCTTGTGAGCGCGTGGCCGGGTTGGTCTTGGGCGATTGCTGCCCTGTTGACCGCAGCGCTGTGGCCTCTGATTGCGTGGTTGTTGTTGCTGCCTCAGCACCGGCTACAAGATCCCGAGACGACAACAGGGTGATGCCAGACCGACATGTTCGACTTCAACAAAAACGATCAGCAACACAAAAATAGCTTTACGCTGCGCGTGGTCGTGGCGGGTCTGTTTGCGCTGTGCTGTTTTGGATTGTTGTCGTTGCGCTTTTGGGTCTTACAGGTTGATCGACACGAGGGCTTGTCTGCCCGCGCCGATAGCAATCGATTAGCCGTGGTGCCTATTGCGCCCCGCCGTGGTGAGATCGTTGACCGTAACGGCGAGGTTCTGGCCCGTAATTATTTGAGTTATACGCTTGAAGTCGTACCCGCGCGTGCAGGAAATATCGATGAGCTTTTTCAAGCTTTGACCCCAATTGTATTTATTAGCGCGGCTGATCAGAGGCGGTTTAAAAGGCGAGCGGCTGAATCGGGTAGGTATGCCAGTATCGTGCTGCGTAACAATTTAAATGAAACAGAGGCTGCATTTTTTTCGGCCAATTCTCTGAGATTTGCCGGAGTACAGCTGCGTGCACGCTGGGTGCGCGAGTATCCGCAAGGAAAATCTGCCGGACATGTCATTGGTTACGTCGGTCGTATCTCAGAGGGCGACGTCGCTGCGCTTGAAGCGCGCGGCGAAACAGGCAACTATCGTGGCACCGATATTATTGGTAAAAAAGGTCTTGAAAAAACCTACGAGGCGACTTTGCACGGCAAGGCGGGTCTTGAAGAGTTAGAAGTGACTTCGCGCGGAAAACCTGTGCGAGTGCTCAGGCGTGTGGATCCGACCCCTGGCTCAAACTTGGTTTTGTCCTTGGATATGGGCTTGCAACGCATTGCCGAAGAAGCGTTTAAAGATTTGCGAGGCGCGCTCGTCGCGATTGAGCCCGCGACGGGTGACGTGCTGGCGTTTGTTTCTCAGCCATCCTTTGATCCAAATCTTTTTATCGACGGCATTGATGTAGAAAGCTGGCGCCTACTCAATGAATCGCCTGATCACCCCTTAATTAACCGACCTGTCTACGGCACTTATCCAATTGGTTCGACGTATAAGCCCTTTGTAGCGCTAGCGGCACTTGAGTTGAATAAGCGCCGTGCGACGGATTTGATTTCTGACCCAGGTTATTTTGAATTTGGTGGGCAGCGGTTCAGAAACTCGGGTTCGACAGCCTTTGGTACGCTCGATATGCATCGCGCCTTGGTGGTGTCGTCTGATACGTATTTTTATTCGTTGGGCCCAGAGATTGGCGTGAACAACCTGCACGACTTTATGAAACCTTTTGGGTTTGGGCAAATCACGGGTATCGACATTGAAGGCGAACGGCGCGGCGTCTTGCCCTCGACCGACTGGAAGCGCGGGGCGTATAAAAATCGCGAACAACAGCGCTGGTATGCCGGCGAGACCATTTCGATCGCTGTGGGTCAGGGCTATAACTCCTTTACGTTGATGCAACTGGCGCAAGCCACGGCCGTCTTAGCCAACGATGGTGTGTACATGAAGCCGCATTTGGTACGTACGATCAAAAACGCACGAACCGACGAGCAGACACAAACTGTGGTCGAGGCAGCTCATAAAATCCCTCTTAAAAAAGAGAACCTTCAAGTCGTCAAGCGTGCGCTGAGCGAGGTGACGGTCTCTGGCACAGCTGCAGCAGCGTTTGTCGGTGCGCCTTACACGACTGCAGGTAAAACGGGTACCGCTCAGGTGTACAGTTTGCGCGGTGCTAAATATCAAAGTAGTGCGATTGATGAGCGCTTGCGTGATCATTCGCTGTTTATGGCGTTCGCTCCGGCCAATCAGCCCAAAATCGCGATTGCGGTGATCGTTGAAAATGCGGGTTGGGGCGGCAGCGTGGCGGCACCCATTGTGCGCAAGGTCTTTGATGCCTGGTTGTTGCGTGAGGCAAAGACTAAGCCTTTGCCGATTAGCCCGCCGCCCAGCCGACGTACTGAGGCTGTCGTGCCTGACGCACCCCGCGTGAGCGCTGCATCAAGGGCGACTCAATGAAAATTATTTTTAGAATGCTGTTTCGGTGCCTCACTTCGATCGATTGGCCGCTCATGCTGATTTTGTCGTTGCTCGCGACGGTGGGGATGGTGGTGATGCATTCTGCCGTGGGTAGTACCGATGCACGTTTTGCTGATCAGGCGCGTAATTTTTACGTAGCGTGTGCCGCCATGTGGGTGGTGGCCGTGACGCCACCACGGTTGATTTTAAAATTTGCCGTACCGTTTTATGTGCTTGGGGTCGTGCTGCTGCTGGCCGTGATGTTTGCGGGCGAGACCAGTAAGGGCGCAACGCGTTGGTTGAACCTAGGGATCACGCGAATCCAACCTTCTGAAATGATGAAAATTGCCGCGCCGTTGATGCTGGCTTGGTATTTTCAAAAGCGTGAAGGTTCGATGAAGTTTTTAGATTTCTGTGTGGCAAGCGTACTGTTGCTGGTGCCATTTTTGCTGATTGTTAAGCAACCTGATTTAGGCACGGCGATACTTGTTTTTGGTGCTGGTTTTTTTGTGATTTATTTTGCAGGGATGTCGTTCAAATTTTTGATCCCAGTGATGCTCATTGGCGTGGTCGGGATCGGTACGATCTATGTCAATCAAGAGGCCTTATGTGATGACGACTTTGATTGGGTGGTGCTGCATGACTATCAAAAACATCGAATCTGTACCTTGCTTGATCCCAATACTGATCCGCTAGGCAAGGGTTTTCATACGATTCAATCGACGATCGCAGTTGGCTCGGGTGGCGTGTATGGTAAGGGTTATATGAATGGTACGCAGACCCATTTAGACTTTATTCCCGAGCGAACCACTGACTTTATCTTTGCGGTGTTTGCTGAAGAGTTTGGCTTGTATGGCGGCGTAACCTTGCTCGTGTTGTATTTGTTTTTGATCTTTAGAGGGTTGACGATCGCGATGGGCGCCCCAAATTACGGAGAGCGATTGCTTGCCGGGGCGTTGACGATGGTGTTATTTATTTATGTGTTTGTGAATGTGGGGATGGTGACGGGCATATTGCCGGTCGTAGGCGTGCCTTTACCGTTTTTAAGTTATGGCGGCACGGCTTTGCTGACGATCGGCATCGCGTGCGGCATCTTGATGAGTATCAGCAAATACCGACCACCCGAGTCTTAAGGCACAGCTCACGCGAGCCTTAGGGCTCAACGATCAAGCGGGCCGCGCTTAACCCGTCTAATAGTTTTCGCACCGGTGCGGGTAGGCCGCGCTCGTGAAGTTTGTTGAGTGGAACCCATTCGCGATCACTCACTAAGCCTTGCGCTGTTGCAACGTGCGTCGCACCCTCGGGCCCTATATGCACGAGGTGAGGGCGAATGGTCAGTCGGTAATGGGTAAAGACATGTAAAAACTCGGCCAGCGTTTCGGCCGTTTTGACAGCTAAGCCGAGTTGGGTACAGGCAGCTATTGGTTCAAGCTGCGGATCGCATTCTGGCAGGCTCCAGAGGCCACCCCAAATGCCTGTGGCTGGGCGTTTCACAAGTAACACATGGCCTGCCTGAAAAGCCACCAGCATCGCGGTGCTGCGCTCAGGCAATACTTTGCGCGCGCGCGGCCAGGGTAGTTCGTCGCAGCGCCCCTGCCGGTTGGCAAGACAGTCTTTTTTAAGAGGGCAGGCCTCGCACTTTGGGCGGCTGCGGGTGCATATTGTCGCGCCAAGATCCATCAGCCCCTGCGTGTACGCCGACATGGCCTCTGGGTCTTTCGCGCAGATAAGCGCGGTGGGTACAAGCTCGCGCGCGTATGACCACAGCTG
>Ga0114968_10000667_pt1 | contig 25675 bp, 19 predicted proteins | sample M_130807_EF_Meta_FD_87020 | JGI IMG/M metagenome (GOLD analysis project Ga0114968, IMG submission 87020) | Freshwater microbial communities from Lake Montjoie, Canada to study carbon cycling - M_130807_EF_MetaG | ecosystem: Environmental > Aquatic > Freshwater > Lake | place: Lake Montjoie... | reverse complement strand
AGCAGGCTATAGCGGCTGGTAGGATACCTTCCAGTGCTGTTGAAGGGCTGTTCGGTCTCTGCCAAAACTTTGTATTTGCTTTGGGCCTCTTGGAGTTTTCCCGAACGCTCACTTCGGAGGGGATGGTCGATCAACCCTTCTTTTTCTGCGGGGATGCCTCGAACGATGCATCGGTAGGTTTTTTGAATGTGCCGTTCCATAAACATGCCCTGCAACTTGGGAAGGACTTGTTCATTTTTGGCAAATAGCAAGCAGCCGCTGGTGGCGCGATCCAGGCGATGAACCGGCGCTACCCAACTTCCGATTTGATCCCGAAGTTGAATGAGGGCATTTTCTTCCTCTCCATAGGCCAAGGCGGTTTTGTGTACCAACAAACCTGCTGGCTTATTGATCACCACCAGCTCTGGATCCTCGAATAGGATCTCAAGCATGGGAAGGGGAGTTGAGCAGCTGTGATTGCATAGCCAGTTTAGTCAATGGTTCCGGAGCCAATGCATTCTTCGCCTTCATACCAGGCTACAAATTGTCCTGCCGCAATTCCTTTTTGCGCTTTTTCAAAGACGACATAGAGCCCATTTTCGCGCTGGATGAGTGTTGCTTTGGAAAGTGCCTGTCGGTAACGAATTCGAGCGGAATAGACCGCATGGGTCCCTACTTGAAGTTGTAGGTCCTTCCGAATCCAATGAATTTGATCGGTTTTCACAAAAAGCCCATAGCGGTTGAGGCCAGGATGTTCCTCGCCCAAACCGGTGTAAATCACATTCTGCTGCGTATCCGTAGCGATGACAAAGAGGGGTTTGCCTGTGCCACCCACCTGTAAGCCTTTGCGCTGCCCTACAGTGAAGTAATGTGCCCCGCGATGCTCGCCAATGACCTTGCCTTGGCTTGGAAGGTATGCTAGGGGAATGCAAATTGAGTCCAGTTCGGCCTGGCTCCAGTCTTGAGGAGCTTTCGACGCAGGCAGTTGATGGTGCTGATAGTCGGGAAAGTCTTCCGGTATTTGAATGATATTTCCCTGCTTGGGCTTGAGTTGCTGCTGCAAAAAGTCAGGCAGGCGCACCTTGCCGATAAAGCAGAGCCCTTGGGAATCTTTCTTTTCGGCAGTCACTAGGCCAGCTTGCTTGGCGATCTCGCGCACTTGGGATTTTTGGAGGTGGCCGATTGGAAAAAGAGCTTTGGCCAACTGCTCCTGGGAAAGTTGACAGAGGAAATAGCTTTGGTCCTTGTTGGCATCTGCTCCAGCGAGGAGTTGGTGTACGGGATTGCCATCCACTTCTATCGTTCCTTTTTGGCAGTAGTGGCCGGTGGCTACAAAGTCCGCTTTCAACTGCAGAGCAGCTTTGAGGAAGATGTCAAACTTGATTTCGCGGTTGCAAAGGATGTCTGGATTGGGAGTTCGGCCTGCGCTGTACTCGGCAAACATGTAGTCCACAATCCGTTTTTGGTATTCTGCACTTAAATCAATGGCTTGAAAGGGAATATTCAACGTTTCTGCCACCAACATGGCGTCGGTGGAGTCTTCTAGCCAAGGACATTCGTTGGAGATGGTAACCGATTCATCGTGCCAGTTTTTCATAAACATGCCGATGACCTCGTAGCCTTGGTCGATTAAAAGTTTGGCAGCCACGCTGCTGTCTACGCCTCCGGATAGGCCGACGACGACTCTAGGTTTTGTTTTCATTGGTCGGTAGTAATGGAGTAAAGGTCCATTAGGTAACACCCAAGTCAACCTCCAGAAGAGGGCAACAAGTTCCCAAAGGTAGGAAAAGGGGAGGGTTAATCGAACATTTCGTGAAAGAGCTTTGTTTGATTGTCAAATACCTCACTTATTAACCTACAAAGTCGAAGTCAAATGAATCTACAAAATCGCATCAAAAGCGGAATTTTTTTAGCGGAATTGGAATTTCAAACTGCACGCAGTGGGGGAGCAGGGGGACAGCATGTGAATAAGGTGGAAACAAAAGTCCTGCTTAGATTTGATGTGATGGCCTCTCAAGCACTTACTGAGGAAGAGAAATTGACTCTTATTCAAAAAAACAAAAATAAGGTAGATCAATCTGGAATATTGCAGTTGTATGCGCAGGAAACGCGTTCCCAACTCCAAAACAAAGAAGCCGTGATTGTCAAATTCTACGAACTACTCCGCAGCTCCTTCCAAAAAAAGAAGGTTCGTAAGGTATCACGCCCAAGCAAAGGAGCGATTGAAGACCGCTTGAAGTCTAAAAAAGCCCATGCGGAGAAGAAAGCGAACCGTAAGCGGCCTGAGTAGGGGATTCCACTAGGCTAGCATCCGTTCCTATTCCTCCTAAATTGAATTCCGATAGTCTCTATTTTTTGGAGTAAGTCTCCTTCACTTCCCCACAGGCAAGCATGGATGCTCCAAAGTAGGGATTTGTAATTTCCTTCGTTTCACTTAGCCAATAGGCGCCTTTGTTGTTAAAGGCCATGGGGCAATAATCCTTGTACACCAGCTCCTGATTGACTCCATAATTTTCAGTAAGAAAAATGACCTCGGCGGATAGCTGCTCAAAATGTTTCCGGAGTTCTGCAATATCCTTGGCACTTTTCAGTTTACCTGCGGCAACGTTTAACTTCTTGCTCAGTCCTTCCCAAGCTGATTTTTCCGAACCTTTCAGGCTGCTGCTTTGAAGTTTGGCTAAAAGCTGGAGCAGGTCGTTTGCAGCGGATTTTGCTGGGGCTGCCTGATCTTTCACTAGGGCGTTTTTTAGTTTAAAATACAGGGCCACCACGGCAGTTCCGTTGCTACGGAATGCTTCTGACATTTCTGTGTAAGTTCCCGCTGGTCGGCTCATCATGCTTTGCTTGCCTGCAAGTTGCGCAGAGGCATCGATGGCAAATACACCCTGTACCGCAATTTCTTCCCCAGCGCTTAATCCGGATTCGATTCGATACGCTTCACCCTGTGGGCTTACCTGCACTTCGCGCATCTCAAAGGCGGCTGTGGAAGAACTAGGCACTTTCACATAGACCACCGAGCGCTTTCCAGACCAAAGAATGGCGGTTCGAGGTACGAGTAGGTTGGTGCTGGCTTGTGGATTTTTATTACGCAATCGAGCAGTAACAAACATTTCGGGCTTCAGGGAATTCCCGACATTGGGGATTTCGGCACGAATGGATGCCGCACGCGTTTGGGCATTGAGGAGGGGATCAATGAAGGAAACTTTCGCCTTGAAAGAGTCACCCGCGCGCCCAGCCACTGAATACTCGATTTCATCCCCCAGGGATACGGACGGAAGATCGGTTTCGTAGACATCGAGCAGCAACCAAAGTTTGTTCAAATTGGTCACCGTAAAGAGCACAGACCCTGTAGCTACATAATCTCCAACAGACACATTTTTTTGAATGACAACTCCGGATTGATCGGCTAGAATATCCCATTTTTCCTTCACTACTCCAGCTCGCTCAATTTCCCCAATTTGTGCTGCACTCAGTTTCCAGAGGGCAAGTTTTTCCTTGCTCGCCTGATAGAGTTGTGGAAAGGTTACTTTGGTTCTCGCTGCCTCAAGGAGTTCTTTCTGCGCATTCATCAGCTCAGGAGAATAGATCGTCGCTAGCTTCTGTCCTGCTTTGACCTGCTCCCCTGTAAACGTCACATACAGTTTTTCGATTCTTCCTGGAAACTTGGCGGTAAGGGATGCGTTTTCCCGTTCATCGGCTTGGATTTTTCCTGAGAGCGTCAACTCTTTGTTTGTACTTCCTTCTCCGACCACCAAGGTTTGAACTTGGGCCATAGCAAGGGCTTCTGGGGTCATTTTTAGAACCATTGGGTTGTTGTCCTCCTCGCCAGCAGTGGCAGGAATCAAATCCATCCCACATATCGGACAGTCACCCGCCTCTGGCAATTTGACATTGGGATGCATGGAACAAGTCCAAAGGCTTGCACTTGCCTCTTCGTGGCTATGTTCGGATTCTCCGGTATTGACTGATTTCAATCCCCATCCCAAGGCTGCGCCCAGTACTAAGATGAGGAGGACTGAGGCTAGTTTATGATCAAGTAATTTTTTCATCGTTTTCTAGTTTAATGGGGTTGTGCTGAATAGTGCTTCCAAGCGTGCCAAACTTTGATGTCCTTGGTACTGGGCTAGGAGTTGCTTTTCCTGATACTCCAGAAGAAGTTGCTGGGTCTGTAGCAATTCCAAAAGAGACACAGCTCCGGTAGTAAATGAAGTTTCCAGGAGTTGAATCTGTTGCTGGATCAGGGCCACCTGCTCCGAATAGAGGGTGAGTTGCCGCTTGCTGTCCTCCCAATCTCGAAAAGCAGCCGCCCAAGACAAGCTCAGGTCATTTTGCGTTTCCTGCTGCTTCAAGGTGGTTGCCCCTTGAAGTAATTCTACTTCCTTGATTTTCGCTGCGATCTTCTTGCGGTAAATGGGTAAGCTGAGGGATACCATCGGCATGACCATGTCATCGCCCCCCATCGACATTCCATTCTCTATTCTAGGCGTGAAAGGCATGTAGTTTACTCCAGCACCTAGCATTGGCTTTCCTTCGAGCTTTGCCATTTTCCCTTGCTGCGCTAAGGCTAGATTTTCAGAGGCATACATGGAGATCATGGGATGGTTTTGCAGGATTTTATCCAGGTACTCTTGTTTCTCTAGCAGCAAGTTGGGTGGCTCCCAGGTCTCAGGTAGCTGTATTGCAGCGGTCATCGGGCGACCAAGGACTTGGTTAAATTGGATGCGAAGCAACTCGCTGTTTGCTTGGAGTAGTTGTAGCCTAGCTTCCAACTCTTTGACCTGAAGTCGAATTTGGAGTACCGTGCTCATTCCAGAAATTCCTGCATTCATGTTCGTTCGTGGCATGGATGCGGACATTGTAGAGGGGCTGCTGCTTGCCGGATTACTTCCACCCATTTGGGACATTTGGGAAGATCCGGTCGAATTTGTTGTTGATTGGTTTGAGATCGGATTGAGGAATGGTGTAGGCGCGGAAGTTGGAGAGCTACCTGCGGAATACAGCAGTAGGGCAAGGTCCTCGTATTTCTTGAGGTACTCCAGGTTGGCTTGCGTCAGTTGGTTTTGCCCTTGCAGCAGCATTAATTCCTGCCAGGTGGACCTCAGTTGCAGGAGGAGCTGGTTTTTCTCTTCCAAGTATTCAAAATAGGCCACCTGCGCCATCTGGTAGGCCTCTTCCTTTTGGGTACGCAGCATGCCAAACCAAGGAAATTCCTGCATCAGACGGGTATCTGCCGTCTGTACTCCCATAAATCGTTCCATGGGGCGTAGAAATACACCCACCTGAAATTCTGGATCTGGTAGACTCACCTGGTTGACTCGCTCCGAAGCCGCTTGGTAGCGTTCGTAGGAAGCCTTCAAACCGGGATTGGTGGAAGTTGCTTCTTTGAGGTATTCCTCCAAGGATTGGGCATCGGCTAGGTTTGGTGTGAGCCAAAGACCTACAAGCATCCCCAAAAAGGAAAGTAGGAGTGTGAATTGTTTTTTAGTTTTCATGTTCGTCAGCGGATGCGGTACTCGACACAAGTCTTTCGCTTTGGTACAATTTTCTTTCTTTCCACCAGCAGTACAGGGTAGGAACAATAAATACAGTGGTTACTTCCAGAATCATGCCTCCCAATGCTGGGATAGCCATTGGAATCATGATATCCGATCCTTTGCCCGTAGAAGTGAAGATGGGCACCAAAGCCAATATGGTGGTGGCCGTGGTCATCATGCAAGGCAATACCCTGCGCTTTCCGGCTTCTAGAACGGCATTTCGAATTTCTTCTACCGTGCTCGGCTTTTTCTCTGCAAAACTTTGATCCAAGTAAGTGGCAACTACTACTCCGTCGTCTGTAGCAATTCCAAACAAGGCGATAAAGCCCACCCAAACGGCCACACTCAAGTTATAAGCCTTCATTTGAAAGAGATCGCGCAGGTTGGTGCCCCAGAGGTCGATATTCAAGAATCCATCCAGCCCAAACAACCACAACATCAGGAAGCCTCCTGAAAAGGTCATCGCAATGCCCGTAAACACAAAGAGAGTAGTGGATATCGCTCTAAATTGGAAATAGAGCAGCAAGAAGATGAGCACCAAGCAGAGTGGAATCACCAAGCCCAGTCGTTTTTCAGCCCGCACCTGATTTTCATAAGTTCCCGAAAATTGAAAACGTACGCCATCGGGAACGGTGAGCTCTCCGGAATCAATCTTTTCTTGGAGGTAGCGTTGGGCATCCTCTACGACCGTTACTTCAGAGAAGCCGGGCATTTTATCCAATAGAACATAGCCCACCAAGAAGCTATTTTCTCCACGGATCATGTCCGGTCCTGGTCGGTATCGAAGCTTGACGAGCTGACCCAGCGGAATGTAATTTCCCATTGGGGTGGGAATCTGCAGGTTCTCAATCGCTTCTGGATTGTCACGGTACTCTCGGGCATAGCGAACACGGATTGGGAAGCGTTCTCGTCCTTCCACCGTGGTGCTGAGCGTCATGCCCCCAATGGCTGTTTCGATAAACTCTTGTACATCGATGACATTCAGCCCATATCGGGCGATTTGATCCCGGTCAATGTCCAATTCCAAGTAAGGTTTGCCCACGATTCGATCGGCAAAAACCGCTTCTTTTTTGACTGAAGGAACTTCCTTCAAATAGCCTTCCAACTTTAGTCCAAAGGATTCAATAGTTTGAAGGTCAGGCCCATACACCTTTATTCCCATAGGTGCTCGCATGCCGGTTTGAAGCATGACTAGGCGGGTTTCTATGGGTTGCAACTTCGGAGAGCTGGTGACACCGGGGATATTAACTACTTGTACGATCTCGTTCCAGATGTCATCGGGAGTTTGAATATGGGATCTCCATTGTCGGAAATAGGCTCCAGAGGCATCCGGCACCAAATTCGATACATTCAGGTCCTGAAGTGGCATTGTTTCGGGATCGAAGTAGCTTCCATCCTTCAGCAGGTACTTTCCATCGGTTTCCGCAAAGCGCAAACGCTGCCCTTGGGGGTCCGTGAGGTATTCGGATTTGTAGTTGATCGTATTTTCATACATGGTAATGGGTGCAGGGTCAATGGCCGTTTCGGCTCTTCCTGCTTTTCCGACCACCAGCTCCACTTCTGGAATGGCCGCTACCAACATGTCTAATTTTTGAAGTACTTCCTTGTTTTCCTGAATGCCCGAATGTGGCATGCTGCTCGGCATCAGTAGGAAAGAACCTTCGTTGAGGGAGGGCATAAATTCCTTTCCCAAACCTGGAAAAGCATGGCTTAAGCCGGACCAAAGGCCATTCGTGCGAATGTTGATCCCTGCGCCATCCAAGGTGCTTGGGATGACCCCAAATACCCGTGCAAAGCCCAACCAGACCATCAATCCCAAGAGGATGATGAAGGAAGGAAAGATGAAAAAAGTGCGCTTGTTTGCTAAGCACCAGGTCAAAACCCGCGGGTAGATGCGGATGAAACCACTAAATCCTCCCAACACCAAGCCCAGGAGCAAGGCGATGCATACAAAGTTGAGAAAGGTGCTGACTGACACACCCAAAGGCATCCAAAGGGTGGTGAGCAGCCAGGAGACAGCCACCAGGGTGACGGAAATAATCAGCAGTGATTTTTTGGATGCTACCTTTTCTGGGTAGTGGTTGGCCGCACTGTGGATCGCTCCGTAGCTAAAGAGGAGCCAGCCAGCCCAAGGCCAGGTAAACCAGGCTAAAATGGGACCGAGCAGCAAGAGGCTGTAGTAGAAGTACTTACTTAGTTTATTGGGTAGGCTTTTCCAATTGAACGCCCAATGGGTCAAAGCAGGTAAAATAAATAGGGTAATCAGTGCTGCTGCAAAGAGTACAAAACTCTTGGTGTAGGCAAGTGGTCCAAATAATTTCCCTTCGGCTGCCTCCAAGGTGAAGACTGGCAAAAAGCTGATGATGGTCGTGCCTACGGCAGTTAAAATCGCCCCAGAAACCTCTGCCGTAGCCAAATAAATGGTTTTAAGCTTGGATTGCCCTTCCGGAGCTCGTTCGAGGTAGCGAAGGACGTTCTCACTCAAAATAATCCCCAAATCCACCAGGGTTCCAATGGCGATTGCAATCCCGGAAAGGGCCATGATGTTGGCATCCACTCCAAAATACCGCATCAATACAAAGCACATCAATACAGCCAAAGGCAGAAGGGAGGAAATCAGGAGGGAAGCGCGAAGGTTGGCTACCATCACGATAATCACTAAGATGGTTACTAATATCTGCAAGTTGATCGCCTCGTAGAGTGTGCCTAGGGTTTCGTAGATTAAGCCAGAGCGATCGTAAAAGGGAACAACCGTGAGTTTGGAGACCGTGCCATCGGCCAAGGTCTTGCTCGGAAGGCCTACCGATAGTTTTTCAATTTCTGCTTTAACGCCTTCAATGACCTGTAGGGGATTGTCGCCATAGCGTGCGATCACCACTCCGCCTACAGCTTCAGCACCGCCTTTGTCGAGGATACCAGACATATTTCTTGGCTGGGGACCTAGGTTCACGCGGCCAATATCCTGAATGCGGATGGGCACGTTATTGGTCACCTTGACCACTGCTTTATCCAAGTCTGCAAGCTCATCGATGTATCCCAAGCCACGGATAAAGTACTCGACCTTGTTTATTTCAATGGAATTGGCCGACACATCCAGGTTGGACTTCCGAACTGCCTCCATCACATCCATGAGGCTTACCCCATAGGCCTTTAGTGCAGCAGGGTCTACATCGACCTGGTATTCTTTGACATAGCCGCCCACAGAAGCCACCTCAGCCACACCTTCCACTGCGGTGAGTGCATAGCGGACGTAGTAATCTTGAATGCTACGAAGTTCCTCCGGATTCCATCCTCCGCTTGGATTTCCTTTTTCATCTCGCCCCTCGAGCGTGTACCAAAATACCTGTCCCAGCGCCGTGGCATCGGGACCGAGTTTGGGTTGCGCCCCTTCAGGAAGAAGTCCAGAGGGCAAGGAATTGAGTTTCTCCAGTACGCGCGAGCGGCTCCAGTAAAACTCAATGTCGTCTTCAAAAATGATGTAGATACTCGAAAATCCGAATGCTGAGTTGGACCGTACACTTTTGACTCCTGGAAGCCCCAGGAGGGAAGTGGTCAGGGGATAGGTGATTTGATTCTCCACATCCTGCGGGGAGCGTCCCATCCACTCGGTGAATACGATTTGTTGATTTTCACCAATGTCCGGTATGGCATCTACCGGAACAGGATCACGGGGAAAACTCCCCAAGTTCCAATTGAAAGGAGCGGTGGCTAGGCCCCAACCCAGAATGAGGAGGAGGAAGAGCAGGGTGACTAACTTATTTTCTAGAAAAAAGCGGATGAGTCGATTGATCATGATTCCAGGGTATAAATGAAAATTGCCTCAGGCCTTGGGCCAAAGAATATTCATAAGAAGCTTTTGACAAGCTATCCCTGGAATTAAATCAAGAAGGTTTGGTAGAGGAGTTGAAAGTCCCGTTTGGGGGGATCTGGAGAAAATTCAGCTGGAAAATGGATTGCGCTGATCTTAAAAAAATCGAATCCAACTACAAAGACTTGGATAAAGGATAGGGTAAATGTAGGGTTGAGTTGAAAATCAATCTGGCTAACCTGAAAATCATCGTCTACTTGCAGGTGCTGGGTTTTGTTTTCACAGCAGCTGCTTGGGTCTTCCGAAGTGGCTTCATTTTCTTGATCAGCAGGAAGTTCCATCCCACAATCCAAATGCTTCTCTCCAAAGCCAATTGCAGAATCCATCGCATGCCCCATGCACCAATGCGTCGTCTTTGCCATTCCCACGGTGGAGAAAAGCAGCAGAAAAGATAAGCAAATGGAAATGAAGGCTTTCACACTACAAACGTACGTATTTTTTGTAAAAAAGGGTACTCCTTACTTTTTGTTTAATTAAACTTCAAAATGGAAAAATTTTGCTTGTTCCTTTTACAATTTCGAATGCCGAACGCTGATTGAAGAATGAAGAAGTGAGGCATCCTAATCTAATCTCTTGCCTCTAAACTCTCAAACCCCTGTAGCGATGAATCCAGCCTTCAGAACTGCCTTCTGGATATCCTCCGGATTGAGTGCATCCGTCTCCACCGTAAGCGTACGATCTGGGTCTAGCAGGTCCACCTGCCAGGACTGAATTCCGGATTGCTCGTTCAGCTTTGGACTTACCTTGGACAGGCAATTCCCGCATTGAATATTCGTTTTAAATTGTAATTTTTTCATATTTAATCAATTGAAATAATGGTAATTAACTAGTTTAATGTTAATTTTTAGTTTAATCAAAATGTTGCAGAATTATGGCCTGCTTTTTTAATCTAGTTGTTGTGTTTTTAGCCGCAAGCTGTTGCCCACTACGGATAAGGAACTCAAGGCCATGGCTGCACTGGCAAACATGGGATCAATTAAAATTCCAAAAGCCGGGTAGAGTAGCCCTGCAGCTACTGGAATCCCAATCAGGTTGTAGACAAAGGCCCAAAATAGATTTTGCCGAATTCCATGCACAGTCAACTTCGACAAGCGCAATGCCTGCGGAATTTTTACCAGATCAGAGTTCACCAGCGTGATTTTGGCCACATCGAGCGCAATGTCCGAACCCATGCCCATCGCAATGCTGACATCGGCTTGCGCCAATGCTTCCGCATCGTTGACGCCATCACCGACCATGGCTACCACCTTGCCTTGTTGCTGTAAGGCTTTGATAAAGTTGGACTTGTCTGCTGGTAGGCATTCTGCTTGGAACTGTGTAATTCCCACTTGATCCGCCACCGCTTTGGCAGGAGCATGTTGATCGCCTGTAAGCAGATATACGGCTACATTCATTTTCCGGAGGCTTTCTACCACCTCCTTGGCATTTTGTTTCAGCTCATCTTCGATTCCAAGCACCGCCAGTACCTGGGTTTCGTTACAGAGCCAAATCAAGGTTTGTGCCTTCTCAGAAGCTTCCTTTTCAATGGCTAGGGGTGATGTCGATAATTGAACACCTTGGCTTTGCATCCATTTTTTGGTCCCCACGAAATAGCGGATTCCTGCCACCTGTCCACTAATCCCTGCGCCAGGAATATTTTCAAATGACTCTACTGGAATTTGTGGTAGGTTTTTGCCTACCAAATGTGCAACTACCGCTTCGGCCAGGGGATGGGCCGAATTCCGTTCCAAGGCAAGGAGTAGGGCTTCGATGGCAGCTTGGTCCAGATCACCTTCTTGGACATTGAACCATTGAGAACTGACTTTTGGCTTGCCGAGGGTGAGCGTACCTGTTTTGTCTAGCACCAATGCAGTGACCTGATGCCCAAGCTCAAGGCTTTCGGCATCACGGATCAGAATTTGTTGCTCGGCGCCCTTACCCATCCCTACGATCAAGGCGGTGGGAGTTGCCAATCCCAATGCACATGGGCAGGCGATCACCAACACGGAAACTGCAGAAAGAATGCCATGGGAGAGCGCATTTTCACCTCCAAAGACCATCCAAAGTCCCAAGGTGGCGATTGAGATTAGGACCACGACAGGCACGAATATGCCTGAAACTTTGTCCACCAATCGTTGCACGGGGGCTTTGCTTCCTTGTGCCTCTTGTACCCGTTGGATGATTTGACCCAAAAGGGTACTGCTTCCAATCTTTTCAGCACGAATCTCTAAACTCCCATTTTGATTGAGTGTTCCTGCAAAAACAGCATCTCCTGGGCCTTTTGCGACCGGTAGGTATTCCCCGCTCAGCATGCTTTCATTGAGGTAGCTTTGGCCTACAAGCACTTGTCCGTCTACAGGAATTTTCTCTCCCGGCTTGACCAGGATACGGTCCATAAGGGCCACTTCCTCTAAACGAATAGATTCCTGCCCCATGGCAGTCAAGCGAATCAGGGTTTTGGGTTGGAGGCCAATCAGTTTTTTCAAAGCCGTTCCGGTATTGGTTTTGGCCCGTTCTTCGAGCATTTTTCCCAGTGAAACGAACACCAAGATTACCGAGGCTGCTTCAAAGTAAACCGGGGGATGCAGGCCTTTACTCAGCCAAAATTCCGGAAAAAAGGTGCTGTAGGTCGAGAACAGGAAAGCAATGGCGGTACTTAAGGCCACCAGGGTATCCATGTTGGCTTGTCCATGCTTGGCTAGCTGCACTGCACGAACGAAAAAATGCCTTCCAAAGTAAAAGAGGACAGGAATACAAAGAATCAAACTGATCCAGCGTCCAGGTTCCCAATGCATAAAAAACATGCCCAATACAAAGATGGGGAGGGTAGCAATCGCTGCGCCAAGGGTTTGCTGCTTGAGTTTCTGGTAATTTTTCTCCTGGGCTTCACGAACGGATTCTCCCACTTCCTTGGTACTGATTACCAATCCGTAGCCAACTTCTTGGAGGGCTTGGTCAATGCCTTGGGGGGTAATGCGTGCATCCCAGGTTACTGAAACAGTCGACGTAGCATAGTTGACTGAGGCCTCTTGAACACCTTCGGTGTGCATCAAGATCGTTTCCACGCTAGAGGCACATGCCGTACAGGTCATTCCTGTAACGGGGAACCTTTCTTTACTAAGTGTGGTTTGAGCAGAATTCATGGCCTGTAATACTACTTAAAAAGGCTGTTTTGGAAACTAAAGTTCCAAAAATAGTCAAAACTACTCGCCAACATCCGTAACCCTGATGAGGATTACATTTCGAGAATGCGTTGGATGTCTTTGGAAGATCCAAACAATACGAGAATATCGCCAGCTTCAATTTTGGTGTCTCCATTCACTACACCTGCCACTTTTTTGATGATTGATTTTTTGCCCAACATGTTGGTGCGTTCGATCTCGTGGATGATGGTGATGACGGTGACTTTGTATTCTTTGCGGAGGTTAGTTTCCTCCAAGGTCATCCCTACGTAGCGCTCAGGGCTTTTGACTTCGATCACGTTGTAGTCGTCCGAAAGGTCAAGGGAATCGAGTACATTTTTCATCTGCAAACGCTTGGCCATGCGCTCGGCAGAGTCTTCTTCTGGATGTAAGATCTCTGTAACGCCAATCGCTTTGATGACCGTTTCGTGGACGTTATTGATGGCGCGGCTGATTAGACGGTTGACATTAAGTTGCTTGAAGATGGCGGTGACCATGATGGAGGATCCCACATCTTCACCAATGGTGATGATGACTGCATCGGCTTCTTTGTAGGGAAGGGTTTTGACTGTTTCTTCATCTGTGCAATCCATGAGGATGGCATGGGTGATTTTGTCTTTTACCTTCTCGATTTTCATTTCGCTGGAATCTGCGCCAATGACTTCGTGTCCCATTTCTGTGAGGCGGGCGGCAAGAAAGCCACCAAAGCTTCCCATACCGATGATGATGTATTTCATAGCAACTGTATTAAGAGATGAATACGGTTTCCTGCGGGTATTTGTAGCGCAGGGACCGGGTTTTTCTGATAAAGGCAACCAATACGGTTAGGGTACCAACCCTTCCCAAAAACATGATTAAAGAAATGACTAGTTTGGACCCAGTGGTAAGTTTGGCGGTAATACCCAAGCTCAAGCCTACTGTGGCAAAAGCCGAAAATACTTCAAAGGCAACATCCAAAATATCCAGTTCGGGATTGAAAAAGAGCACCATAAACACGCCCATTCCAATTACCAAAAAGGAGAGGAGAATAACTGCGAAGGCTTTTCGAACTGTTTCGGGATCGATTTGTCGGTTAAATACCTCCACCCGATCTTTTCCTTTGGCAATGCTAAGGGCATTCAAGACAGCCACGGCAAAGGTGGTCGTTTTCAATCCACCCCCTGTGGAACCCGGCGATGCACCAATCCACATCAGTATCAGGTAAATCAAGACGGTAGGCAAGGCCAGTTGCGTCATGTCCACCGTATTGAATCCAGCAGTTCGAGGGGTCACCGATCCAAAGAAGGCCGTTACAATTTTTCCATAGCCTTCCAGACCTGCAAGCGTATTATTCTCTTCAAAAATCCAATAGGTAACAAAGCCTACTACCAACAAGATGGAGGTCGTGACGGTGGTTAGCCGAGTATTGATGTTGAAAGTTCGTGGGGTATGGTGAAAAAAAGAATCCTTCTTGGTGAAGCTATTGTAGTAGTTGATGCATATCCGCTTGGCTACTTGGTAATAAGAAACGATGACAGGAAAGCCGATTCCGCCTAAAATAATGGAGATGGCTAAAATAAGGTGAATGTGGTATTCGGTACGGAAGCCCGTTTCGTAGAGTCCGTTGGTTAGCGTAGAGAAGCCGGCATTGCAAAAGGCAGAAACGGAATGGAATAGGGCGAAGTAAGCCCGCTCTCCAATGGAACCGAACAAGCTTGGATCTATAATGACGAAGATTAGGCCACTTGCGAGAAGTTCAAAACCAATGGTAAAAAGGATGATTTTAACCAGTGTGGAGCCAATTTTACTGATGTTGTCCTCGTTGATGTAATCTTTAAGGAAAAGCTGGCTTTGAAGCGAATGTCCTCCTTTAAAAAAGAAACCGAAAAAGCTGGTGAAGGTCATCATGCCCAGCCCGCCGATTTGAATTAAAATCATAATGATGGTCTTACCCATTCCCGTAAAGACGGTGGCCGTATCTACTACAATCAAACCCGTAACACAAACGGCTGAGGTTGAGGTGAAAAGGGCATCTATCCAAGTGATTCCTCCCACAGTGGAGTTGGGGAGCATGAGTAACATGGTTCCTACCAGGATGACCAGAAGAAAGCTCAGGATAAAGATCAAGGCAGGGTGAATGGACAGTTTATTGATTCCCAAACTCATGCTACTTAGTTCAATAAAGAACAGCAGGGAAATCAATAAATTAGTAAAAGTTCCCTGGTAGGCTTGCATCCAGGTCCATCCGTCCAGCCAACCAAATTGAAGGATGGCAGCAAAATGGAGTAAACAGGTAAGGACGACTTCCAAACGCAAACGACCTTTGCTGGTTTCCTTGTAAATGAAGAGAAGCCGGTAGAGGTAATTTTGTCCTAAAACAAAGAGGGCTATCCCGTAGAGCAAGGAATGAATGGGGAAGATTTTTTGATTAGGGAAACCCAGATCAATAACCCAAACGAAAAAAATCATCAAGGTAAAAATTACCCGAATGACGCTGTTGGTTTTCTCAACCCATTTAAGGGCTAAAAGTTGTTTGTCCGGATTTTTAAATAGCCCAGAGTTGCTCATTTCGTACAATCTTGCGTCAAATGTAAAAGAGATTCGGAGGAATAGCCACTAATTTTTGATTTATTAATTTGAGATTGGACCGTTGACCATTTATCGTGCAACCATAAAAAAAAACACCACCTTCTTCCTACATTTTAAGCAAAGCCGTAACTTAACGCTACACTAACCTACTTATTTATGAAAAAAGTAAAATTCACAGTCGTTAGCTTCATGCTATTGGCGTTCTTTTCAGCTACGGTATTGACTTCTTGTGGTGGTAAAAAAGAAGAAGCTGCAGAAGCTACGGATTCTACAGAACAAGCTGCTGAGCAACCAGAAGGCGGAGAGCACCCAGCGGGCGGTGAGCACCCAGCAGGTGGTGAGCATCCAAAAGACACCACTTCCAAGGATACTCCAGCTTAACACCAAAAAAAAGAGGCTTTCTCACAATCTGAGAAAGCCTCTTTTTTTGATCAAGATTTCCGCTGGAAGGTAAAGGTGGTCGGTGCTTTGACCTCTTTGCCCTTAACTTCCAGGTAGGGATACACCAGAAAGTTGAAGGGCCCAGCACTTGGACCTGGATTGAGTTCCAAGTCCCTGCCTCGAGTAAATTCAATGCGATTGGCAGGATGTCTACCAAAATAGTAGGTGGCTAAGGCCGTGTACTTATTTGCTTCGCTGATATCTACCGGCCACCATTTGCCATCCGCATAAAACTCCGCCCAGCAATGGTAGCCATCCATTCCACCTTCGTTGCGGTCCGAAGGAATCGAAGCACCAATCGCAAATCGGGCAGGAATGCCCACCGAACGTGCTAACGAAATAAAGTAGGAGTGGAAATCGGTGCAATTGCCAGTTTTGGAATCACAGGCATAATTGGAATCTCCTCGCCCAAAATCTCCAAACTTCATGTAGCGCATCGTTTCGATGATGTAATCGTACAATCTTCTGGCCTGAATCAGATGCGATTCCTTAATTTTTTCTCCCAAAGCCTCTTTGGCAATTTCTTCAAACCTTCCACCTACAGGCATCAGCTTGTTGCTCCCCAAATACAACTTTGGATCGGGCTGTGTAGCGGCATAAGGTCCTTTTTCGCTGCGCGTGACAGCGTAGGAAATGGCAATCTGCTTTCCACTGTGCTCTGGACCCAAACTCATGTAAAGTACCTCATTGGAGTTGGCCACGTCCTTCAAGACTTTGGCGCCAGTAGGAAGCTTCTTCTCAAGCACTTTCACTTCTTGAAATGCATCGGACAAGGCCATGGGAATCCAGATCTCCGCGGATTCCGTGAGGGTAGGGAGGGTGACGGTGTAGAAAAACTCGAAACTGTCTTTTCCTTCTTTGACCCCGAGTAGGGAATTATCGGATTGTTCTAAGGGCATTTTATACCAGGTTTTGTCTTGTTTTTGTTTCCAACTGTAATAAGGTTTGCCGTTCAACTTGTGCACGGAGGTACTCGTGATCGCCATACTCCCGGCGCTACCTTCCATAAAGAAGTCCACATCGTACACATCCCCAGACTCGTCCACCAAGTCAACACAAGCAAAGTGGCTAGTTGGGCCTAGGTTGGAGAGGTATTCGGTGTGTACCCGGACCAACTTCATTTTGAGGTCGTGGTTTTCGTCTTTAACTGGGAAAAACCCCGCATTCTTCTGAGTTGTCTGCGAAATGTAGTTCTTGATCTCAGCTTCAATTTCCGAGATGGCTAAGGGAGCTGCTGCTTCATTTTTAGCCTTTTCTGGGGCGTTACAGGAAAACCCTACCAACAGGCAAATGCAGGCTAGGGTTGCTCGAAAATTGCGAAAGGTTGAATTCATGTTAGATAAATTTAAGTCCTATGCACCCAAAAGCGTGGATAGAATCAGGTAAAACAGCGAGGGACAAATCAGACATCCCAAGCCCGTGTAGAAGGTGGCCGTGACTGCACCGTAGGGAACCAAGGCAGGATCTGTGGCGGCCAACCCAGCTGCCACACCGCTCGAAGTCCCCATGATACCCCCATAGGCCATTGCTGATTCGGGGGATTGCAATCCAATTTTCTTGGCCAAAACGGGGGTAAGGATGGTCACAGCAATGGTTTTGACAACGCCTGTGGCGATGCTGAGCGCAATCAGCTCCGAACTCGCACCCAAGGCTCCGCCTGTCACCGGGCCGACGATGTAGGTACAGGCTCCTGCGCCCAAGGTACACAAACTAACTGCATCGCGGTAACCCATCATCCAAGCTAGGGCAACACCTGCAAGAAAGAAAACACCAATGCCCAGTACCAAGGAGATCAAACCAATCCAGCCACTTTTTCGAATGAGGAGGAAGCTTGCACCTGCGGCTGTTGCCACGATGGCAAAATCCCGAAACATGCCCCCACCCAAAACGGACAAGCCCTTAAATATGGGAAGATCAGCGAGCCCTTGCTCCCCGTCTGCAATAAGCCCACCTAGATACCCCATGCCCAAAGCCAAAAAGATGGCGAGTGCAGATCCAGGGATTTTGGAAGCAAAAACCTTTTTGGAAAGCACATCTGCTCCCCAAGTCAAAAGACCTACTGCCAAAAAGGCGAAGACCAACCCATTTTTTTCGAGTACTTGCTGCAGTTCTTCCATCTCAAGAAGTTCCCAATTTTTTAATCAGCACCTTAAACACCCAGAAGGCTAAAAGTACAGGCAGTAGCCCTGCCAATACCGCCAATAGTCCAGAAGAGACAGCAGATTTTACATTCAAACTGGCGGCCATCGCGATGACGATCGGAATGTAGAGCTTGTTCCAAAATTCAATTCCAAAGGCAAATTCTCCATTCCAGAGGCCTTTCCTTTCGGAAGCTTCTTTGAGCAGGAGGAAGAATACCATCGCGAATCCAACACCACCTACATTGGCATCAATGCCGAGCCAACTGCCCAGTAGTGCGCCGCACCACATGCCTGCAAGAAAACAAAATGAAAGAAGTGCTAAACCTTTGATCATGGTCGGGAATATTGGGTTGGACTACGAATTAGGAAAATAAGGGTTTTAGTTGATTTTTCACCACTTTTCCCATAGCATTTCTGGGAAGTTCAGCTAAGATCTGGTAGACCTTGGGTGATTTGTAGTTGGGAAGGCGTTCCTTCAGCCAGTCTTTCAGTTCCGCAAGGTCTAAGGTAGTTTCGGTGACCAAGACCGCAGCAACCAGTTCGCCCCATTCCTCATTGGGAATGCCGACCACTGCACAATCCTTGATCAAGGCATGGCTGCGAAGCACTTCTTCAATCTCTAGTGCAGATATTTTGTAGCCGCCCGACTTGATGATGTCTATCGAATCACGGCCCAAAATGCGGTAGAAGCCGTTCTCTACCACTGCGATATCGCCTGTTTTAAACCAGCCGTCTTCGGTAAAAGCCTTTTGAGTTGCTTCTGCTTTTCCCCAATAGCTAGCAAATACTCCGGGACCTTTCACTTGGATTTCTCCAGGTGTTCCGAGTGCTACGGCTTCGAAAGCTTCATCCACTAGGCGAACTTCCACTCCTGGTAATGGCGTACCAATGTATCCTGTTCTTCGCTCGCCCTGGTAAGGATTGCTGATCGCCATGCCGATTTCGGTCATGCCATAGCGCTCCAATAGCGTATGCCCTGATACTTCCTTCCAGCGCTCCATTACCGATGCAGGTAGGGCTGCGGAACCCGAAACCATCAATCGAAAGGCGCTCATGCAAGCTGTAAGCGCTTTTTTCTGATTTTCTGAATACGAGTCAAATTCTGCAATCAATTTGAAATAGATGGTTGGCACGGCCATAAATACATTGACCTTGCCTTCCAGAAAGATGGAAAAGACTTCTTCCGCTTGAAAGGGGTGGAGAAATTGGAGCGTCGCGCCCGCCCAAAGTGCACAGCAAGTCACATTTACCAGTCCGTGTACATGGTGTAGTGGAAGAAGGCTGAGGGTGTGATCTGAAGTGGTCCATTCCCAGGCATGAATCAAAGTGGAGATCTGTGCTTCCAAGTTGGCATGCGTAGAAAGTACTCCCTTGGGCAAGCTTGTGGTGCCGGAGGTGTATAAGATCAAAGCCCCTCGATCGGAGGATACTTCTGGCGTTGGTGTCACTTCTTGGCCCTGTTGAACTGCCTGTACATCCAGCAAGGGAATTCCATTTTCCAAGGCATAGGGCTGTATTAGGTCCTGGTAGGTCTTTTCGATCACCAAGATTGCGGCCTTTGTATCCTCAATTACATATGCTAGGGAGGGTAATGGGTAGCTCAGGCAAAGGGGAACGGCTATGCCCCCGGCCTTCCAAATTCCCCAAAGTGTAGCCACGTAGTTGATGCCGGGGGAAACCATAAAGGCCACGCGGGCCTGGTTCAAATCAGCCTTTCCTTGGAGTAAGTGCAGGGCAACTTGGGTACTTTTCTCCCAAAGGCTGCCATAGGTGTATTCACCGGAGGCATCTACTAGTGCAATTGCATTGGGATGGAGTTGGGCTTGAGTAAAAATGGGAAGCATATTTTTTTTGCAATAGAAAGGAAAAAAGAGTCAAGAAGCAAGAGACAAGAGCCGAGAAGCAAGAGGCAAGAAGCGAGAGACAAGAGCCGAGAACCAAGAGCCAAGAGGCAAGAGCCGAGAAAAGATAGAGCTGTTCGCGGTTAGATTTCTTTGCGTCTCTGCGTCTTTGCGCGCAAAAAGAAGAAAGAAGCAAGAGACAAGAGCCAAGAAGCGAGAGACAAGAACCAAGAGGATTAAGTCTCGGTTCTTGCCTGCCTACCGCAGGCAGGTTTCTTGCATCTTGCTTCAACTTTTAAAAACTCCTCCAACTCAAAAATAGCAGGGTTTACCCTTCCATTGCTGCTTGATCCACCATAAGCAGTGCATTCTCCTGTCGGATGCGGCCTGCTGGGATACTTTGATCTTGTTGGAGCAAGCGCTGGACCATCTCTTGTTTCTCGCTTCCAGTCACGATCCACAAGAGCTGTTTTGCCCCATTGAGTAGGGGATAAGTGAGCGTCATTCGAATCCTTCCTTGGTAGGTATTTTGGGTGCAGGCTACTAGCCGATCTTGTACTTGCATGACCCCATCGCCAGGGACAAGAGAGGCTGTATGCCCATCACTTCCGAGTCCTAAGTGTATCAAATCTAGGCCTTTACCTACCGTTACTTCATCCAATACTTGCGTGTATTCCCGACATCCATTCTCCAGGTCTTCTACAAGTACAGGCATGGGGAAAATCCGCAATTGCGTCACCATTGGCGTACCTGCAATTGCTTGAAAAAGCTGCGTGAGGTTGCGGTCTGCATGCCCTTCTGGAGCTACCCGCTCATCCACTTGAAATAGATTGACCCGCTGCCAAGGCAAATCGGCTTTGGAAAGGATTTTCAGCATTTCCCAAGGCGTACGTCCTCCACTGATGGCTAAGGAGTAGGTGGGTTGATTTCCAAGCGCCTCTCGAATTTGTTGTTCCAGGTAGGCTGCAGCGCCTGCAGCTACTTGCTCTGCTGTCGAAAATAGTTCAGTTTTCATGGCTATTTCTTCTGCAAAATGGGATTGTTCCAACCTCCTGGAGGGCAGATCAAGTCATTGACGGAGTCAGGACCCCAGCTGCCAGGGGCATAGTCAAATACCGGGGAATCTGAATGCAAGTATTCATCCACGAGTTTCCAGGCTTCTTCCACATAATCTTGCCGCGCAAAATGTGTAGGATCTCCATCCATGGCATCGGTGAGTACGCGCTCGTAGGCATCTTTTTCATTGGGAAAAGGCGTTGGATTGCCTTGCACTTCGGAAAGCACCGAAGCCATGTCCTCTTCAGGAGCCATGATCAGCATGCCAAAGGCCACGGTAACATCAGGGCTGATGCGGAATCGGATGTGGTTTGGCTTGGAAGCAATGGAAGAATACGCGGAAGGAAGGTGCTTGAAGCGAACCATAATTTCCGTGCAAGTAACGGGTAAGTACTTTCCTGCACGAATGAAAAAGGGCACCCCTTCCCAACGTGGGGAATTGATGTGCAGGCGCATGGCTGCAAAAGTTTCTGTTTTCGAGTTTTCGCGGACGGCCTTTTCCTGAAGGTAGCCCCTGTATTGCCCTCGCACCACATCTTGTGCGCGTAGGGGTGCAATGGCTTTCAAGACCTTCACTTTCTCATCGCGGATGGATTCGCTATCCAAAGTTTGGGGCGGCTCCATGGTCAGGTTGCAAAGGATCTGGAAGAGGTGATTTTGGATTACATCGCGAATGGCGCCAGTGACATCGTAAAATGCTCCTCTGCCTTGGATCCCAAAATCCTCCGCCATGGTGATTTGGATGGATTCAATGTGTTTCCGATTCCAAACAGGCTCTAATAGGGAGTTGACAAATCGGAAAAATACCAGGTTGTTGACTGGCCTCTTGCCAAGGTAGTGGTCGATGCGATACACGGCGCTTTCCGAAAATTTGGAGAGCAGCAGTTTATTCAAGGCTTTGGCAGAGTTGTAATCTGTGCCAAAAGGCTTTTCAACAATGATTCGAGCCCCTTTGGCGCAGCCCGATTGTTCCAATTGGTCGATGATGGCAGGAAAAAGCACGGGGGGGATGGCGAGGTAATGGGTCGGGTTTTGGGCAGTCCCCAATGCTACACGGATGCGCAGAAAGGTCTGTGGATCCGTATAATCGCCTCCTACGAAGGCAAGGAGCTTTAGGAACTTTGAAAATGTTTCTTCCTCAAAGTTGCCATAGCGTTGTATACTTTCTTTGGCACGGAGCTGCAATTTCTCCAAATCGTAGTCTCCACGAGCCACACCAATGATGGGGGATTGAAGGTGGCCACGCTTGACCATAAGGAAGAGGGCAGGAAAAATCTTTTTGAAAGCCAGATCGCCGGTGGCCCCATAAAATACCAGCGCGTCTGAAGTTACTTGAGCCATACGGAATCGAATCGAGTAGGGGGTAGTGGTAGATAGTTTGCTGAATCAGTAAAAAAACTAGTAGGTGTACTCTTTTTCCCAAAGACGAAACCCTCCGGTAAAGGCATTTTTGTTGGAGCCGAGGCGACAATTGGCAGGAAGTTCCTCCAGGTATTTCGAATTGCCTCCACCAAGCACAATTTCGTCAGGCTGGAAGCAGTTTCTAAACGCTTCGATGGTCTCGTAAACGGACTCTTTCCATAGCTTTTTTCCAAGCAGGGTCAGTGTAGCATTGCCTACATGGGTTTCGAAGGTGCTGTCACGAAAGGGGAGATGTCCGCCTTCAAGCGGTAAGATCAGGTGTTCGTAAACCATCGCAGTACCGAGCCCAGTACCGAAACCCATAAATAAGAGTTTGCCTCCCTCGTAACTGCCAAGTGCCTGCATGGCTGCATCGTTGATTAATTTGACGGGGCAACCAAAACCTGCTGAAAAATCATAGCCTTTCCATCCTTTGCCCATATTGACTGGATCGGAGACGATTTTGTTCTCCTTGACCACACCTGGGAAACCCATGGAAACAACTTCAAACTCCCAGCCTGCAGCGGCGGTTGCTTCTCGAACGAGTGGTACCAATCGCTCGGGAGTAAAGTCTGCACCGGAGGGAATTTTAATCCGTTCAGTTTGTCCTTTGGTGAGTAATTTAAGGTTGGTTCCACCTATGTCGATGACGAGTACATTCATACTTGGGCTGGGTATGGGGGCTATTTTTTCTGTTTAATCCTTAAAAAAGATTGGAATCAACTTCCGAGGATAAAGATACTATTTCCCCGCTGGCAACCGAATAAAATTTTGTGGTTTTTTGTAAGAAATTATGGTCAACAGCTAACGGTCAACTGTCCACAGTCAATTGTAGTTGTAGTACGGATTGTTTCTAAAACTACCATGGGCTGTCAACCGTGGACCGTTAGCCGTTGACCACTACTACCAATCACTTTTTCAATTAACTTTACCCCACTAAATTCTTGACCCCTTCCTCAGCACAGTGGTTTTCTCTAGCTTAACGTTCCTTTATTTTTTTTTACCGCTTTCCATTGTATTCTATTTTGCATTCAAGAATGTTCGTGTTCAGAACTTTATCCTGCTTGCATTTTCTTTTATTTTTTATGCTTGGGGCGAACCGGTTTGGGTGATCCTACTGCTATTCTCTGGGCTCTTAGATTACTTCAATGGCCTCCTGATCCACAAATTTCGAGAAAATAAGCCCGTTCGGCTGTTTGCCTTAGTCAACTCCATCGTCATCAACCTCGGCCTACTCGCTACCTTTAAGTATGCAGACTTCATCATACAAAACACCAATTTCCTTCTCGGTACCTCTTTTACCGAACCGAATATCCTCCTTCCGGTAGGGATTTCATTCTACACCTTCCAAACGCTTTCCTACACCATCGATGTGTACAAAGGGGAGGTGAAGGCAGAAAAGAATCCCATAGATTTTTTGATGTTTGTCAGCTTGTTTCCCCAGCTGGTGGCCGGCCCCATCGTCCGCTATGCAGAAGTAGCTGCGCAAACGCGTTTGCGCCCATTGGACTGGGATCTGGTAGCTACCGGTGTCAACCGCTTTTGCCTAGGCTTATTCAAAAAGGTGGTGTTGGCGAATAGCGTGGGGATCCTCGTAGAGAAATACCTGCAAGTACAATTCAATGACCTGTCCACCCCCGAAGCTTGGTTTGGCATCGTGCTGTATTCCCTGCAACTCTATTTTGACTTTTCAGGCTACTCGGATATGGCCATCGGCCTAGGAAGGATCTTTGGGTTTACTTTTCCCGAAAACTTTCGCCATCCCTATGCCGCCACTTCGGTTGCCAATTTTTACCAGCGCTGGCACATGACCCTCGGACGATTCCTGAGAGATTACGTCTACATCCCGCTGGGCGGCAACAAAAAGTACCAGATCCGCAACATCCTCGTGGTCTGGTTTCTCACCGGACTATGGCACGGAGCAAGTTGGAACTTTGTGCTATGGGGCCTCTTTCTGGGGGTATTTATGGTGATCGAAAAAGTGCTCAAGAAGTACTTTGACCTCTTGCCTCGGTTTGCGCTCTATGCCTACGCCTTGCTGGTGGTCAACTTCAGCCGTTCCTTCTTTTACTTCGATGATTTTGACAAGCTGGGCATTTTCCTGGGGAAACTCTTTTATTCCCCCAATCCCATCGGTGCGGGCTGGGGCACGGACCTCGCTTCCTATGCCTTCTTGTATGTGGTCGTGATCCTATTCTGCATCCCTTGGGATGAGATCTTTCCAAAAGAAAGCCGAACCAATGAAGTTGTGAGTAAGTACTACCGCGGATTTTCATTAGGGATCAACTTGTTGTTTCTCCTCCTGGCCACGGCCTTGATCGTCGACGATACTTACAATCCATTCATCTACTTTAGATTCTAAGATGCGCAAGAAGTTAGAAATCGGTTTGGTATTTGGATGCATGCTAGCAATCAGCCTGCTATTTGTGTTTGGCCCCAAGGAAAAAATCTCCCTTTCGGAAAAGCGAACCCTTGCCACACTGCCCGCCTTGACCTGGGATACCTATATTTCAGGCGCCTTCAGCAAGGGCATGCAGGGATACATCAACGATCACTTTCCATTTCGGGCCCAAGCTGTACGCTTGACCGAAGCATTCCGCTACAATTTGGGTTTCCATTTCCAAAATCAAGAAAAGATTGTGGTCGTGGGAAATCCAGAAAAATCCAAAGAACCAGAAGACAACAACTTGGATTCTGCTGCGCAAAAGACCTATTTGGAAGGATTTGAAGAATTTGATGCCGGCAGCGTCTTGATATTAAATGGGAAGATCTACACCACAAATTCCGGGGATCCCGCCATCTCACCCTATTTTGCAAAGATGCTGAATGTGTATGCAGATACCCTTCGGGGAAAAGCACGGGTTTTCTCTGCCGTGGCCCCCTTGTCATCGGCATTTATTCCCTTGAAGTCCTACGAGCGTTATGCCCAGCGAAACGAGGCTACACTCAAAGCCATCCAAAAGAACCTAAACCCTGGAGTCTATTTTGCAGACGTGATGGGGGAGATGAACCAGCATTACAACGAATACCTCTGGTACGGCAGCGACCACCATTGGACCGGTTTGGGTGCATATTACGGCTATGTGGCCTTTTGCAAGGCGGCAGGGATCACGCCAGTGCCGCTGTCTAGCATGGAAAAGAAAGAGCGGAAAGGATTTTTGGGAACCCTTTATGAGCTCACACGCGATCAATCCGTGCGAGATAATCCAGATCGCGTGGAAACCTACATTCCACCCGGCATTGAAACCAAGGCGGTCTATTACAATGCCTACGACTTCAAATATCCCCAGTTGAGCAAGGTATTTTGCAATTCGCCCAGCTATTCCAGCTTTATCTGTGGAGATACGCCGCTGATGAAAATTACCACCAATGTAAAAAATGGTAAAAAGATCGCCGTTGTCAAAAATTCAATGGGAAATGCGTTTGTTGTGTATTTAATTAGCCACTACGAACAAATCTATGTGGTGGACTTTCGGTATTCCAAACACAACTTGCTGAAGATCATGGAGGATGCGCAAGTGAATGACTTGGTTTTTGCCGTAGGCTTGTATGCTGCAGTATCTCGAGGGACCATTGGAATGATGCGCAACTTGGCCTATCAGAAAGATCAGGACTACGATGAAGTCTTAAAACAAGAGGAAGCCCAGCGACTATTGGATTCCATCAACGGGATTCAAGACACGGT
>Ga0114968_10000666_pt1 | contig 25683 bp, 23 predicted proteins | sample M_130807_EF_Meta_FD_87020 | JGI IMG/M metagenome (GOLD analysis project Ga0114968, IMG submission 87020) | Freshwater microbial communities from Lake Montjoie, Canada to study carbon cycling - M_130807_EF_MetaG | ecosystem: Environmental > Aquatic > Freshwater > Lake | place: Lake Montjoie... | reverse complement strand
CTATCAGCAAGTAAGTCACGAGCAGCTTCAACTAAACGTTTCTCGTATGGCTTAATGTTTTCATCGTTGTCCATCATGTAGTAGCGCTCGATGTAGCACTTTTTTGCCGCCGCAGGATTTAATTCTTTGACTCGTGCTAGCGCGGCTTCAATATCTGCGCGACTAAAGTAAGTTGCGCCTTCTTCACCGCGATGTTCAGTTCCTACAAGGAGATGCTTATACAACATCTCTGGTTTACGAATTAAAGCACGCGCGCCGTTAAACACTGTGTTAAACTGCCAATCGTCAAAAAATCCGACACAAGGAATACCAGATGACAACGCGTACAGCGCACCCATTGCGCCTTGACGACCGTTCAACGAGTTAAGTGGTGCAAGATTTATCCACAGTACATCGTAACTAGAAAGATCTTCGCCTGGAGTAATTTTACGCCAGTCAACATCGTGTCCAGCTTCGCGTAGTGCTTTAGCAACAGACGCAGGTACGTCAATCTTTTGTATCGTGCGTTTTTCTGTGTTGATCTGCAACGCAGTAAAACCACTCATCAATACCTTCATGTCCACTACCTTTCTAAGTAGATTTGGAATATCATCTACGCACTGTACCAGGAATAGATGATAAACCAGACTTACTTAGTCTTTAGAATGGAGCAGCCGGTGGAGCTGCAACGACTGGAGCTTCAGGTATATGACCTACAGGGCCTGCAGCTGGTGCAGGTGCAGGTGCAGGTGCTGCCGCCGGTAAAGGAGCAGGTGCCGGAGCTGGTGCAGGCGCTGCAGCGGTTGTTGCGCCAGGTGTTGTAGCAGACGGGTAGTACTGCTTAATTTCGTTTTTCTTCTGACCTTGCCAGGTACGTGATGTTATCTGCGCACGGAAAGAACGTCCACGAATTGCTTGCTCGATTTGAGCGTTTGAAGGGTTGGTTGCAAAAAATTCACGACCAAGACCTAGAGCGTACATCTTACGAAAGAACATGCCTAATGCAGCGTTGTTGTCTGGAGTAACTACAAGGTTATCCCAAACAAGACGCTTGGCATGCGCTCCGTTTTGTACCTGTGCCTTAACGGCAAACATAGTCTTGCCTGATTGCGAGACCTTTGCGGTAGCTTCTACAACTAGTAAGTCGTAATCGCCATCTGGTAGTGGATCATAGCCAGTTGAAACTTCTCCGGCATCTTTAACTAAATCGCCCCAGTTAAGAGTACTCATCTTTAGTCATTTCCTTTCGTTGTTGGAGTTGCTTGTGGTGTTGGTCCGAAGATCATGTCTAGCATGCGCTCGATTCCAAGGTTTTCTTGTTCAACGATCTTTCCAAGTCGACCTTGTACTCGCTCGCCTGCTTCGTATTCGTCTGTGCGTTCTACGTACATACGACGTGCCTTAAACGGTGATTGCAGTGGATCTGGATTTGGAAAAGTTTCCACTGTAATTGCGCCAAGGATGTCATAGAAGTAAGGTGCTTGAATTGCAAGCTGACCCTGTAGGTACGGACGTGAACGTCCGTCTGCTCCAGGACGCGCCATGGCAGTCAATACAACAGCTTCTAGGGGCTGTGTAGGGTGCATTGTTAAGTCACGCAGGTCACGCAGTAGCGCACCCATGTGACGAAGCAACTCGCCCCATTGTTGCATTTTCATCTGTTCAGTGCCCGCAATTGAATCCATGCACTTCACTTGAAGTTCAGAGATGGAGTCAATGATGAGTGACTTGAACTGATGCTTTCCAGTTTGTAACCACTGGAATGTTTTGAGAACAACGTCGTAGTCGCGAACGTTAACGACTACAGTATCCCAGGTGCCATCTGCAACTGGTGGTTCTTCTCGGATAGGGTCCCAATACTTAACGGTGATAGGTAGGAATCGATGCCCACCTTCAACGTCAAGCATGAGACGTGGATACGGCGCGGTTACAGCGAAGGTTGATTTACCAACCTTTGATTCGCCGTAAACCATGATAGTCAGCGAACGTTGTACGTCAGACATCATTGTTTCCTTTCATCTCTTGTTTGTGTAACATTAGTCTGTTCTCTTTTCTTCTACGCCATAGTAAGCATATGGATTAGAAACTTCAAATGCGTCTTCTAACGCAGCCTCAGCAGCACTTCCATCGTCAAACATAGGACATATAGAGAAGAATGAACATTTCCATTTGCAATCGCGTGAAGGACTTGGGTACGCCGCAAAGCGATGATCTGTACCGTCGTCTAACGCCTTACGTGTTGCAAGCATATCGGTAAGTGTTCCATGGATACGTTGCCAGAATGATCTTAAAGCAAAGACGTTATGTCGGACTTCCATCTGCTCATAGAACGGAGGACGCGCGTTAGCCGAACGCTTAACTTTCTTAAGCATAGTAAACAGTCCGCCTTCAGAGCGTTCACCTTCTCTGTTCTGCGCTGTCTCAAGAAGCATGTAGGTAAGAATCTGTTCGTTCATGTGTGCCATTGCCGTAAAGTCGGTAAATGACCCGCCGACTGTCTTAAAGTCACGGAACATACGCACACCGTCAGCCTTACGACGAACGCGCATATCAATCTTACCTTGTAAGATAACCTTGCCATCAAAGAGTGGCATTTCAATAATCTCTTCTGTAGAGATCATCTCAAGCTCGGCATCAATTCCGTTTTCTTCAACCCACTGTAGGTACCCTTCAAGCATGATGCGCCCAAGCTCGGCTTCTGAATCTAAATCAAAAGTATCTCGGCCTTCGTTTTCTAAAAGAATCTTGTCCTGTTCGACGAGTTGCGCGTGCGCTTCTTGTAGAGGTATCTGCTTAGAGTAATACATGTCAAGCGCTTCATGGACGCGTGAACCTAAGGCAAGTGCGCCCGTGAATGACTTTTGTTTTGGTTGTAGGCGACGATAGTAACTTAACCACCAGCGTCTCTTACAATCCTTATAAGTTTGAATCTCAGAGTTAGAGATTCTTATAGGTTGTGTCATAGCCTTCCTGCCTTATCGTCTTTGAGTAGTGAGAGAAGCTTGTCTTTATCTTTTACGATTTGTTCAAAGTTATCAGCCTTAGTTGATAGAACTTGGATAACACGCTCCTCGATAGAGCCATCTGTAACGTAGTCTGTAACAATAATCGAGTCATGAATTTCAGATCCAATACGGTGCACACGGTCAAGCGCTTGTTTGTGATCAACAAGTGACCACGGGCGTTGTAGCATCACTAGACGACGAGCTGCAGTTAAGGTAATTCCAACTCCACCAGCCTGCGCGGTAAATAGAATCCACTTTAACTTTCCAGACTGAAAATCATCAACAGCTTGCTGGCGTTCATCTTCATTCTGTGCTCCAGTTATCAAACCGTGCGGAATCTTAGCCTTTGTCATTTCCGCACTTAATAACTCAATTAACTGACGTGATACCGCGCACACTGCAACAGAATCATCGCCAAAGTCTCCGCTATTTATGTCACTCATTAAGGAGTCTACCTTACAAGAAGGCTCTGCAAGTATCGCACGCATCTCGCCGGTGTCTTCGTTTACGTCCATGGTTGCGTATGAACTTGCAAACTGAAGTAGGCGAATAGTTTGAGTAAGCGCTGAAGGTGCGGTAATCGCATCTCCGGATTCTAACTCCGCAATCATAGTGTCGCGCATCTGGTCATAAGCCTTCTTTTGCTTAGTCGACATCTCTATATCGCGACGTTCAAACATCATTTCAGGTAGCCATGGCAAAACTTTTGCCTTAAGCATACGACGCATACGTGGATTCACAGTTGCGTAGAACTCTTGTTCCATGTGCGGCTTTACACCTAAAACCATCATGCCACCGAAGGCATTCAACATTACGTTAACCATACGATCAACCCAACGGGTTTTGCTTGGCCATTCTTCAGGCGATAGCCAGTGAAGGATAGACCATAGATCTAAAACATTGTTCGCGATAGGTGTTCCTGTTAACGCAAAGCGAATATCCGCGTCACCTGTTGCAGCCCATAGCGCACGAGACTGTTTTGACTTTGGCTCTTTAGAGCGGTGGATCTCATCGGCAACTACTGCCTTAAAGTCAATATTGTTAAGTTCGCGCTTATGCACCTCGCAACGATTTATTGTTGTCTTATCATCGTGCCCACCGCAATCTGTGCAGCGAGCTAAAGCAACCGAGCCATAAGGAGCAAGACGCGAGTGAGAGCGCAATGATTCCCAGTTAATAACGTATACGTCAGCCTCGCCCTCAAAGATCTTCCTGCGCTGAGTTGCAGAGCCTTTAATAACCTCTACGTCAACGCCAGGCCACCACATATCAAATTCGCGCTTCCAGTTTTTCTTCAACGTGTTAGGGCAAACGATAAGCGCAGGAAAAACGTCTTCGCCGTTGTCTTGTAGTTGTTTTAATGCTCTAATTGCCTGCGCTGTTTTACCTAGACCAGGTTCATCTGCTAGTAATGCTCTACGGGCTACCGATAGGAATTTGACGCCCGCGCGCTGGTGTGGGAACAGGTCCTCGTTGCCCTCTTCAAGGGTTTCTAGGTCACGAAGTTCATTGGCTGGGGTAATACGTGTAGTTACTTCGTTGGTTGCCCAAGAGGCCAATCTAGGGCCAATTTCAAGGTCAGTCTTAAAGGTAGATCGCAACGCTAAGCATGTTGCCCATGACGTAGGGACAGCCCACACTTGAGTCTTTGCGTCCCACTTTGCTCCTGGAATACTTTTGCAAAGTTCCTTGAGACGCCACTCGGTGTTTATTATTACGTACTTGCTCGATTCATCGAGCTCTACGTTTACTGGCACCTTTAATACATCCTTTCGTCGTTATATCGCTATACTAACAGGAAACTGCTTAAATGTTATTACATTTCTACTTAGTATGTAGTTTTTTATTGCAGAAGTCTTCTAGGGATCCAACCGAGCTTTACGCACTGTAGTAAGGCGTGTCGTATCGCATCAAGAGCGTGACCTTCACCACCTTTATGCCAGTATTCCAGCTTCTTAAGTTTAGAATTATCAAACATTGCCTTGGCGTCGGAAGGTGACTGAAGTATGATGTCATCTGCCTTTCTTCCTGCATCCATAAGACACTGCTTGAGGATACCGATTTGCTCGAGGCTGTACGGAGCTTGCGACTTTTTTGCCGTCTGAGCGTTAATGATAAAGCGCTCACAGACGACAATTACGTCAGGGTACTCAACAAGAGTGTCACGAATAGGCTTAGCGTACTCTTCTTGTTGATATTCTCCCGCCCAGAGCAAGACAGGTTCTTCACCGCGCTCGAACGAGAACAAGGTCATGCCTGTTGCTTTACCTGGGTCTACTGATAAGATTACCTTCATCGGTACTTTTCTCCCCAGTTCTCCATAGGTCCGTCAATTCCAGAAGTTAAAGGCACAGCCCAACCTTCGGTAGTAGTCATACACTGCTTTACAATCTTCATGATCTCCTGTGCGTCTTCTCGCGGTGCGTTAAGCACAATTTCATCGTGTACTGGGACGATTAGCAGTTCAGTTAATTCTGCCTGATCTAGCTTTATTAAGTTAGACTTAAATACCTCTGCAGCTCCACCTTGAATTAAATAGTTAACAAGCGTGTATACTCGATCTTCATCGCAAGGTAAGCGTCTACCAGTCCATGTGTAGACGTAACCTTGGCCTTCTGCCTTAAGTCTACGCATACCGGCGTCTTCAATTTGTTTTTGAAAGAGCGACATACCAGGGAAGCGCATGTCGAACGCATCTGAAACAGTTCTCATCTGGCCTTCTGCTACACCTGCTGTAAGCGCTTGTTTTGCGACGCCTGCGCCGTAGAGACGACCGTAGACAGTTCCTTTGATGAGGTTACGACGCTTGTCCGACCGTTGCATTGTTGGATCGTTATAGATTTCACGACCAATTTCAGTGAACGGATCTGACCCTGTCGCATCTGCACGGTTAAACAGCGTAATGAGGTTTGGGTCTTGTGAAAGGGATGCGAACATTCTAAATTCGACCTGGTCAAGGTCTGACGTAATAATGACGTGATCTTCATCTTTTGGGATAAAAGCAGTACGGACTGTATCATCACCCTTAGGTAAAGTCTGCAGTGCGGGATTTTGGATTGACATACGGCTTGTTCGTGCGCCAAGTGTCTTTACAGACGGGTGCACAAAACCATTCACATTGTCATTGATAAAGTTTGCAAAGTACGTATTAGCAAGCTTGTCTGCCTTGCGTTGTTTAAGCACGATCTCGGCAAGCTCTTTTACCTCAGAGTTACCTGCAATAGCTAAGAACTGAAGTTGATCTTTTGACGCAGACTTTTGTCCTGAAGGCGTATACTCGTTAATCTCTGCGCCAAGAGATTCTAGCAAGCGTACTAGTTGAATATTACTAGTTATAGAAACTCCAGCGTACTTTTGCTGCGCCCAGGACTTAACTTGTTCTGTATATGCAGTAAGCTCGTCAAACTTCTTTCTAGAGTAGTCTAAGTCAATTCGTGCGCCGTTAAGCTCCATGCGTGTAACAATGCGACGAGTCTGCATTTCAAGCTCATACGCTTTATGGTAAGGCTGCCCTGGGCCGCACTTTTCATAGAACTGTTCCCATAAGCGCATAGTTAAGATGCAGTCTAGCGCGCCATATGCCCAGTAAGGTTGGAAGTTAGTAGGAACAGTTCCCCACGTCCAACCGTTCTTAACAAGCTCTTCATCTAATGTACCTTGTAACGCAACAGCGCGGCCGTCAACGTGTAGAGCAGCAAGACGCTTAAGCGCACCGGTGCCAAGTGGATCTATGATGTGCGCCATAATCATCGTGTCGTGTACTCTGTGCCAAGGTATTTTCCAACGCGACTGTATATCAAACCAGCGAGCTTCAAAAGCTACGTTGTGGCAAACGATAGGTCCGTTAAACTTGTCCATAGCCTCATAGAAAACTCCAGACCATTCATCCCAAGGCATAGCCCAGGACTGTTTACCATCGCCAACCTGTACTAAACGTAGTCTGCCGTGCCATGGAGAAAGCGCATGGTCACGTGGGTTACCTGGAAGTTCTCCAGTTTCAGTGTCAATTGCAATTGCATTATGAGGTCGTCGTTCACCAAGCCAAGTTAGAAACTGACCTGCTTTTTCTACGTTGTCAATTAAGTGAAGCTGAACACCTTCTAAATTATCAACCATTAGCTTCCTTAAATATTGTCATTTCAATGTTGCACTTAATAAAGTACTCCATAACTTTTTCCGGCTGTCTGTGCTCTGCCTTTGATTGTACACGCATAACAACTCTAGATACACCAGAATTAGAAACCAGTTTTGCGCACTGAATACACGCTACATCTGTTATGTATATCGTTCCGCCTTCAATACGTGATCTATCAACGTACAGTAGCGCGTTTGCCTCTGCATGTATAGACGGACATGCGTCATACATATTGTCTAGTGGAGCCGTGCCCTGTGCGCGTGGGCACCAGTTAATACACTCGCCGTCATTTGGAAAAGAAGCAGCTGGCCCGTTGTAACCTGTAGAACTAACACGTTGATCTTTAGAGACTACAACCGCGCCAATTTGAGCGCGGCTACAACGAGAACGTAGAGCTACAGTATCTGCAACCTGCATCCAGACTTCATCCCAAGACGGGCGAGTATTTGTCATTCTGGTAAGTCTCCCATGCCTTCTGTAATAGATGAGGCAAGTACTCTTCCAACTAGTACAAGAGACTCCTTACGAGAAAAGCCTGCGCGTTTTAGCTCTTCAAACAACTCATGAAGCTGCACTGTTGCTTCTCTAAGAGGGCTGCTGTTAAATTCTTCTAACTCGTCACTCACTGCGCTCTCCTTTTTGATTTGCCCATAGCTGATCACATCTACTAATGTACTTATTTACAACGCTAACTGCAAACTCTATTGCCTCGGATGATACTTTGTACATTACATGTTGATAAGTAGGCATAAGTATTCTTCCCCAGTAGGGAGCTAGCTTTTCAGCTACAGGAGCAAAACTGTTAGAAAAAGAATGATTGCTAATAAGAAGAGGGTTAGTATCTCCAGGTTGCATCTGAAGTCTTTCCCACATCTGGGCAATATCTTCATCAGGCGTTATTGTCTTTGCAAAAACCTTGTTAGCAAAGTTATTGTTAACTCGGTCATGCACGTCTTTACGCGCCTTAAATCTTTTTAAGCTTGTATACGGAAGATGGCAAATTAGCCAATCGTTAATATTTGTTGCTGCAACCGTTGTGTCCCAAAGCTCCCAAAACTTGCCGTCACCGTACTTAAGCTGGTGTTGCCCCGCGTCAACAAAGTCACCAGAGTTGTTTTTTACTAGTATCTTAGATGGAACCCTAAACTCGTGGAGAATCTTTTCATTCCGTTTAACCTGTTCGTGAAATTCGTCTCTGTCTTTCACGTGATTAACGGACGTAACGTAGTGATCTATACGCTTGTAGTCATCTAGTCTGGTGTCGATAAATCCTGCGGGTACTATGTAGTTTTCTAGCTGTACGGCTATCGCGTTCCATTTATCACCAAGGCTAACCAGATTCTCTTTAATACTTTTTCCTGTAGGGCTAACTAAGAACTCGTCTGCGTCAAAGATAAAGTTCCAATCAGGATTCTCCTTATTGCTAATTTCAAGAAGAATATTAGTTAAGGCTTCCTGGTCAAATAGGTTATCCTCGTATCTAAATACTTCAATCTGATCCGGCCAAACTTTTTGCAGTTCGGCAAGACCATTTTTTGTGTCGTCGGTGCTGGAGTGGTCAATGACAAAAACTTTATCAACATGGTAGAAAAGCGCATGTGAGATAGAGAGACCTAGTAAAGGCCACTCGTTTCTTGCTATTACTACTCCATGAATTTTCATTTTTTATTAACTGCCTTAATCATGGCGTTCGCGTACCACTGCTCGAAAGAATGAAGGCCGTATAGAAGAGCTTTTTCCTCGTGATGAATTGCAGCCGTCAACGCGTCCATTGCAAAGTCTGAAACTTCTCCCCACGAGTTTCCCACCATCGCAGGGATCTTTTCGTATGGTTCATACGTATGCTTTAGATTTTCAGCGGAGTCATAGTGTTGCTCGTAGATATGAAGAGATCCGACGTGATGGTGATACGTCCCTGGCTCAATTCCTAAGATAGACGCTATAGCAAGTTGAACACGTGTAAACTGGAAGAAGTCATACGCCGCTCCTAGCCACACGTCATTTGAGCGCATGTACACGCTCATATTAAGTTTGTTGTTGCGAATTCTAAATTGATGCAGGATAGTGCACGGGTAATCTCGCTTATTTGCAAGCAAGTCTAGCTCAGGATTCCATATTGTAACTACAGCCTGTCGTGTATCTGGGTCTGCCTTAAGTCTTTCAACTACAGGAGCATACTGCGACTGTGTGCGAACTCCATACGCCCCGTGAAATAATCCGTTGTCTTCGGTGTAGTTAGCAAACTGCGGGCCGATAGCAATAACAAGTTTAGGTGTACTTGCACCTGCGATAAGCTGGCAAGCCTCAACCGCACCGATACCTGGAACAGTTCCGCGTCCTACGCCCAACGGTAAGGTGTTGTAGACATCGTCAATACGAATAATCGCGTCCTCGATCTCACGCGTCTTCATACCGCGAGGAGCTACCTCCTTGCCGTGCTTAAGAACATGCTGAACGAGATCAACGTATCCGTTAACTCCGTCAGGAATATTTATTATCGCAGTATCCATTTGTCTCCCCGGTCCTTTGTAGTTGCTAGTCTTGTTATTGCCTTGCCGTACTCTTCTTTTTGTGAGTTAAAAAATCGTCTAACATGCTGCGGGTGGGAGGTTACGGTGTATAGGTAATCAGGAATATTTGCATGACGTATTCCACGTTCTGCAAGACGCCCTAGAGCTAACACCGGTGGACGGCGTAACGTACACCATAGATCTTCAAAACGCTCCGAAGACATATCGTTTACGTTAACGATACCCATAGTCTTCCAATTATCAGACTCAAGCGCGGTAAGCAAGTACTCGCCGGAGTTCCCATCGACAGGCATGAAAGGTAAAATAGTTTCCTCGCCATATTTCTTAGTGATATTTCTTTTATCACCTACAAGCAACACCCTTGGGAAGCGCGGACCGATGTACTCTGGGAACCTGGCAAGTTCCTGCGTGTCATCTTGTATGGAATCAGCTCTGTTAATAATATGCGTAGCAAGGTGACCTATAGAGTCTAGAGAGTCTGCCGCAGGAGTTAGGCGTCCTGCTAATCCTGCGGAGTTTGCCGCCGCAACCTCGTATAGACCTAAGATCTGCTCGAGCTCATGCGCTTGTATGTAATCGTCACCGCGAGCATTTAGACGACGAGTAATAACATCGAGAGGCTGATACAACCAAAATTGAGCAACACCACGTGATTTAAGAAAGAGTTCTGTCCATCGCCACCCTGCAACACCAAGTAAGCCATATCCATCGCCAGAACCCGTCTCAGGGCGTTTTACCGCGGCGTAAGTTACCTCGCCCCAGTGCCAACGGTCTGCAACGGCGATGCGCTTTGACCAGTCAATATTTTCAATAGACGTGACGTAGTCCTGTAGGACCCAGCGGCGCGTCATCTCATCGGGCTTAGACTTATGGTAAAACTCGATTTCCTTTTTAGGAAACTTCACCGCAAGTTGTTTTTGGACTTCAGACACGAGGGTAGACTTGCCTGAGGCGTCTGTACCTTCGATTACTATAAACATTCGCTGCGTCCTTTGTCTCTAAGAAAATTATAACACTAAAGCTTGATTTACGGAATAAGCTCTATCCTGTAGATTGACTCGATTCCTTTATCAATATCCGCGGCAACCTGGAGTAGACGCTCGGCTACCTTGGTTAGGTACCTTGCTCCACCTTGATCATATTTATATAACGCCTCAAGGACTGCGTTAGGGTCATCACTTACCTGCGCCCAGTAGCGATGCTTCTCGGGGAAAATCATCACCGCAGAGCGAGATGGCAAGCACTCTTCGCACGGAAGAGCTCTATCATCTAGTTCATCTGCACTTATTTCATTAAGACCATAACGCTTTACAAGAGGACAGGCTGCACCATGAAATACGATAGATACACCTATGCGGGAAAGAACATATGAGCCATTATCTGTCTTATAGAGTGCAAACTCGATCCAACGAGTAGAGTCACGACGCCAGGAAGATGATTCACTTAGGAGACGTCCATTGAACTGTAAAGTTCTAGCGTTATCCTTAACTTCAAACACTATATCTCTCCCTGTGTCGGTATGTCGCTAGGCAACATATTATCAAACTTATACGAAAAAATCATGGTATTTGCACTTTATTAACGTTTATCTTTTAGCGTAGTTACTCTGTCATTAACATCTTGAGCAGAGTCATCGGTATTTTCTAACTCATGAAGCCGTGCAGTCAGCATTGCCTTGTCAAGTGCTAGTATCCCAATCTGCTCGCGTAGAGACGCGATTACCAGGTTGATGTCGAGTTCTGTCTCTTTTTTCATTGTGTTCTCCCTTGTTTTAGCTGGTTTACGAAAATAATCAGCAAGTCTGGATGAAGCGGTTGTGCTTCTGCTTTGGCTTGTTCTGCGTCTGTTGCTGTAACGGTCTCCATGACTAGAATCCCGTCGTCATTGAATCCGATCAAGTAGCTGTTCATTTGCCTTCCAATGTTTCAACTCGAGTGTGTAAGTCTTGTATTAGAGCCAACATGCTTGGGACCATAATGCGGTCGTTCCAAGACTCTATCATGCCTTTGTCTTTGTCTGCTGCTATCGGGTAAATCTCTGCCACTTCTTCTGCGATAAAGCCAGGAATCAACATCCCTGCGCGGTCGTCTGTAGCATCTAGGTAGTCTGTTTTGTAACTGAACGCTCTCACAGGTAGCGTCAGCAGCTTATTAGGGTCAAGGTGCGCAACGGTGCGCAAGCCAACGATATTCTCTTTATAACGCTGACTGGAAGCTGTACTGCGTCTTGTGCGACCGTCTGAGTCCATGCGAGTGTTTCCAGTGTTTGCACTTGTTGAAGGATCTTGATTGTAGAACGCATTGAGGGTGTAAACATCACCGCTTAAAACAACTTGAGTCGAGGTAACTTCAACATATTTTGAGCTTGTAGCAGCCAAAATACCGTATGAAGGTTGAAGGAAAACCATTCCATAAGTTGTAGCGCCAGAATTTGCAGTTCCTCCAGCGTGCATAATAATTCCTGTGCCTGTTGAACCAGATGCAGCAAGAACATGACCTCGAACAGTACTTGAGTAAAGAACGCGCAAAGATTCGGTGCTTGAATTCAGCTCAACACGACCAGCGCCACTACTTGTTCGGATTGTAAAGCCCGTCAAAGTTCCCGCACTTAAGCGGTCCACGGTAATTGAACCCGCCTGGATTTCAGCAGCTGTAATTGTTCCAGTTTTAATTTCAGCAGATGTAATCGTGTTACCTGCGATTTCATACGCGGTAATTTCACTAGCGTTTATTTTACCCGCAGTAATTGTACGAGCTTGAATCTGTGTAGCGGTGATAGAGTTTGCGGTAATTTTTCCGCCGTCAATAGTAACCGTGCCTGCGTTAACGTCTGCAGCAGCAGCACCAGTTGTTATTTTGGTAGCTGCTAAATTGTTAGCGGCGTTAGCTTGTCCGTATGCAGTGTTAGCTTGTCCGTATGCAGTGTTGGCAGTTGACGCAGCGTTGGACGCGGTATTCGCTGCGGTATTAGCAGTGCCAAAGGCGCTGTTGGCTTGTCCGTATGCAGTGTTAGCTTGTCCGTATGCAGTGTTGGCAGTTGACGCAGCGTTGGACGCGGTATTGGACGCAGCGTTAGCTGTTGCAGCTGCGTTAGCTGCTATGGCATTTGCTGCGTCTAGTGCTGCTTGAGTTGCAAAACCGCCGATAGTTACAACACCTGATGCCGCATTGATAAAAAATGTTGTTTGCCCTGACGGGTTTATTGACTGAAAACCTGCAGCGTCCATCTGAATTCTTGCACCAGATGCAGCGGTGCGTATAGTAGACCCGGTAATAATCTTTCCGTCAAGAGCAGTTACGTTGAGCTTTTCTGCTGTAATTGCCCCTACGTTGATCTTGTCTGCCTCAATAGCATTTGCTTGAATCTTACCAGCGCTAATTGCGTTAGCTGCAATTGTGTTTGCAGTTACCGCATCTGTGGCAATCTTGCCAGCAATAATGGCGTTAGCGCCAATTTCATCTGCACCGATTGTCCCAGCCGCGATCTTGCCCGCGCTAATTGCGTTAGCCGCAATTTGGTTAGCTCCAATTGCGTTAGCTACAATTGCGTTAGCAGTTATCGAGTTAGCTGCAATTGCATTTGCAGTTACCGCATTTGCTGCAATGCTGCCGGCAACAACAGCGTTGGCAGCAATCTTTCCCGCGGTAATTGCATTAGCGTCAATAGAAGTCGCAGTTACCGCATTAGCTGCAATTGCTCCCGCGGTTACCGCATTAGCTGCAATTGCGTTTGCGGTTACAGCTCCTGCTTCTATTGCGCCTGCGGTTACGGCGTTAGCCGCGATTGAACCGGCAGTCACCGCGTTAGCTGCAAGTTTTACTGCAGTAATAGCATTAGCCGCGATACTGTTCGCCGTTACTGCGTTGGCGTCTATCTTGCCCGCGGTAATTGCTCCTGCTTGAATTGTGGCGGCAGTTACCGCATTTGCAGCAATCTTAGTTCCAGTAATGGCCGCCGCGGCAATTGCTGCCTCATCTACTGCGTTAGCAGAGATCGAGCCTACCGTTACTGCGTTAGCAGCAATTTTACCAGCCTCAACAGCATTAGCGCCAATCTTTGCAGCGGTAATTGCAGCGTCGGCAATTTTTGCCTGGGTAACCGCATTAGGGCCTAGTTGAGACGAGGTAACCGCATTGACTTGAATCATTGCAGATGAAACTGCGTTAGCTGCAATTGCAAGAGATGTTACCGCGTTAGCAAGAATCTTTTCCGCGTCTACCGCGCCGTTAGCAAGAGCTCTAGTGCTAACTGCGCCGTTAGCAATAGCCTCGGCTGATACTACCTGCCCAGCAAAAGGCCAGGTGCTAAGTGTATTAGCAATAAGGTCTGTATCTACTAGTCTGTTGACAGAGACCGACGATTGAGCAGACGCATCTGTAGATCCACCTGCGATGTCTACAGCTACAAACTTATAGTAGTACGTTGTAGCGTACGTCAGATCTGCGTCTACGTACGGTTCAGGCGCGGCGTTAAGTCTTGCAATTGCTGTTGTAGCGTCTGGAGTAAATCCGGTAGTAGTAGATCTATGAATTTCAATGTAAGCTAGCGTAGTTCCCATTGCGTTGCCAAGATAGTCAAGCCCGTTCCAGCGAACAGTAACAGTTCCTAGACGAGACGTTAGTTGAGGAGCGCTAGGACGAGATAGAACTAAAACAGATGTAGGAGTTGTTAAAAATATCTCTGCCGAATAATCAGATCTATTGTCTGATTTATCATATGCCTTAACCGCATAGCGAAGCGCTACTCCTTGTCTTAAACCTTCGTGCGTGTACGTAGTCTCAGGTACAGATATTAAAAACTTCCAGTCGTCTGTTACCAAGGTGCGATAAAAAATATCGTACCCGACAAGATCTTCTATAGGGGTGTTATCAACGTTTTGTGTAGGTGCGGTCCAGGTAAGAACAACCCGCGCGCGTGGATCTCGCACTTCGTAGTACGCTGTGCTTGCTCCAGCTAAATTTGTTGGAATCTTTGGAGCTATATCATCTGGGATAAACGCGCCCGTAGTGTCTATGGTAGCATTTACCTGCTCCCACTTAAGCCCTGTCCATGAGTATAGAGCGCCGTCTGTAGGGTCTGACCAGGTGTCGCCAACCTGCACGTACTTAATTAACGTAGGATACACGCCGCCGTCACCAGCTGTTGCTGTGATATTTGCTTGGTCATTTGCAGTCTTATACGAGACAGTCGTAGAAGTTTTTGCAGTAACAGCATAGTTACCGTCAAACTCTTCACCTACGCCGTCAATATTTACTCTGTCACCAACAACAAAGGTATGCCCGCTACCTATAGTAAGAGTTACAACATTACTTGTTATAGCCTTAGTAGTTACAGCTTTCCACGCAACAGTGTCTGCAGCTATATTTAATGTAGCGCTATCTTTTCCTTCCCACGGCCGGGTGAAAACAATTTTATAGTCGCTTGGGACTTCTGTGACTGTCCAATATGTGTACCTTAGTTTTGAATAAAAGTTTGGACGATCTTCACCAGGTGCGGTAAGATCAAACTGCGCATCTAAGCCGCTAACCAAAATTTTATCGCCTACTACTAATTCATGCGCAATGTCTGTAGTAAGAGTTGCCTTGTCAGGCTTTATAAAACTTTTAAACGTTTTATACTGCTTAGCGATAATTCTTTTGTATACGGCAGGTGGGACTGTTTTAATCGTGCCCGTTGTTGCCTGTATTGCTTCCGGAGTTTTAGGTACATCATCTGCTAGCTGATCGACAGTAATACTTGCTGCAGCAGGAACTACCCTCTTAGGCGCACGGCGACGCTCTACGTCACGTAGACGTCTATCAACGTTTGTGAGAGTAGTAGTAAGCTTACGCCGTCTTCTTCTAAGAGCCACGTTTATCAACTCCTGGTTCTGTTACTAAGACTAATGAAACAGTCTCTGGAAATGATGGGCTGTCTGGAACCGACACAGAGAAACCGTCAATTTTTCTAACTAAAACAGTGCGCTCTTCCTCGCCAGGCTCAAGATCACTTGCTAAGCGTAGTCTAACAAACTCGTCGTTAAGCACAATTACGCACCAGTCACCAGGGCTATAGCTGCCAATCTTAGGCTCCATAGAGCCGTTAACCTGTATTTCAATATTAGATTGCGGAGGCCGTGATTCATTCAAGTACGCTTCTGCAAATAGTGTCAGAGTCTCTTCATCTCCTACGTCTTTCTGAGATTCTACCTCTTCTAGTATAGGCCAACCGGCGTCTAATAGATCATACGCACTTGCAGCAGAGTACGGCTGACTTGACTCTGGACCTATATCTCCAATATCGCCAATCACCCAGAAGCGCGTTGCAGAAGACTCGGCAGACTCCTCCATCGTTGCGCTAGAAATACTTCCAGGATACTCGAATACAAGTGTATCTGCGCCAAAGTCTGAAGGTTCCGCCCAAGCACCTGGTGCTAGCGATGGGAAACCTGCAGGAGTAATCGGCATAAGAACAAACGTGCGAGAAAAAGCAGATGTTTCAACATCGTATGCGCAGTCTATACGATACTCAAAACCGTCAACTGTATTAGAATAAGTTTCTAACGCTTCTCCGATATTCTGTAGTTCGTAGCCTCGATACGTTTTATTAGGCACGTTCTTACCACTGTACTCTTCACCTGAAACAGAAATGTCTACGTCAGAGTTATAGGTAAATCCACCCCAGGAAGTGTACGTGACAGACGGACTAACGGTGGCAGTTGCAGTTCCAACCATCCCTCCTTCTAGTATGTCTCCGACGTACAAGCCATACGTAAATTGTGTAGCGCTAGGCACTGCAGTTATCACAAAGTTTCCATCTACCGCTGTGTCTACTCCGGTAACAACAACGACATCATTCACCTCAAAACCATGCGCGGTAGACGTAGTTATGGTTACAACGTTAGTTGTTAGACTTCTAAGAAGAACAGTCTTCACGTTAGCAGAAAGTGCGGTTGTGCCTTGAGTAGATCCAATAGATGCGTAGCTAAACGTAGTCGCAGTTGGAGTAGCGGTAACGGTATGTGCGCCGTCAAACGACGCGCCTACGTTTGCAATAATTACTCTCTGCCCGGGGATAAGTGCGTGTGCAGCCTCGGTTGTCATCGTCGCAACGTTGGATGCACGAGCTGAGCTAACTAAGTTAAGGAAGTACGCCGCGCCAGGCTCGATCTCGTCATTAGGAAAGTCAACGTTTGAAAAGTCAACGTTTAAAGATTGAAGCAGCTGACGAGTATAGTCGTAGGTGTCGGGGCGCACGGTGACGGTTGCAATCCCATCATCACTTGGGAAGGTGCCATTGACAGCAGTAACTGGAATAACAATTGAAAACGTGGAGCTGGTTGACCCGCTTAACAGCGTGTAATATCCGCCAAACTTATATCTAATATCTTTTGACGCACCAGATAAAAATGAAATGTGGACATCCTGTCCTGTAGTAAATTCGCTGTAGGTTTGACTGTTCTGTAGGGTAAAGGTTAAGGTCTTGTCTGTTGTGCCAGTCACGGTGTAGTCCGCGCCAAAGTCGTGTGACCATGTCTTCCACGCAACGCGATGGTGAAGGTAACTCTGGAATTCAGATGCGTTTACCGTAAGGTTTCTTGTGATAACGTCGTACGTCCGTGTCCAGATGATTCCGCCCCAGACGCACTCGTCTCCACGCATTACGTACAGCGCAGTCTTGCCAGGCATGGTGCTGTCGTACAGGTTCATTGACTCTGTGCCAGCCGCTCCGCCGGTAGTTGGAATAACCGGGATACTCCCCGAGAACGCTCCCGCGGTCTTAATAGAACGCTCGTAGGAAACACCCTTGAAAGGTATTTCTGCAAGAACGTCATTGGTTAAAATGTCCGTTGTGAAGTAACGGTAGTTGACTGCAGTTAGGTCCGAAACAGCCATGTTATCCTCCGTTTTTCGTATAAGTCGTTGTTATCATTGTATCATTAACCTAGCCAGGCTGACCTGTAATACACATTTATATAAGCGCTAGAGTTATTTGGATTTCCATCGTCTACAAAACTTATGACGTTATTTCCAGGCGCGAGATAGAACCACTCTGCAAGAACGTCGACACGATTACGCTGGCCTACAGCATCTCCGTCGTACGCTACCTCGTGCTCCTTCGTATCGATCTCAAGAACATGGCCGCTAGGAATCGGCAACACGGTTGTAATTAGCTCGTCTGTAGTTACATTTTGAATTTCGCCGTCTCCGTTGACAGTTCCATGAATCTCTAAAATTACCGGAGTGTAGGCATTGCCGGTATTGTTAATAGTCACGGTGCCGGTGCCTGGGCTTAGTGCGTTAGTGCAGGTTAAGACAGACATGCGGTACCCTAGCTCGTCGTCTTCGTACCACTCATACTTCAGTGGGTCAGGCGCACGCAGCCCGATAGAGAACTCAGTGCGTCCACGAGCATTAACAGTTTCTATTGATGGTGCACCATTAAGTCTTACCCAGGAAGCCTTGAGTGGCTGCTCGTTGGTCTTTAACCAACCGCCAAAGTGAACTAGGTCCGCTGCCTTAATTAGCTTATCTCTAGCCGCTTGCACGTATGAAGAGTCGGGTGTAAGGAACACGCCGTTAAGCGTAATTTGACGTGACTGGTAGCGTCCACGTATGTCATACGAGCCATCTCCGTATCCGCGTGGGATATCTGCAATGTCTGGCTCAGGGTGATTCCACCAACCGTCAATACCGGTGCATACCCAAACAACGCCGTCTTCATCAATTGTATTAAGAATAAGTCCGTTCAGGTTAATGTCAGCGTTGAGCTGCATGCCTGTAATTTTTGGCACAGGTACAGGTATAAGCGACTTATCAACTGTCTTATTTTCGTACGCCTGGGTTACATCATCATAGTACTCGTTGATGTAACTCGCGGCCTCAAAAAGAACTGCGTCTAAGTAGAATGTTTTGCTAGCAGTTCCGGCCGCAGGCTGAACAACGTATATTAAGGCTCCTGCAGCGTTAGACGGAGAGGTAATTACATCGGTAAGTCGCACCCATGGATCACCTACCGTAATTTCAATAGCGTTTGAAGAAGACGTAGAGATAAGTGATCCGCCAGAAACAGCGGTGTACCACGCAACGTTAATTTGAAAGGTGCCAGTCTGAGAGCCAAGAGGCACTTTTACATACGCAGATACTCCATAGGAGGTGCTCCCTGTCACCGCTATGCGTGAAGAGGTAACAACGCCAGAATTTGAAGCAGCCTGCTTTGTCACCTGCAAGGATGATGTGCCAAAGAACCCGTCGGTAGTTATTCGAGCAATAGAGCTAGAAGATGAAGTTGACCACCCTGTCGTGTTAGTCTTAAACGAAGGGTTAGTGACTAAGTTATTTTTTGCCATTTATTACACGCCGCCCTTACGAATCATGAAACCAACTTGACGAGATATCGCCGCCGCAAGATCTGCTTCACTCATCTTTTCAGAAGGATAAACCTTAAACGTTAAATTAGTGCCTGCGCCTTCACCTTGTTTTCCTGCAAGGAACTTTATGATCGAGCGATCTCTCGCGGAGAGCCCTTGCGCGTCAAGAGGCTCTACGCGCTCAGGGCGACCAGCCTCGGCAATCATCGCAAGAGTTCCACCAGATCTTGGACTAACAACGCCACCTGTTGCAAGCTTTACCGGTTGAATCTCTGGGATTTTAGGTATATCTTTGAAAGGATTTAATAGGTTAGCGCCATCAATAGCTTTATTTAGTGTCTTTATTATTAAGTTTATACCCTTAATAATAAAGTTAATTACAATTTCAAGGCCGCTTTTTAGGCCGTCCCACATTGTCGAGCCGATTTTTGCAATCTTTTCTTTTAGCCCAGTGATAAAAGATAGGATCTTGTCCCAAACAGCCTTAACGCCATTCCATACAAAATCTATACCTGTCTTAAGTCCATTCCATATCGTTGATAGAACTTTTACGATTAGTCCTATGAATCCTTTTATACCTTTAACGATTAGGTCCCAGACAAATTTAATTCCGTCCCAGACTAACTCAAGCCCGGTCTTTAGAACGTTCCATACAAAACTAATGTATGCTTTTACCATATCAATGTAAAGCTTGACGCCTGCAACGATTAAATCCCAGACAAATTTAATAGCATTCCATACTACTTCTATGCCTGTTTTTAGAGCGTCCCAGACGGCAAGCGCTACTTCTTTTATCTTGTCAAAGTTTTTAACAACAAGTAAAACAAGTACGCCAAAAGGCCCTGTAAGAATAGCAAGAAGAATAGGCCAGTTTGTCTTAATCCAGTCCCATACCATCATCGCAGCTTCTTTAATTTTTGCCCACATTTTAAGAACAAAATCCCGGAATGCTTTATTTTTGTTGTATAATGTCACAAATATGGCAACTAGTGCAACTATTGCAAGTATAACGAGACCAATCGGATTTGTAGCCCACATTGACTTCATCATATACATAAAAATTCTGCCGTAGAACGTTAACGCCTTCCAAGCAAACGTAAGTTTTTTGAGTACAAAGCCAAAGTAAAGTCCAGCCTTGCTGCCTATCATAAATAGTGTTCCAATAGCAAGTAAGAAGCCGTGCAGCGGGGCTATAACTGCTAAAAACGCCTTCATCGGTGCGGTGTTAAATAACGCAACCATTGCCTTAGCTGCAACGTTAAGCGTCTTAAAGAACGCATTTACTCCACCAGATTCTGTAAAAATCGCAACCAACTTTGTCAGTGTAACAAGCAGCTCTGCCATGGCAGGGCCACCTTCATTTAAGTTCTTAAATATCTTGCCTATATCTGGGACCGCCATTGCAAGAGTGTCCCAGAACTTCTTAGTGTTAGGGTCTCCAGCTAATTTTATAAACTCTTTTGTTAGTGGACCTAAAAACCCAAGAATTGCCTTTACGTTTATTGCCGCGTCTCTAAAGAACTCGCGCAAGGAGCCAGGGCCGTCTCCTGTGTAATCAGTGTTTGCCTTCCACTGCGCTGTTACATCTTTTAGATAGTCAAGAAGTATTTGACCGCCGCTACCTGGACCGGTGTTTGCCTTAACTAGATTTCCAATAAATCCAAACGTATTGCCGAATATTTCTCCAAGCTGAGCTGCAACATCGCCAGCGGTCTTAAAGAATGCTTGAAGACTTCCGTCTGCTTCCTTTGTGCTGAGCATCTTATCCCAGCCGGCAGTAGTCTTTTCTATCCAGCCAAAGAAGCGCTTAGTAAGAGGCTCGGCAGCTGTAAGAATAGAGAGTAAAGAGCCCCACAAGCTACCGATGCTTTTTCCAAGACTTTCAATAACTCCGCCAGATGTTTCAAATACCTTAGAAAGTTTTGCAAGATTTTCTGAATTTACAATAGCATCTGACACAGACTTAGACGCAGTGCCCATCGCTTTTCCAACAAGGTTAAGCCCGGTCTTAAACGTAGGGAATGCCTTATCAACAATCTGCTGAATAGACGTCTGCAGTATCGGCAGGAAGCCAGATGCTGCAGCTTCTTTTAGTGAGTCAAATTGAGGTTTTAGACTTGATAAGAATTTAGCAAATACCTTTTGTGATGCAGTAAGCCCTGCTAAAGGGTCTTGGCCTTTAGCCGCTTTTGCAGCGCGTTCTTTTGCATCAAGAACATCTTGAAGTGCATCCCGCTCTGCTTTAGCCTTACCGTCAACAGCGTCTTTGTAGTCTTCCTCAGCGCCTGTAAGATTTTCTGTTGCAGATATAACAGCATTAGTTCCAGAAACGCCTTCTTTTGCAAGACGGTCTTGTTCTGCCTGTAAATCTTTGTTTTTATCTATTGCTTGACGAAGATTTAGATCGGCCTCTTCATATGCAAGTTCTGCTTCTCTGCGCGCCCGTGAGTTAGGCGGCAAGTCTTGCACGCGTGCTAGAGTTTCACGCGCTTGCTCTAATTCGAGAGCAGCCTTCTTTTCGGCAATTGCTGCATCTTCTGCATCAAAGCCAAGTTGCTGAATCTCCTCGGCGCCTTCTTTAAGCGCTTTATTGTAATCAAGCTGCGCTTTAATCAACCTAAGTTTAGATTTTTCTAACTTCTTATCTGCTGCTGCTAGATTTTCCGCGTTCTTTTGCGCTATCTTAGCAAGTTCTTTTGACAGGTCTTTTTTAGTGGATCCTCCACCACCTGTTGTTTTTTGTTTGTTTAACTTGCTAACTGCAGCGCCAACTCCAGACAACGCTAGTTTAGCAGCGATGCCTCCAGCTACAACTGCGGCTAAACCTCCGCCAAGAGCGACTAGCGCTGGAGTCGCAGAAAGAACCGCGCCACCTAAAGAGACAACACCAACAACAAGAGAGCTCAAAGACGAACCTAGAACTCCAATAGCAGTTCCTACAGAATACCCTACTCTTTGAAGAGAATTAAAAGCCTTACCAACTTTATCCGCTTCGCGCCCTAATTGCTTAAAAGTCTTAGAGTCTTTAGCAAAAAAGTCGCCTATGCTTCCGCGCCCAGCGCCTTTCTTCATCGAACGCGAAAGTCTTCTTCCAGCGTCTTCGCCAATCTTGTCAACGCCTTTTACAGAGTCTTTAAGTTGCTTGTCAAAGCCAGTACTGACCGTGCGGACAATGATAATTGCCTCGCCTACTATTGCCATGATGTCACCTCCTTCCTTGTGTTAACGTTTATTTACTAATGACCCATTGGTTCGTCAAGTACTTTTCCAAATGGTTTTGAAGAAGCAGCATTAACGGGTGTTGCGTTTATAAATGGCTTTACCGGTTGTCTTACTGGGTTGAAAGGCACTATAGCTTCTTCTTTTGATTCTTCAGGGGCGTCGTACTCCGCACTGTTGTAGTCTGGATGTGACGCGCCTGTAGTATCTACAGAGTACTTGTACTCGAAACCATAAAGATCTCTATAGATAGAAACTCTAGCCTTAGAGCGAGCCTCGGCTTGCTCTGCGGTGCTAGCGCTGAGGTCGTCTTCAAAAAGGTAGTGAAGGACGTCAACCATGTCATTAGCTGGCATGGTCCTAAGATCTAAACCGTTCATCAGTGCCCTTCCGTTAACATATGGCCAGAGATCAACTCCCCAGTCTAGGAGATTTCTGGCTGCTCTAAAGGGCGTTCGGTGTACTCCTCGATGAGCCAGCCCGTGATTTCAGCCAAGGCGTCGACAGTTACGATCTTGTCCTTGTGAACAAGAAGAGCTTGAAAACGCTCGTAGCTTTCATCCATTAGAACTTGTGAAAAAAACTTCTCGATCATTTCAGCGTTCTTTGCTGGGTCTTCAGAGCTTGACTCTTTAACCATGTCAAGCATGACCTTGCCTTGCACAGCCTTTACACAATGAAATTCTTCGTCGTGTAGTCTGAATGATAAAGGAGCAGCATCGCTAGCTCCGCCTGAACCAAAGTCCTTATATCTAGTACTCATCTTTCTTTCCTCCGTATTATGTTAGTGTCTTTAACAAGACTTTTGTCTTATTTTTGATTATTTTACACTAAATACCAAGCTATGATCTGAATATATGCAGATTATCAGCGAGGTACTTATTTGGCTTTGTTCCTGGATGTTTTACAGATCTTGCGTATACGATTCGAGTCCCAGAAGTAAATCTAAGAGCTCCGGCATTTTTAGCCATGATAACGTGTGGCTTAGTGCCTTCGTGATGAGCAAGAGCGTAGCTCAACGTTGAGCCAATACGTAGTTCCTGGTAGCGTGCGCCTCGCGAGTGGCGCATATGAATAGATCCAGCAAGAAACCCTGTTCTTTTTCCTACTTGAGCTCTTGCGGCCGCGACAAACTCAGTTCCTTTTGCAGAAAGCCATCGGCCAACTTCGCCGGTTGGGCTATTAAGCATATTGTCAATCGCTGGCTTGTTCCATATTACTTTTACGGCCATGTTAAGGTATCGCCATCGTTACTTGCATGGTTGTAGTTTGGAATCCGCCTTCAGCCCCGCTAACATCAGCCGTAGCAATAATGCCAAGACCAAATTCGCCTGGTTCCCACTGATCAAGTCTATTTAGAAGTCGCATAAAAACCCATGCGTCAACTGCGGCAATTTCAGAGCCTTCTTGTATTTTTTCTCCTGTTGGAGGACGGCCATTCACACCAACAACGGGTACCTCACGAGATATTCCTATAGATAGCACAGCGCTGCGTGGGCTCGTTGTGCGGAGAGGTTGACCTGCCTGGTCGCCAGGAGTCCCTAAATATATTTGAATGAATGATACAGCAACCTGCTCGCAGTCTACAGCCGCGGTGCCTACAGTCCAGTAACGTCGTGCTGGTAGAGGCACGTTGTACTCTTCAAAAACATCAATAGTCTTCGAAAGAACTCCGTCAAGTAGATATTTTAAGCTAAGCGCGTCTTCATCAACGCCGGATATGCTAGTAATAGGCATACGTTACTCACCCAGCGAGTACGTGCGTGTAGGTGCTGTCCCAAGACGTAGAACTAAGTTACCTGAGGCGATATAGACTGTTTCTGTTCCGCGTGTAGCGTATAGATCCCACGTTCCAGGATCTAAGAACCCCGCGTAGGCGTACGCGTCTTTATAAGAGACTGCTAAGGTTAAGGTGTCGCGTGACTCGTTAGTTACAACAGCCGTGCCGGTGTCAGCACCGTACACAACGTTAGTCGCAACCTTGGCGTATCTAAACTGTGTCGTAGTTGGGACGTCTGAGATGTAGTAAGCGCCGTTAAACGTGGCGTTTATACCGGAGATAGTAACTAGGTCTCCCTCAGAGAACCCGTGCGCGGCGGAAGTAGTCAAGGTGACAATATTATCTGTAAGCTGTTTGTGCGAAATGCTTTTAGTGATATCTGCGTAGATAGAGTTTACAGAAACCGCGCCTGAGCCAATTTCTTTACTCTTCGTGCCAGAGTAATTAGATATCTTAAGTGAAGGTATCCATGTAGGATCGAGCACTAAAAAAGTAGCGTTAATGTACTCGATGTTTACATCAACTGTTCCGCCGCCAGCGCCTGTTATAAACATATCAAGAGCAGTTGCAGGTAGTGGATACGGTTTTGCTACATGGCGTCGAGCACGTGGAAGGTCTGGTGAAAATACCCTTGCCTTTGTGCGAGCCTTGTCTGGGTTTGAAGACTTTAAGAACAGATCTACGATGTATAAACCTGTTCGCATATCATCAATAAAGTCTTGGTTGTCAAGAATTGTGTAAGAGACGCCTTGGCGGGCTACCGATGTGATACGCGCAGGTAGTGCGCAGTCATCAGCACCACTCCATAGCTTGATAAACTCTGTAGCAAGAACTCGAGCGGCTGCTACTCCTGTTGCAGGTGGCATAGAGCCATAGGTGTATGTTACTTCAATATTACAAGGTGCCCACGCAACTCCGGCGCGTGCTTGGATCGTAGAATGGTCAACTAAGTAGTAGTTAGACGGGTCAATAATGTTTCCAGCTCTATCGCGAATCGCGTCAATTTTAACTACTGGCCCTCCGCGCAGGCGTAAACGCGTAGAAGGTGACATACCGTCTGTTGTTAGCTCTGCGTAGTCATCAAATTCATCAAGAGGAATATTGTATAGGTCTCCGCCGACTAGCTCGGGAGAGTAGTTACGTGAAGACGCACCTAGACGATACGCACGAGAGGCGCAAACATACTTTTCTGTTACAGTGGTAATCCCACCATATTTTCTACCTGACATAGACCAAAGAAGTTGTGAGGCAACCTTAACGGCCTCATACGCGTATTCGCTATCTGCGTAGTTGTCAAGTTCTTCTACCGAAATCCAAAGATTTGACACTTAACCGTCCTGTCTAGTCGTCGTTGATACCTGTTGTAATAAAGGAGCGGCATGCCTGTGTTTATTCTTACACATTGGCATGCCGCTCACTTCTTTGTATTAAGAGGTTGGATCCTCTGAAGACGCGATAATGAAGTCAACTTCGTTGTCCTCATTGAAGTCTTGTGATCCAGGAACGTTATACGCTGTTGTTGAGCCCTCTGAGAGGAAGTCAGTAACAGCGCGTGAGTTAGCTGCAACAACTGCTGTACCAGCAGCTGCACCTGAAGCAATAGTTCCAGATGCTGAAGTTGTGTATGTAAACGTTGTGGTTGTTGGAACAGTCAAGATTGTGTATGTTCCATTTAGCGATACGTT
>Ga0114968_10000665_pt1 | contig 25702 bp, 23 predicted proteins | sample M_130807_EF_Meta_FD_87020 | JGI IMG/M metagenome (GOLD analysis project Ga0114968, IMG submission 87020) | Freshwater microbial communities from Lake Montjoie, Canada to study carbon cycling - M_130807_EF_MetaG | ecosystem: Environmental > Aquatic > Freshwater > Lake | place: Lake Montjoie... | reverse complement strand
TGGCGCTAAAGGGCTTAACTGCCGAGTTCGGAATGGGATCGGGTGTTACTCCTTTGCAATAATCACCAGGCAAGGTTTTGTACATAAATAGTATTCTTTTGTAAATATCTTAAATATTTTAACTTCACCTACAAAACTTAACAAAAGTAGATAATTTAAAATATAATGCTATAAGTAAAAAAACTTTATCGCGGGGTGGAGCAGTCTGGTAGCTCGTCAGGCTCATAACCTGAAGGTCCTTGGTTCAAATCCAAGCCCCGCAACCAAATTTTTTTAATATAATAAAGTAGCAGAAATGGTAGATTACGTTTTAATAACCCCCCCTGCACACACTCGAAATGTAAATGTAACTCCATAACTAACTTTTTAATTTAAACAAAGTGCCTAAACAGAAAAAGAATTTAAGTTAACTTCGAATATTTTTCTATTCCTTCGTCTCACGCACGCTAATAAACATTTTATTTATCATTTTGATTAATGTCGATATTTTTAAAAAAAATAAAAGTTAAAAAAATTAACTATTGTATTCTTATAAATAGATCATTTTTAAGAAATATAATTGCACTTTTGAAAATTTTTTTTACCTTTACTATCTAAATATAATAGATTCATATACAAAACTGTTTTTTATTAAAAAAAAATCTTAAATGATTAAAGAACAATAAAAAAATTTTTATTGATAATAAAAAAAACTTTATAATTTATGGTAAGATAACTGACAAAATAATAGCAAGCTTATCTGGTATAAAATCCTTTCATTAAAAAGATCTTTCTTTAGAAAAAAAATCAAGAATATTATTTAATTTTATAAAGAGCAAAACTATCTGTTTCTCTAATTAAACTAATATTTAAAATAACATTTTTAGGAACTAAAACATAATTTAAATTATAAATTTTATTTATCTGAAGCCATTCGGCATTACTTTTATCTGCGAAACAAACTTTATTGATAAAATCGAACCAATCCTGCTGCCTAAAAAAAGTGAGTTGTGATTTACTACAAAATAAGTCAATATTGTGATTATCCGAAGTAGTTAAATCGCTCGTAACATATATCCAAGTATTGTTGCTATAATAAAGCGGGTCCAATTTTCCGTAAATACTTCCTCCAAAAATTACAGGAGCATTATCAATGCCACTAAAAAGTTCAAATCTTTTATTTCTTTCTGCCAAATTATCGACTGAAATAATAATTTGTAAATAAATTAAACTAGCGCACAGTAAAACTATGCTGTAATTATTAAAGAAATTGAAATTAAAAATTTTTACTACTTCTTTTTTATCAAAAATTTTACCAAAATTTATTCTAATTAAAGTGTAAACACAAATAAACCAGATTATTAAATTAAAATAATTTATATACTGACCATAAAAAATTATAATATTTGATAAATTTTTATTTTTAAAAAAGATGATAAAAAGGGAAATTAATGCAACTATAATCCTAAGATCATTTATATTTTTTTCTCTCTTTGCATATTTCCAAAAAAGAGAAATCATTGTTACAATGAATACAAGATTATTTAAATTTTTAAATCTAGTTACAATAATTCTATCAAGGACTTTTCCCAAAGTATTACTAAAATTATAAACTAAATCAGAAATCTGTGCTTGAAAAATTATAAATATATAAATTCCTGCCGAAAGCATTAGAAGTGGGAATAACAAATTTTTTTCTTGTAATTTTGCTTTTCTTAAGACGCCCCATGCACATAATATAAATATATCAAAAAATAATAGTTTTATAATAAAAAATAAATATTCAGCGGCTGACTTATAATTAGAGAAGATAATTCTATGAGTTTCTAAATATTTTTGTGTAAATGCTTCAACTTGAAAATTATCAAATCTCTCAACTTGATAAATATGAGAAAAACCATTTTTTATTAAGTAGTTGTATCCGACTAAATAAATAAAGAAAAAAACTAGAGTAATAATAAATGAATGTAAATTAAATAAACTTTTTATTTTTTTATTAACTATTAAGATTACAAAAATTAAAAATAAATTTGGAAGTGCCCATCCTGCATGCATTAAGAAATTAAAAAATAAAAGTATAAGGGATATTTTGTAGTTAGTGTAATATGCAGCTGTAATTGATAATAAGCATATATACATTCCCATTTGACCAAAATAAAAAAAATGAGTTGGATAATACATTCCATATAAATTTGTATTAATAAAATTATAATTTAATAGAATGACTATAGTTACTAATGAATAAAAATTTGATTTTGTTATTAATTTAGAAAAATAAAATACTGAACAAAAAGAAATTAGGGCTGAAAAACTTTGCCACGAATAATGAACAAAAACTTTATTAATATCCAATTTCAACATAATATAAGGAATCAATATTTGAAAAGTAAATGGTTGATTTTTGATTATAAATTTCCAAGAATCAAAATATTTAGAGCCTTCGTTCAAATTTAAATTAGCTATATATCCAAATGTAACTGCCTCTTGAGAATGTGGGTTGATAAGAACAGCATAAATTATAGATAAACTAAGCAATATAATAAATATTATATATTTATTATAATTGTCGATATTAGTAATTACCTTATTCATTTACAAAAAAAATTTAAGAAAATATTTTTTTAATTTAAATATTTTAATTACACACAAGCTTATAGATTATAAAATTAAAAAGAAATAAAATTTTTACATTTTTTAGTCTCACTATATTATAAAAAAATTTTATAATTAATTATCATGATAAAATAATGAATTTATTTATTTGAGATTAAAAAAAATTGAGCCTATAAAATTTAACCTACTTATAATCAAATTTTTTTTACACATTCTATGCTGCTATAGATAATAATAACTTATATTTATTTAAATATTGTTATAATGTTTAATTTTGTTAAAAAATAAATTAACAAAAATCTAAAATTAAATAATTTAAATTTATTAATTTCTAAGAAGTTAAATCATGACTGAATGTGTTATTTTAGCGGGTGGTAAGGGTTCAAGACTTAAAGATCTTACTAAAAAAATTCCCAAACCGCTTATTCATATGAAAAATTTTGTTTTTTTAGATTATTTGTTATGGTATGTTTGTAAATCAAGCGTTTCAAAAGTCTATCTTCTCGTATCTTATAAATCAAAAAAATTTATCGAAAAATATTACAAAAAAAAAATTTTTAATACAAGCATTGAAATTATAGTTGAAAAGAAAAGGAGGGGCACGGGTGGAGCTCTATATGGAATAAAGAAAAAGATAAAAAAAGATTTTTTTTTATTAAATGGTGATAGTTTTTTTAATATAAATCTTGACGAATTTAAAAAAAAATCTAAAAAAAATAATTACTTAATAAATATCGCCTTATTAAAAAATCAAAACTACAAGTCAAATAAAACACTTGCTTCTCTTTCATTAAAGAAAAAAAAAATAGTTTTTTCAAAAAAAAACTTATACATGAATAGTGGCGTTTATTTTGTACGAAAAAGATTTTTAAACACTATAAGAAACAAAAAAACCTCACTAGAAAAAGATATTCTTCCAGAGTTAATAAAAAAAAAACAAGTGAGTGGAAAAATATATACAAAAAAATTTTTTATAGATATTGGAACAAAAAAAAATTTATTTTGGGCAAGAAATAAGCTTTCCTTAGTAAATAAAAATAAGGCTTTTTTACTTGATAGGGACGGAGTTATAAATGAAGACAAGGGATATGTTTACAAGATAAAAGATTTTAAAATTCTAAAAGGAGTTATTAAAGGTATAAAATATTTAAATAAAAATAAATATATAGTTTGTGTCGTTACAAATCAGTCGGGCATAGGAAAGGGTTTGTATGGTGAAAACGACCTGAATAAACTGCATAATTATTTACAGCATAAGCTGAATAAAGTGGGAGCCCATATTGATAATTTTTATTTTTGCCCCTTTCATGAAACGGGAGGAATAGGAAAATACAAAAAAAAATCTTTTTTTAGAAAACCAAATCCTGGAATGCTATTGCAGGCTATGAGAGAATTTAATATTTGTAATAAAAAATCATTCATGATTGGAGATAAAGCTACAGACAGACTGGCCTCTAAAAAAGCAGGAGTAAAATTTATTTATAAGAAAAACTATTGTTTTAATAAACAAATTAAAGAAATTGTTAAAAGTAAATAAAATTCAAACTAAAAGAACATATCAAGTCTGTTCATGAATTTCGTTAATCTCGATGAATTTAAAAATCCATCATTTAGCAGTTTTTATTCAGGAAATGTCTAAATCTCGAAATTAAGTATATGGTGATAGTATATCGAAAATTATTTGCCATTATCATTAATCTTGTAAAAAGTAAGATATTTATTTTCAGATTTTGAAAATATATCGGAACACGGTCTAAAAAATAATATTAAATGTATTTTAATTCGAAACCAAAAATAGAAAAATAACAGAAACTAGTCATGATTTTAAAATTATAAATATTGATAATAAAGACTTTAAAAATTTACTAACTCTAAATAAAAATGAATTGCATAAAGACGATCAATCAATAATTTATAAGTTTAAATTCTAGCTAACTTTAAGAAATATAATCGTACTCACATAAGCCAAAAATCCAATTAGCAATCCTATCCCTGCATTAAAAATATAAAATAAGAAAATTGGTATTAATATAAGAAGCATTAATAATAAGTTTGATTTTACAGTGGAATATTTTTTGATAAAAAGATGCTGTATATGATTACGGTCGGCTGTAAATGGATGTTTCCCATTTACCAACCTATTGAAGGATACTCGAACCATATCTAGACCCGGTATAAGCATCATTACAAGAATATTCTCAACATTACCAATATTACCAGAATTGTAATTTAAGATCACAAGAAAACTTATGAGAAAAGATAATAAATATGCACCCCCATTCCCTAGATAGCAAAAATTTTTATAGTTTAGATATAGAAAAACTATTACCGAAAAAAGAATTATAATAGAAAAATTAACATTAAATCCATTTACAATAAAATAAATAAAAAAAATCAAGCTATAAATGCCTGACTGCAAATTTATTCCGTCAAACATATTGAATGCATTTATAAATACCAAAATTGAAATAACTGTAAAAATAATTGAAAACTTATTAAGCTGTATTTCTTTATCAAATAAAACAAATCTCAAATTTTGAATAATTAAATTTTCATTAATAGTAATAGAAAGAATAATAATAAAAGAACAAATCAATAAACGAACATTTGCTGATATATTAAATTTGTCATCAAAAATGCCGACCAAATAAATAAAAAATCCACAAAAATATAAAGAAAATAGATTTCTATAAGATAAAAAATAACTTTCAGATAGACCGATTGTAAAGTCATACAAACAAAAGGAAAGTAGATTAAAGATTATGACAAATCCACCTATGGTAGAGATTTTATAAGATCGTTTTTTTCTTTTTTTATCAGGAATGTCATAAATATTAAATTTTTTTATAAAAAAAGATAAATTCTTTATTATAAAAATATTCAATAATAATAAAATAAATAAATATTTATACATTTTTTTCTTCTACTTTTGTTGCAACAAAAAATCCAACTGTTAAATAAAAGATTATAGAAAGCCAATTGTTAAAAAAATTGCCACTAGGAAATAATGGAAAAAGACTCATAAAAATACCACCACAAAAACATATTCGGGCATTTTCATTATCATTGATATTTTTCTTGATAAATTTTTTTATTAAAAAAAAGCCGGAAAATATAAGTGATCCCAAGTAAAATAAAAAACCAATAATACCTAGTTCTGATAAAAATTGCACAACTAAATTGTGAGGATGGGTAGTGCAACTATCTTTGTCGATTTCATATTTTCTACAAACAAACCTAAATGATTTCATCCCTGCTCCAAAAATCATATTGTCTCTAAAGATAAGAACGGCAGTTTTAATATGACTATCGTGATGTTTACTAAAAATATTATATCCACTAAGTTTTTTTTTTTCTATTTCCATAGAATCTATAGTAAATTGTGTTCTTTTATCAATTTCTTGCTTAGGATAATAAAAATTTTCAGCTGAAATGCCAATTTGTAACAATGTAAAATTAATCATTCTAAATTTTGTTGCCGGAAAAAAAATTGATATTAAAAAAACAATAATCACAATTCCTGCAGCAATCATAAATTTAAATTTCTTTTCATAACTAGTTATAATAAAAAAAATAAAAACAAATCCCATAATTAAAGCAAAAGATGTTCTTTCTCCTGAAGCAAAAACAAGCCCTGAAGCCATAATAACCAATGTCACAATAGATAAATTTAAAAATTTTTTTGATTTATTAAATCTCATAAGAAAAAAGAGACCTAACAGCAATGGCATTAACCGGGATATATAACTTCCAAGTATTGGTTTATTTAGCAATCCAGTTAATCTAAAAGATTTAAATTCTTCGAATGGATTGCTACAATCTCTAACGCAAAATTGCTTGAAACCTAATACATTATGTCCAAATATAAGTTGGAAATACCCATCAAGGACCACAATTAATATGGAGAAAAATAATGTGTAGAAAAAATATTTTTTAAATATATTTGCATTTTTATAAAAATATTCAATTATAAAAACTAATAAAACAAATCTTACAAAAAAAATTGGCGCAGAGATACTGTAGTTATAACTTTTGGTTATAAAAAAATTCAATAATAAATAAATATAAAAAGCAACTAAAAAAATTTTTATATTATTTTTGAGATCAAAATTACTTGCGTTAATACAAATCTGAATTAAAAAAAAAAGGGACGCGATAGAAATAAAAAGATCCGAAAAAAAGGGGCCTGATATTAAGGTAATTGGAACACAAATAATTAAATAGCAAACCCAATTAAAAGATAGTGAAAAATTTCTATTAATCATTGTTGACTAAGCAATATGATTTGAAAAAAAATTACTCTAAAAAAGTTTAACACAGTTTTTTTTATTAATTTTTAATTAGTATTTCTTTTCTTTATTATTTTCTGTATTTATTTTTACTCAGTTAAAACTATCAGTAACAGCGCCAAGACTTACTTATATATAAGAAATTATTTTCAGACAAATAATCAATATGTTCTTTGGCAAATAACGATATATTAATACCGGGCACTTTAGAATATAAAAAAAAATTTGTATTATAGATATTAAACATTCATTAAATTATTGTTTTTCCCAAAACAATTTTAGCAAAGATAAAACTGCTTTTTACAGTTTTATATTCTACAGGAGAATCAATATAATTTTCACTTAAGATAGAAAGATTTATACTATCTATAATAGTTAATGGATTATCGTTAATAACGGAAGATCCAGATTCGATTGTTTCGGGTCTTTCAGTATTTTCTCTTAGTACAATCGATGGAACTTTTAAAATTGATGCTTCCTCTTGAACAGTTCCGCTGTCTGTAAGAATACACTTTGCATTTTGTTCAAGTTTTACAAAATCAAAAAAACCCAATGGATTTATTACCTTTACTGAACTATTTAATTTATAGTTATTTCTATAAATAATTTTTTTTGTTCTTGGGTGTATAGGCCAAATAATTAGTGTCTTATAGGTTTGGGCAACCTTATTAAGGATATTAATAAATGTTTTGAGTCTTTTTAAGTTATCTACATTCTCTTCTCTATGGAGAGTCAAAAGAAAATAATTTTTTTTTATTATTCTTAATTTAATTAATATACTGGATTTTTCTATGTATTGTTTATTCACGTTCAAAACTTCATTAATAGGATTTCCTATCACAAATATTTTGTGTCTTGGGATTCCTTCTTTAGTTAAGTTTTCTGCACTTCTATAAGAATATGGAAGAAGAACATCACTACTATGATCTATAATTTTTCTATTAACTTCTTCTGGAGCATTTTTTATTAAACTTCTATTACCTGCTTCTAAATGATAGACGGGCACTCCCATTCTTTTTGCCGTTATTGCAGCAAGACTGCTGTTAGTATCCCCAAGGACAACAAATCTATCCGGTTTAAAACTTATTATCTCTTTTTCTATACCAGTAATAATTTTTGCTATCTGGTTGGCAAAACTGCCTCTTGCTTTTAAATATTTATCCGGCCTTCTTATTTTTAAATTTTTAAAAAAAATTTTATCTAAATTGTAATCATAATTTTGACCTGTATGTATAATTTTCTGTTTAGCAAATTTATCTAGGACTTTTATTATTTCTGATAATCTTATTATTTCTGGTCTCGTGCCTAGTACTGTTAATATTTTTAACATTTACAAATCCATAATAAGTTCTTTGATAGTTGGTATTTTTTTGTACAAAGTGTGTTTCCAAATTTTTTTATTAATATCTTTATAAATTGTAGCTATAGTTCTATTTATTTTCTCTTTAGAATTAATTTTCGCAATTTTAATATCATCGCGTTTATATTTTTTTTGTAATATTTTTAATAAGTCAAATTTGTTAACTACGTTTTTGGGAACTAAATGAAAATTTTTAGGCACATCAATATTTTTTTCTATAATAGTTTTTATTACTTCAGCAAATGCATTTGTGGTCACCCCATTCCAAGCATGGTTTGAAAATCCATTTATTTTCTTCTTGTAAGGAGTCTTTAAAAACCACTCTAACAATGACAGCTTGTTTTTTAACTCACGACCAATAATTGAGCATCTAATATTATAAAAATTTACAGTTTTAATTTCTCCTAGACTCTTTGTTTTTCCATAAACATCTACACAATCGTGTTTGTCAGACTCTTTATAGCTTCCTACTTTACCAGAAAATACGCAATCGGTAGCTATTTGATAAATTTTTGTTTTTTTCTTGTTAAAAATTTTTGATAAGCGATAAGGCAAAATAGAATTAACAACTGTAGAATTATAGACTGAATCGCTATTTTTTTCGTCAATGTATGGTTTAATTATTCCTATACAATTAATTACGTAGTGGAAAATATTTTTGTATTTACTTAGGGATTCAGGTTTTGTTGCATCAAATTTTATAAATTTGACATTTTTATATTTTATAAATATATTTTTTCTGTAAGTTACGTAGACTTTCGCGTTTTTTAATTTTTTAAACTTTTCTACTACTTGCGAACCTAACATTCCGTCACATCCGAGAATTAATATATTTTTCATTATCTGTAATTTGTTTTCCAAACATCCCAATAATTATACTCAAATCTATAGTCATCATTTATACTTTCCTTCAAGGTCTTATTTGAAAATACAATTAGTTTGTTTTCTTTAGTGAGGTTTATAAAACCATTGGCATAACCGCTTGGAATATAAAGTAAGCTTCCATTATTGCTTAGATAGAACTTTTTTACTTCTTGATTTTTTGAAGGATTTTCAAAGTTATCGATCTTAATTCCACAAATCATGAAAGATCCCTCCGTACAAAGAAAATATTTTTCTTCATATTTGTGCGCATGCCAAGCTCTAATAAAATTTTGAGCGTGGTTATGAACTGTGTAAAGTCTTTTTATATTAGCAAACGCGAAATCATTATTAAATGTCAAGACTCCCCTATCATCAGTAAAAATATTTCCTTCTAATACTTTAGGTTCTGCAAATTTCATAATGTCAGGCCTCTTTAATAAATTTTTTTAAATATGCTTGATTAGTATATCTTGGATTATCTATGTCTTTAATTCTTTTTTGGTTAAGAAGATTCTTCATTTCTTCAATTCCATATCTAAGATCATACTTGGGTTTAAATTTAAAGTCTCTAACAGCTTTTTTAGAACTTACGCGATAATTTCTAAGATCTTGAAATTTCATATTTATTTTATTAATTTTTAACTCTTTAAAGGTTTTTTTAATTTTGTCTGCAATTTGATAAATTATTAAATTTTTATGATGTAAATTATATATCCCTTTTTTATTACTTTTAATTGCAAGCTCAACGGCTAAAGCAACATCTTTAACGTGCAATAATGGTCTGTATTGCTCTCCTCCAAAAATAGTAATTTCTTTTTTATAAATAGCCTTGGCCACAAGGGTATTTACAACTAAATCCATTCTAATTCTGGAAAAAGAATCACCTATACCAAAAAGAGTTCCCAACCTAAAAATTATGCAGTTTTTTTTTGAAAGTATTTTTTCAGCCTGAACTTTAGAATGAGCATACACAGAGAGGGGATTTGTGGGAGATTTTTCGTCTAAGATACCTTCTCTTGCTCCATAAACAGAACAGGTGGAAAAAAAGATAATTTTTTTATTAAAGTTTTTTACCAAAAACTTTATAGTTTTGACATTTATATCAATTGTAATGTCTGGATTTATGCTACAAGCTCCATCACCAACTAATGCAGCGGTCCAAACAATTACATCGGCCCATTTATAATATTGTAAAATTTTTTTACTGTCCCTAATATCTCCGTATACAAAATTGCATGGTTTTAAATAGTTTTCTTCATACAAAAGATTGTCATATACTATAACGTTATGTTTTTTTTTTAACAAATCTGTTATTGCACCCCCAACGTATCCTGCTCCACCAACTAAGAGAATTTTCATTTATCTTTTTTTATTAAAATTTTAATATTAGACAGTATAATAGACCAAAGGCCATTTTAATTACAGTTCCATAATTACAAATTTATTTTTTTTTAAATTCTGAAGAAATAATATTACTATAACTTAATTTAATCTAGAAATAGTTTTTAGTAACGATTATAAAAAAATTATAATTTAAAAGAAAAAGTGTTTTTTTTTATTTTTTAACATACTCTTTTCAGTATAATTTCAAGTTTTTTTACATTCTTTTCAACTTTATAGTATTTTTTAAAATAAAGAACATTTCTCTTGTAAAAAATTTTCATTTTTACATCGGAGAATTTTGAAATTTTTTTAAGAGTATTGTAAAATATTGAAGAATTATTAGTTTTAACGCAATATCCCAATTTATTCTTAATCACTTTTTTTGCAACCGCACCTGTTCCATAACACAAAATAGGCTTTCCAACACTTAAATAATTCTGAAATTTATTTGGTATCGTCTTTTCGAGTCCAAAACCGTCTGAAAGTAAAACCAATAAACAAGTGGCTTCCTTGTAAAACTTAGTTAAATATTTATCCTGGATATACCCTGTAGTTATAATTTTATCTTCTAATTTAAATGTTTTAATTTCTTTTTTTAGCCACTTATACTTGGATCCTTCTCCAACAATTTTTATAATAAAATTATCATTATTTTTAATTTTTTTTTCAACTTCAACTAAACTTTGAATTGCCTGGGCATGACCAATATTCCCGGTAAACAAAAAAATTTTTTTTTTTGATGATTTGGGCGAAAATTTAATATTTACAAATCTTCCTGGATTTTCGTGCACTAAAATTTTTTTTACATTATAATTGCTATTTATAAATTTTTTAAATTCCATCGATTGTGCTAGCAAAACATCTGCTTTTTGATAAATAAATTTAACTAAATAATTAACAATATTTAATACTAACTTATTGCTAATGTATCCCGTGTCCTTCAACACAAAGGGCCAAAGATCCTGAATCCAAATAACTAATTTAGATTTTGTTAAAAACTTAATATAAATTCCTACAATAGCTTGCAATATGGGACTAGTTGCGTAGACAAGGATTAAGTCAAAATTTTTTTCTTTTTTAATTAGGTTCTTAGAAAAAAGGATACCAAAAAATATGAATGACAAATAATTTATAACAATTTTTATTTTACTTCCTTTTCCTCTGGCAATGATAGGTACTCGATAAACTGGAATACGACTATAATAATATTTTTTTAAATTTGAACTTCTAAAATTTTTATTAATTATTCCTGATGGGTAGTTTGGCTGTCCTGTATATACGACTACTTTATTATTTTTATTTAATTGTGAAGCTACATCATTTATTATGAAATTTTCAGGCCAAAAATGTTGTGATAAGATTAAAATTCTCACTTTAAAACTTTAATTTTTAAAAAATAATTAACAAAGTAAAGTAAAACAATAAATAACAATAAACTAAAATAAAAAAAAATTGTATTGATACCTCCTAAGCCAATATGCAAAAATTTCCAAACAAGGAGGAAGGATACTATAAGAAAAGTAAATCTATATTTTTTTATAAAAAAAATTAAAAAATTTTCAAAAAAAAATAAAAGGTATACAGAACTAAAAATAGCAGTTGAAAATAATATATATGATTTAAATTGGGCAAAAAATGCAAATGGACCAGGAGTTTTTACTGATATGAAATTTTTATCTAATCTTACAAATTCTTTGCTGCTTTTAACAAAATGTTCTTTTGAAAATACATCAGCAGAGTCATTTGATCTTCCCAAAACAAACATCAGTGAGTCAATTCCTACCCACCTTTGAATTAATATATCCCAATTGATTGCTCCCTCTCTCCTCTCCTGCCTCTCCTGCCACAAATAAACACAATCTTTTCCCTTATTTATATAATCACAAACTCTTATTAAGTTAATAAATTTAGTAGATTGTATTGAAATAAAAAAACTTACCAAAAAAATTATAGGAAATATTATATTTGATTTGATAAACTTTAAGTTGAAATAATTTAAATAATAGAAAGCAATTATTGTAATGAGCATTAATAAGGGAGCCATTCTTGAATAAGAAGTTATGGATAATAATAAAATAGTGAGAATAAACACAATAATGTAAATTTTTTTATTTTTGTGAAAATCAAGCATTAAAGATGAAATTATAATAAAAAAGAACGAGTAAAACCCATTAAATGCTAACGAAATTAATTCATTATAGGTAATAACAATGCCCCTTAAAAAAATTTTGTATTTCAAATTTAAAAATATAATAAAAAACAAGGTCAAAAAATAGAAAAAAAGTAAAACAATATCATTTCTATTAAAAAAAATTGAAATCCATTTTAGTCCAGCCCCTCCATACTCTCTATAGTTAAAATTTATTTGGTATTTACAAGCCAATATAATAAAAAGAAATCCTATATTGCAAAAATTAAAAAGTATATTTAGATTTTCTAAATCAAAGACAAATTTACCGGTTCCCTCACCAAAAATTTTATTATAATATAAAGAAACTATTGTAAATTTAAACCAAAAACCTAAAAATATAAAAACTGAAAAAATTTTGGGGATAATTTTTTTTGATCTATAAAAACTATAATAAATAAGAAAAAAACTTAATAATGAAAAAAAAAGATAGTTTAATCCAACATTATGCTTAATAAAAACAACTACAGAAAGAATAAGCATGAAAAAAAATAAGAAAAAAAAAGATACTTTTTGAAAAAAATAAAGTCTATTTAAGTTATTTTCTAACAACATAATTATAATAAAAGTAATAAATAATTAAACTTATAGAAGATGTTAAAAAATAAATATAAATTAATAAGTCCTCTCCAGCCCTCTGTACCAATGGAACTAAAATAACTACTAAGATAGAAAAAATTATATCTAACAAAAATCCAGCATTTTGATAATTTTTATTGGTAATAATATTTTGCCTAAAAATATATGAAATGCTAAAAATAAGTCCGCCCACTATTGAAAAAAAAAGACAATGCTTTAAAAGATTTGTTTGATCATTAAAAATCCATCCCTTATAAATTAAAAAATAAACGCTTAGACATCCAAGCAAATATAAAAAAGCTAAAAACACAAATCGCTTGCTAAGTTTTGTTGTATGACTGAAGTCTCTTGGACCAAACGAATTAAATGTTATGGTAGCTAGTGAACTACCAACTGTTATGCAGAAAAAAATAAACGATGCACTTTTGACATCAAGAAAATAATTAATTTCATATCTAAAGATAAATGATGAAAAATTAATAGCTATTGATGAAATATAGTTCATTTTTAAAATAAAATTAAATGGTTTTAGCAGTTTCTTTTTTTTATAAAAATTAAAATTAAAGTTTTGTACTAAAAATAAAAAAAAATATATAATAATGAGAAAAAGTGTGTATTTATTATTTAAATAAAAAAAACATATAATTATTAATAATAAAACAAAATAATTTGATAAAACTTTATAAATTAAATTTTTAGTGTTTTTTTTAATTTCAATAAGTATCAAGTTTATTTCGGTTATCCAAATTGTTATCACAACAAAACTACTAAGAAATATTAAGTATAAGTTTTTAATTTCTAGAAAGAAGAATGAAATAAAAAATGATAAAATTGCAATTATTGGCGCGAGAAAAATTCTTTTTCTTATTACTATATTGCACAAATTTTTATTATTATCTGACACTAGTGTCTGTCTATAATTTCCAGATAAAGAGAATGCCAATAACGTATTTAAGCTTACTACAAGCATATAATCTATACTTTCTTCATATTTTTTATTTACAAAGAAGAAGGCAAAAATCAGCATCGGTAAGGAGATATTTGCAATATAAAGTATATTTAAAATAAAAATATTTTTATCTATTATTTGTTTTTTATTTAAATAAATCATAAATTCATGAATATGAAATATATTAGTATTACAAAACTTAAAAGAAAGAATGAGATTAAGTTATTAATTAGTAAACTTAAGTTAATTGAAAAAAAAGATAAAAATGATGTATTTGAAAAACTAGTCAAACAAGGGCTTGACACTTTACAATCAAATGGAAAAATTGTTTTTTTTGGCAACGGAGGTAGTGCCTCTGACGCACAGCATTTGGCAACTGAAATTACTGTTAGATACAAAAAAAATAGGAGGGCTTTGGCGGCGTTGTCTCTGACCACTGACACTTCTGCAATTACTGCAATTGGCAATGATTTTTCTTTTAAAAAAATTTTTTCTCGTCAAATAGAGGCTCTTTGCCAAAAAAATGATTTGGCCATTGCTATTACGACCTCAGGCAACAGTGAAAATATAATTGAGGCAGTTAAACAATGTAAAAAACAAAATGTTACAGTTTTTGCACTGAGTGGAAATAATGGAGGAAAACTTAAAAAACATCTAAGAAATATAATATTTTTTCCCAAAGCGTCTACTTCGCTAACTCAGGTAATGCAAATTTTTATAGGTCAATTATTTTGTGAAATTTTGGAAGAACGCCTTACATAATGTGTCAGTAAAAATTAGTATAACAATTAATAATTATTTATTATATTTTTATTATTGGAAAATACATTAATCAATTCGTCAATTCCTTTTTCTAAAGATATTTTTGCCTTAAAACCATTTTGTTCAATTTTTTTATTTGAAACAAAATAATCTCTTTGGTCTGGATCTTTTTTAAAGTTTTTAGTTATTATTTTAGTTCTTGGTAATTTTTTTTTTATTTTCCTTGCCAACTCTAATTTGGTAATATTTGCACTAGACAATCCAAGGTTATACACTTCACCTTTAAACTTATAAAAATTTTCAATTATATAACAGAAAGCATACACTACATCTCTCACATGTATAAAGTTTCTTCTAAATTTAGGCTCAAAAATAATTAGTTTTTTTTGCTTTATCGCTCTTTCAACAAAATTATTTACAATAAGATCGCTTCGCATTCTATATGATGCTCCAAAAACTGTAGCTAACCTTATGCTTACCGATTTTTTATATTTCATTACCTCATGTTCAGCCATTACTTTTGTAATTCCATATAACGATATTGGTTTTAAGGGCGTATTTTCATCACAAAGTTTATTTTTCTCACCAATTCCATATCCAGAATTTGTTGTGGGATAGATAATTTTTTGATTTTTTTTACACTCTTTTATTAAATTTTTAATAGATATGAAGTTAGTGCGTTTTGCAATTTTTTTATTTCTTTTACAGAGTGGGGCCCCTACTAAAGCGGCCAAAGGAATTACAAAATTGCTATCTCTAATAAATTTTTTTATTTTAGATATCTGCGTTACATCTTCTTTAATAAAATTAAAATTATCGTAAAAAAACAAATGATTAAGTGAAGATTCACTATACTTAAGAAGATCTATGACTGTTACAAAATTTTTTTTATCTTTGACTAATTCGGTTGCTAACATAGAGCCTATGTAACCAGCGCCACCCGTGATTAATATTTTTCTCATTATTTATCTCTTTTGCTTAAAATTGGTCTTTTAATTGGCCACTTAATATTTAATCTGTTGTCTCTCCAATTTATAGAAATTTGGTTTTTTACGTCATTATAGTTGCTTTTATAACTAAGCTTATAGTGAAAAACACATTCTTTACTTAAACATAAGTATCCATTTAGAAAGTTTGGGGGCACTAATACCTGCTTTCTATTTAAATGTGACAAAATATATGTTTTAAACTTTAAATAATTTTTTGATTTTTTTTCATAATCTACAATAACAAAAAAAACTTCTCCATATACACAACTTACAAGTTTCCAGGTTTTGTTATCACCGTGCAATCCTCTTAAGACATTTTTATAAGATATTGAAAATTTATCATGAACAAAATTTATTTTAGGGTATTTATTTTTAATCCATGAGCTCCAGTAAAAACCTCTATTATCGATGAAGGCTGAATTATAAAAAGTTTTGACCAGCATTCAAATTTTTTCTATTTGATTTAATATTTTACAGATCTCAATAATTTTTTTTTTTTTTAAGTTAGGATAATTGCCTATATAATATCCACAATGATGTACCAGCTCTACATTTTTGAAATCTTTGACATTCCATTTTATTATACCCTTTAGATACGGTTGTCGAAGTTGATTACCTCCTCCAGCACTTCCCCTTCTAAACTCTATATTATTTTTTTTCATTATTTTTTCTAAAGAATTTCTAATTTTTATACTTTTTTTCTTTAAGATGATGGGGAAAGCATAATTAGAACTGCCTTTTAAATTAAAATTTTTAAAAAAAAATCTTGAATCAAGATGTTTTAAAAAAAATTTAAAGTTTTCTGTTCTTTTTCGATTATTAGCATTTAATCTTTTCAGTTGGCTTAGTCCAAGGACTGCTCCTATTTCAGTATTTCTCATGTTATATCCTGGATATAAAAAAATAAATTGCGGTGATAATTGTGGATATTTTTTAATAAATTTTTTTTCTAGATTTTTATTTTTTAACTCTCTGGCTAGACCATGGGATCTTAAAATTCGAGCTAAATTATATATTTTTTTTTCATTTGTACAAATCATGCCCCCTTCAATGGTTGACATGTGATGAGCATAATAAAAAGAAAAATTTGACATTTTACCATATGTGCCAAGTTTTTTTTCTCCGTGCTTAGCTCCATGAGACTCACACACATCCTCTATCAATATTATTTTTTTTTTTTTTAATGTTTTGATTAATTTATTTGTTAGTCCTGAAAAACCCTGCGCATGCGTTATAAACACCGCTTTAGTTTTTTTTGAAATTTTTTTTAATATTTGATCTGTGGACGCCGATAAAGACTCTAAGTTTATATCAACAAAAACTGGCTTAAATCCACAATGAATTAGGCTAAAAATATCGGAAGACCAAGTAAGAGATGGTACAATGATTTCACCACCCGATCCTTTTAAAATTTTTATTATATTAATTGATATTAAATTTGCAGAGGCGCCAGAATTTACAAAAACACTGTATTTTACACCTAACCATTCTGACCATTTTTTTTCAAATTCATAAACTTTTTTACTTTGGGTAAGGACGTTATTATTTTTTAAAAATTTAATAACAGAATTGATATCTGATTTACTAAAATTATTATACATAAGTGGATGATTAAATTGAGGCATCTAACTTTTAAATATTATTTGTGAGCCCATCTTTTCAAACTCGAAGGATATAAAAAGTTCATTTTTAAAAGATATTCTAAAAATATCATGCTTCGAATATGGAACGTATAGTAGCATAAAACCACCACCACCAGCTCCTAATAACTTCCCCCCTAAAGCACCACTTTTTATTGCCTTGTCATATAAATAATTTATTTTATCATTTGTAACTTTTTTTGACAATTGTCTCTTATAAACCCAAGACTCATGAAGTAAATATCCAAAGTCATCTAATTTATTATTTTTTAAATAAATTAATGCTTTATCAACTAAATTCATAATAAAATTTAGATTTTGATAATTTTTATTGGTTAATGTTTTTACATAGGATTTGGCTATATCGTTTGCTCGTCTATCAATACCTGTGTATAGTAAAAAAAGATTTTTATTTAGTTTATTTGTTACTTCTTTTTTAATATCAATTTTTTTTACTTTAAATTTCTCATTTTTTCTAAATTCTATTAAATTAAAGCCCCCAAAGGATGTGGCGATTTGATCTTGCAAACCTACAATCTCTCTAAGTAAATTTTTTTCAATGAATATACTTTTTTCTGCTAAAAATTTATTATTAATTATTTTATTCTTACAATTATACAAAGCATTTAATAATCCAACTACAAACGCCGAACTTGAACCCATTCCACTTTTAGCTGGCAAGTCAGCATTATAGTGTATTTCTAATCCCTCTTTTATTTTTAAATATTTGATAATTTCACGCACTGGCCTATGACTAATTTGTTTTAGATTTTTTGCTAAATCTATTTTAGAATAAGAAATTTTATATTTATGATTAAAAAAAGGCGGTAAAAATCTACAACTTAAATAAATATATTTGTCGATTGTAGTTGAAATTACTTTGCCTCCGTATTGATTTATCCAATTAGGATAATCTGTGCCTCCACCAAAAAAAGATATTCTAAGTGGTGTTTGGCTTATGATCATTGATTATTAATATAGTATTTTAAAAAAAAAAAAACGTTAATTTAAAAATGAATAGAGCAAAACTTGCATACCTTAGTGAAATAATAAATTCAGAGCTAAAATATTGTAAACTTTCTTCAATGATATTAATTTACAATAATTAAGGTTAAGTGTTTTTTAATTTTAAAATATTTTGACAACTTTTTAAATGTTCCGAGTTTTATGATATCCCCCTCAGATAAAATATTTCTGCCTTTTTTATCTACAACTTGCCCTCCAAGAACACCAAAGATTGTAGAAATTTTATTTTTTAAAATTTTTTTAAAATTTTTATGTACTTCAAGTGACAATTTTACTTTACCAAATTTAAAAGTTTGAGGTATATCAATCCTTGGCTTTTTAAAAATTATATCATTTTTTTCTAAAGATCTAACGAAACTTTTTCCTTCATATGGTTTTGTTCTTCTTCCATAACTATCTTGGTAACGAACTAGATCGTTTTTTAATACTGGAGACTCAAATTCAATCGCTTTTACCCCTGATTTACTTAAAGACTTGATGCTATGAAATAAACCAGTCCTGATCATCAACTTTGAGGGTGGTTCGTAGATTTTCGATGTGGACTCCCACAGTCCAAGTTGAATTTTTGCTTTACCCTCTAATAGTATAAAACCAGTTTTTTTTTTTGGGTGACAATGTAAAGATGTTTTTTTTTTTTAATTTATATTAAGAAAAGTTAGACAGACTTTTTTTTTGTATCTAAAACAGACATATTCATAACCCCAGGGTTTATTTACAATTTTTTTATCATAAAAACTTTCTTTAAGCATTGTTTTTTAGGATTTCTAAAGCCTTTTTCATCCATGGACCCATGTCTTTATAGTGTGCTGTTGTAATAATTTTACCATCCACTACAGCTGGAAGGTCGGTGTAAATAGCTCCAGCGTTTGAAATATCGTCTTTCATACTGTAATAACCTGCAATTTTTTTTCCTTTGACGATTCCTGCTGATATTAAAAGCTGAGCCCCGCTACAGATGCATGCAATTACTTTTTCTAATTTGTTAAACTCTCTTATAAAATCAATTAAGTTTTTATTCTGTCTAATTTTTTCCATAGCTTTTACCCCACCTGGTAAAATTAAAAAATCATAGTCCTCAGGTTTAATCTGGTTTATATCTTTTACAGGATGATCTTTATTTGGTGGTAATGTTGTACCAAAATATCCCAACACAGGTTTTCCTCCAATAATACAAACATCTAAATCTATATCTTCTTCTAAAACTCTATAAAAAGGGTAGATAAACTCATGATCTTGAGCCAATTCTCCACTTATTATTACTGCTCTCATTAATAATTTACCTCATTAGTATGATGTTTTCTTTCAATTTTATGAACGGTCATTTTCTGAATATGTTTAACTGTATTTTCACCGAATGTCTTTTTAATCATTGATAAATAATCTCTGCTTTCAAAATATATATTAAATGCTTTATCTCTAAAATCTAATACCTTTGATCCTTTAATTTTATCAGTAGGAAGCGGCAGCGTTTCAAATGCATGTTGAGAATAACCAATCCAACCTGGACCACTTACATCATCGGGCAATATCCATTTTTTTTTCTTTGCCATAGGGTACAACTGGGAGCCAGGGTAAGCCATTGCAGAATAAAAATTTGCCCACTCACTATTTATTCTCAAAGCAAGGTCTAATGTTGCTTGCATTGAGTCCATATCATCATCTGGCAGTCCAAATATATAATTGGCACCCACATAGAAACCCATGTCCCTAACTTTCTTAACAATTCCCTCGATATCAAAGTTATCAAATCTACCCTTAACAACACCATCACGCACATGCTTAGAACTTGATTCAATACCAATTGCCAACCAATTGAAGCCTGATTTTCTCATTTTTTTTAACATTTCATCGTCATTTAAAGTATCAATTCTAGCATATGCCCAAAAATTCAAATCTTTGCCTAAACCCTCAGAAATAATGCCATCACAAATTGAAGTTACCTGCTTTGGACTTAAAACAAACATTTCATCAGGTATTTTAATGTTATAAATGCCATAATTATCAACCAGATGTTTAATTTCTTTGACAACGTGCTTAGGGTCCCAAAATCTACTGGTATTTCTCTGAAAAGGAGCATTAATACAACAAAATGTACACTTGAATGGGCAGCCTAAACTTGTTTGTAAAGAAGCATATTTATTTCTACTACTAAGATCATTAAAAGTATGCCAATTGTGAGCTTTATATTTAGTCATGTCTAAAAGATCCCATGCTTGACCTGGAAGATTACACTCAAGTTTTTCAAACATTGGAGCCATCTTATTAAATTTAATTTTATTATCATCGTTGTACCATAAGCCAGGAACATCCCTATAATCTTCATTACAATTTAAAATCTTTTCAATTAATTTTTCTATTGTAAGCGGACCCTCCCCCTCACAAACAAAATTATAAGGTTCCTCAATTAATGTTCTTTTTGGCAAGGCAGATGCATGTGTTCCTATGACAATTGTTTTAATTTTATTTTTAGATTTTAGATTTAATAATTCACAGGTTTTTGAGCCTCCTGGCATACATTGGGTCGATGCAGATGGTTGCTGACCATATATCATAAATACTGCAAGCTTTGGATCTAGATTAACAATTTTGTCAGCTGTTTCTTCATGGTTAAGTGACTCAGCCTCTGCATCAATAATTTTAACTGAAAATTTTTTATTAATTAAATATTTTGCAATTAAAGATGACCAAACTGGAGGTTCTATTGCTGCTAATTCACCTGCTAACTTTTGGTAAACTTCTAGTCTTGATGGAGGTGTAATTAAAACAACATCTATACTCATTTTTTTAAAACTAAATTAATTTTTTTAACTATTTCTTTTGCTGAAGGTGTGCCATTCATTAATCTTTTTGTACAACCAGGTGATTTATTTTTCATACCAAGATTATAAACTTTACTGTTACTTACATTGTGCATTAATTTAAAAGCAATATGCTCTGAAATAGCACATGTTTCGTAAGTAGAATCAACAACTAGACCTAATTTTGTTTTATAAAGTGATTTTAAATATGTTTTTTTTATTTTAAAGGGTTTTAACCAAACGATGTGAAATATATCAATTTTATAATTATATCTCCTTTTTAACAGTTCTACAATTTTAATTTCTTCAAATCTTGAGGCGGATATTAAGAATAAACTCATTTTTGATTTTTTATTAATAGTATCTTTAAATTCAATTTTCTCTTTGTAAGATCTTCTATGCTCACTTACGAGTAATGGATCATCATTATTCAAATAAGTTTTCCAAATACTTAAATATTCTTTTGGAGTCATTGGTGCGCAAATTGGCAGTCCGGGCATATGTGCAAATGGCGAATGGTAACAATTTGTATGTACAGGACCGGAACTTACGCTTTCAGATGCTATCGCTCTTATAAATACTGGCGCAGAATAATTAAAAATTTCTTTGGCTTTCGCTGCATGATTTATTAGCGGACTCGCGTTTAACCAAAGAAAACTTTGAAATCGCAAAATAAAGATAGGTCGGATTTTGGTTAATGCTATTCCAACCGCTATACCTGCGCCTGCTATATCTGTCATTGGCAACTCAATAATATTTTTTTTTTGGGCAGGCACAGTATTTTGGACCCAACCAACTGCGCTTAAGCACTGCCCAATAACTAAGCCTTTATTCTTATTAATATAAGACTTTGTTATTTCTTTTATAGTTTCCGCAACTGTTCTGACCATATTTTTTCCATATAATTTTTATTATTAAAATCTACATTTTCCACAAAAATCTGATGACCAGTTTTAATTAAGTATTTTTTAATAATTTCAAATCTATTCCATTCGTGTTTTCTTTTTTTATCTTTTCCTGCACCTTCATGCCAATACTCTCTACAAGTTTTTATATTAAGTAAGGCAGGTTGATTTTTTTTGTTTAATTTATTTAATTTATTAATTATTAAAACGGGATCATCAATTACCTCATCACTTATAATACCAAATTTAGTTGCAACTTCTGACAAGTTCCAATTTCTTCTTATTTTTTTAGTTGTTAGTACAGAATAATCATTATCATCACATATAAAAATTATATTTAATTTGTTTTTTGATGCAAATCCAAATGATGCAAGAACATAATCTTCCTCTGCAGCACCATCACCGAAGTAACAAACAGTTTTTTTGCTCTTGTTAACTAATGCAAAACCGCAAGCGACTGGAACTTGATCTCCAATTAATCCAATGTGCCCATACATTCCAATTTTTGTATCAAAAATAGGAGGCGATCCTCCCATTCCTTTGTTAGTTCCAGTTTCTAAACCAATTAGTTCTGCAATTAGTTTTTTGGGATTTCCACCATGAGATAAATAAATTCCGTGACCCCTATGTTGTCCAAACAAATAACATTTCCTAAAATAATCTGAAATTACAGCATAGATGCTTTCTTGACCTAAACATAAATATATTAGAGTTTCAAATTTACCATTTTTTCGATTTTCATAAGCTTGGAGTTCAAAATGTCTTATATAAGACATTTTTTTATATATTCTTTTTAAAAAATTAATTTTATTTTTAAAAAACATTTAATTTATTATAAATTTTTATTATTATTTCACATTTAAATATTTAAATATAGTATTTATTAATTTTAAAAATTTTCAAGCCGTGAACTCCTGTTGTTTAGATTAATAATATATATACTATAAATATTAAATATTTACTAAATAAAATGAAATTAGTTTATGATTATAAAAATTTTATAAAAATTTTCAAATTCGATAAAAAAAATAAATTCGTTAACATAAAAAACTTTCATTATATTCATCTTAATGATGCTGTTATGATTTTATGTGAGAATAATAATAAAATTTTATTTATAAAAGAATTTAGAGTTGGTTTAAACAAAATGAGTTGGGGATTACCTGGGGGGTATATAGAAAAAAAAGAAAAACCAAAAAAAGCAGCAATAAGAGAATTGTTTGAAGAAACAGGAATACATACTAACAATATAAAATTTTTTAAAAAATATGTGCGAAATGGGAATTATCACTGCGGAACAGATTATGTATACTTTGCAAAAGTTAAAAAGAATAAAATAAAACTAGAGAAAAATGTTAAACACAAATGGCTAAATAAAATAGAAGTTTTAGACTTCTTAAAAAAAAATAAATTCGAAACACCAGGAGTAATTGCAACTATATTTTATTTTATAATTAGATATAGTAAGAGTTATAACTATAAAATTTTTACTTAACTTAATTTTAAAGAATTAAAACTTCTATATGAAAAACCACGAGAAGTTTAAATTAATAAAAACAATTTATTATCACCTCAATTGCAAAATATAAAAAATAATGAAATCTATTGCAATAATTGCAAGTTTTAGAAATGAAGCTGAATCTCTAGATAAATTTATTTCTTCAATTGAAAAAATAAGTAAAAATTTTAAAAGACTTGATTATAAAATAATTTTTGTAAATGATTTTTCTAATGATGACTCAGAAAAAGTTATCAAAAATAAAATGAAAACAAATAAAAAAATATTATTAATAAATACAAAAAAAAACTATGGAGGCTCAAATAGTATTCATTATGGATTTAATCTAATTCCTAAAAATTTCTATGCAACAGTAATAGATTGCGATTTACAAGACCCAATTCACTTAATATTTAAAACACTAGATATTGCAAAAAAAAATGTCCTCTATCACTTTCAAAGAATAAAAAGAAATGAAGGTCTTTTTCAAATAACTTATACGACAATAGCTTATATTATATTATCACTAGTTTCGCTGAATAAAATTGTTTTTAACTCAAATTATTTTAAAATTATACCACCATATATTGTAGAAAAGATTAAATCATCTAATGAAATCTATCCTTACTGGAATTATTTTATTTTCAAATATGCAATAAAAAATAAAATAATAAAGTATAAAAGAAGAAATAGAATTTTAGGACAGCCAAAGTTTGGTATTTTTAATACTAACCCTTGGGCAACTTTCTATTCAGCTTTAGGGTGTTTTTTTGCTAATTCTTTTATATTTTTTATTTTATTAATTATTTTAACGCATTTAATTTTTTTTAAACTACCACTGTTAAATTTTTTTTTAATTCTACTGCAAGTTTCTAATTTGGTAATTTTTGTTATTTTTCACATTAATAAAAAATATAAAAAGAAAATTAAATTAAATGTTGAAGTAATCTATTAAATTCAAAACTTAATTGTTTTCATTGCTTTTGAAGTATAATGAGAAAATGTAGTTATTTTCTCAGCAAATTCTTCATTTTCGTGCTGTCCTGCATCCACAAACTCTGTTTGTCCAATAAAGGGTATTTGGTCTCTATATTCTTTGAGCCTATCTGGATGAGGCTCATGTTCTCCAATAAAAATAGTTGTATCAATTGATATTCTTGTTTCGCAACCTCTTTTTCTATGAGTATTGTGGATCAAAGCATAATCCGAAACATATATTCTTCCTTTTTGCGGAACAAAATTTATTGGTTGATAATATTTCATAACCCATTGCATTTCTGTATAAGTTGTCGCGGTTTTCAGAAATTCCTCTTTAAATTCTTTTGGTTCGTAATATAGCAAAGTATTATTATCTGTATCGCCTAATAAAGGGATATAACAATTCATACCCCATGGTCCCTCAACCCATGCGTCAGAATGTGGTAAAGCAGTATTTAATGGTCTATTCACGTTATCTTTAAGTTCATCTCCATATTTTATTCTTATATTGGGAGTAACTCTAAACCTTTTTAAAAATCCAGGATTATTATTTGTCACCTTTCTTATTATATTAGACCAATCTCTTAAAATAATATTGTATTCAAGATGAAATTCTCTTTTAGGAACAACTGCTCCGTTTGGGGTAACATTTTTTCTATTATCCTTATTTTTCTCTAGCCTTTGAAGAAAAATATTATCATCGTCTGAGTAATAAAAACCCAATGCTTTTGAAATATAATTTTTTACAGCGCTTTTGAAACTTAAAAAAGAATTTTCATCAAGTAAAAAAGAAGCCATTAAATCATGCTCTCTTTTAAAATCCCAATATTTGATTATCTTATGTATTCTATTTTTTCTGTATTCTAATGTCATAATACTTACATATACTAATCTAGATTTTT
>Ga0114968_10000663_pt1 | contig 25711 bp, 26 predicted proteins | sample M_130807_EF_Meta_FD_87020 | JGI IMG/M metagenome (GOLD analysis project Ga0114968, IMG submission 87020) | Freshwater microbial communities from Lake Montjoie, Canada to study carbon cycling - M_130807_EF_MetaG | ecosystem: Environmental > Aquatic > Freshwater > Lake | place: Lake Montjoie... | reverse complement strand
GACGCTGGCTTTTGGCACCATCATCCAGATTTTGATCAACGAGATGACTTTCCTCACCGAAGGCCCACTGGGCATCAAAGTGCCCAAGCCCGATTTGTTTGGCGCCAAGCTCACCGAACACGAGTTCTATTGGCTAGTGCTGGCGCTGATGGCGCTGTCACTGGTGGTGGTCGACCGCATCTTGCGCTCGCAACTGGGCCGCGCCTTTGAGGCTTTGCGGGGCAGTCCGGTGGCGTCGGACTGTATGGGTGTGTCGGTCTACCGCTACAAGGTGTATGCTTTTGTGATCAGCGCCGGTTTTGCCGGCCTGTCGGGCTGCTTGTATGCGTATTCAGAGCAATACATTTCACCCAATACCTACAACTTTGAGCTGACTGTTTTGTTCTTGCTGGCCGTCATCATGGGCGGACGCAAGACGCGCTCGGGCGCCATGCTGGGCGCAGCCATCATCGTGATCCTGCCCAAGCTGTTGGACGATTTGGAGATGTTCCGCCAGGTCTCCTCGGTGCTGGCGGTGTTGATGCTGGTGGGCGCCATCGTGGCAATCGCCAAGAAAATCACCACGCCGCGCGCGATGGCGATCCCCGTGGTGGGCACGCTGGCTTTGGCCGCCTTCTCGTTCTGGCTCCAGTCGATTACCGACTGGCGGCTTAGTATTTTCGGCCTGATGATTTTGTTTGTGGTCTATTACCTCCAAGATGGCATCGTCGGCTTTTTCCGTAAACTCACCTCCCGCAAAACCAGCCGAGGCGAGGCCTACCACGCACCCTCAGATGCCAAGGACGCCATCACCGTGGCCGCCTCCGCCTCGGGCAAAGAAGTAGGCGGCGAACTGCTCATTGCCAAGAGCGTGCTGATGCAATTTGGCGGCCTCAAGGCGCTCAATGATGTGGACCTGCGCATCCAGCGCGGCACCATCCACGGCCTGATCGGCCCCAACGGCTCGGGCAAGAGCACGATGATGAATGTGCTCACCGGTATTTACGTGCCCACGGCCGGCAGCATCGAGTTCTGCGGCCGCAGTGTGGTCGAACGCAGCTCGGCCGATATTGCGCTCTCAGGCATTGCGCGCACTTTCCAAAACGTGCAGCTCTTTGGCGAAATGACCGCCTTGCAAAACGTGCAGGTGGGACTGCACCACACCTTCAACAGCAATTTGCTGGATGTGGCCCTGAACACCCCGCGCTACCAGCGCGAAGATGAAAGCGCCATCGCGCGCGGCATGGGCCTCTTGAACTTTGTGGGTCTGGCCGACCTCGCTGGCGAAGAGGCGCGCAATCTGCCGTACGGCAAGCAGCGACTCCTGGAAATCGCCCGCGCCTTGGCGCTGGACCCACAGCTTTTGCTCCTGGACGAGCCCGCCGCCGGTCTGACCGCGCCCGATATCAAAGAGCTGATCGCCATCATCCGCAAGATCCGCGACCACGGCATAACGGTCATCCTGATCGAGCACCACATGGACGTGGTCATGAGCGTGTGCGACGCGGTCTCGGTACTGGACTTCGGTCAAAAAATCGCGGAAGGCAAACCGGCCGAGGTACAGGCCAATGAAAAAGTGATCGAGGCCTATCTGGGCGCTCCGGCCGTTTAAGCACACAGGACTATTGTTATGTTGAGCATCAAAAACCTGGAAGCCGGTTACGGCAAAGTGCAAGTCCTGCATGGCATCTCGATGGAGGTACCCAAGGGCAAAGTCGTCACGCTGATTGGTTCCAACGGGGCGGGCAAAACCACCACCATGCGCGCCATCTCGGGCATGATCAGCCCCACGGCGGGCGAGATCAGCTTGAACGGCAAGCGCACCGACGGTATGGAGTCCTTCACCATCGCCAAACTGGGGCTGGCGCACTCGCCCGAAGGGCGCCGCGTCTTTGCCACCATGTCGGTGACCGATAACCTGACTTTGGGCGCCTTCCCGCGCCTGACCGGCAGCCGCCCCAAGGGCGATGTGCAAGGCGACTTGGAGCGAGCCATGGAGCTTTTCCCCCGTCTCAAAGAGCGGCGCAACCAATTGGCGGGCACCTTGTCCGGCGGTGAGCAGCAAATGCTGGCCATGGCGCGCGCGGTGATGCTCAACCCCGAAATCGTGCTGCTGGACGAGCCCTCGATGGGCCTGGCGCCGATCTTGGTGGAAGAGGTGTTCCGCATCATTGCCGACCTCAAGTCACGCGGTGTGACCATGCTCTTGGTCGAGCAGTTTGCCGCCGCCGCGCTCAAAGTGGCCGATTACGGTTATGTGCTTGAAAACGGCCGCATCTCGGTGCACGGTAATGCCGCGCAACTGCAAAACGACCCTGCCGTGAAGGCCGCCTACCTCGGCGGCGGACACTGACAGCGCTTTAAGCGGCCAGGCAGCTGCTTTGGTAGTGGGCGCTGGCCAGCCACTGCGGATTGATCTCCACGCCCCAGCCCGGCTCGGCAGGAATCTGCAGCGTGCCGTTCCGCACGGCGTAGGGATTGCCCAAGAACAAGTCCTGTTGCCAGGGGTAGTAATCGGCCCCTTCGATCGAAAACTCCAGGTATTTGCCTGCATTGGGGATCGCTCCGAGCAAATGCATGGTGCAAATCGTCACCAAAGACAGATTGGCGCTGTGTGGTGTGCAGGCTAGGCCGCGCGCTGCGGCCATGCGCGCCACCTCCAAGGTGCGGGACAGGCCGCCCATGTACATCACGTCAGGCTGCACGATATCGACCACCTGCTGGTCCATCATGCGCTGCCAGGTGGGCAAGTCCCAGTCCTGTTCGCCGCCGGTCACGTCCAGATCCAGCGCTTGCGTGACCTGGCGGGTTTGCTCAAATTCCCAGTATGGGCAAGGCTCCTCAAAGTGGCTGATGCCCTCGTCTTGCAGCATCTGGCCCACGGCAATAGCGCGTGCCGGTGAAAAGCCGCTGTTGGCGTCGACCAGTTTGGCCACGCCCTCGCCCAAGGCGCGGGCGACCACGGGGATGACCGCTTCGGTGCGCCCGGGCCACTCGTCCACATCGCGGCCGCATTCGGCGGCGACGCGCCACTTGAAGGCGTCAAAACCCTGCGTATCGCGCAGGCGCACCAGGCGCGCCGCTTCGTCTTGGGGCGTGATGTCCCGTTTCATGGACGAGGCGTAGGCGCGCAAAGCCTTGGGCCGCCCGCCCAGCAACTCCACAACGGGCTTGCGCTCGATTTTTCCGCGCAAGTCCCACATGGAGGTGTCCAGACCGGCCATGGCGCGGCAGCGGTAGCTGCCAGGGTATTTGTGCTCTTTTTCCCAAATGCGGGCCAGCGCGCCGTCGATGTCCAGCGCGTCAAAGCCCAAAGCCCAGGGCGCGACCTGGCGGTGAAAAATCGTGGCGCTGATGTCGGCGTTGTAGGTCGAGGTCTGGCCCCAGCCGATGTGCCCGCTGTCGGTGCTGAGCTTGACGAAGCAGACAAACTCGTTGGAAAAGGTCTCGAGCTGGACGATCTTCATGGCTTCGCGCGCTCCTACAAGGTTTCGGTATGTCCGTCGACGGCCAGCTCCTGGCCCGAAATGCGCGCCCCCGCCGGCGATGTGATGAACAGCGCCAGTTGGGCAATGTCCTCGGGCGCGATAAAGCACTTGAGCGAGGCCGCCTGCGTCATGTCTTTGCGTACCTCCTCCTCAGAGCGGCCGGTGCTGCACGCCTCTGCGGCGATCACCCGGTCCATGCGCTCGCCGCTGACCGAGCCGGGGCAAATGCAGTTCACCCGCACGCCGTGCGGGCCCAGCTCTTGTGCCAAGGTGCGCGTCAGGCCGCGGATGGCCCATTTGGCGGCCGCATACGGCGCGCGGCGCGGAAAGCCAAACAGGCCCGCCGTGGACGACATATTGATGATGGAGCCGCTGCCCTGCGCGCGCAGGATGGGCGCGGCCAGGCGGGCGCATAGAAAGGCCGAATCCAGATTGACGGCCATGCATGTGCGCCAGTCGGCCAGGCTGATGTCCTGCACCGAAGCCGTTGGTCCGGCAATGCCGGCGTTGGATACCAAAATGTCCAGGCCTTGCAGATGCGCCGTAGCCGCCGCAAACAGTGCGCTGACGTGGTCTTCGTCGCTGACATCGCAGACCTGACCGGCCAGCGCAGGGCGGCTGGCCAGCGTGGCGGCCAGGGTGGCAGCGTTGCTGTCGCAAATAAAAACCTGGGCACCCGCGGCCACGAAGGCGTCGGCCATCGCCAGGCCAATGCCGGAGGCGGCGGCAGTGATCAGAACGCGTTGCTGGTGGTGGGTCATGGTTGTTTGGGCAAAAAGAGGATACAAAGCGCACTGTAGCGCGCCCGCCCGCGCCGATTGCGACGCGGCGTAGTGCTGCGAGAATCCCGGCATGAATTTTTACTCGGTACGAACCCTCGCCATCCGCCTGGGCCTGGTCGCTCTGATGGTGCTGGCTTACCGCTGGTACGACTGGCCGGGGGTGCTAGGCGCCCTGGGCGGGGTGGTGATGTGGATATTGGTGGAGTTCACTCGCATGGTGCGCGTGCTGCAGCGCGCCGCTGCCCGGCCAGTGGGCTATGTCGACAGTGCCGTCATGTTCAACGCAGGCTTGCGTCTGGGCATGCCACTCACGCTGGTGCTTTCCAAGAGCCGCGCGCTCGGGCAGACCGTTAGCGAAGCGGGTCAGCAACCCGAAATTTTCGTTTGGACCGACTCCGGGCAGGTACAGGTGCGTTGTGTTTTCCAAGACGGCAAACTTAGCTCTTGGGCGCTGGAGCGCCCTCCCGAGGATGGGCAGGCCGACGCCCCGTAAAATCGGCCCCTCAACCCCACCGCTTTCCACAGATCAAAGGATTTCTCGCCATGACCGCAATGCCCCCCTCCATGTCCGACCGTGACGGAAAAATCTGGATGGACGGTCAGATGGTCGATTGGCGCGAGGCCAAGATCCACGTCCTGAGCCACACCTTGCATTACGGTTGCGGCGCCTTCGAGGGTGTACGCGCTTACAACACCGTCAACGGTACCGCCATCTTCCGCCTGGAAGAACACACCGAGCGCCTGTTCAACAGCGCCAAGATTTTGCGCATGAACATTCCTTTTTCCAAAGAAGAAGTGATGCAAGCGCAAAAAGACGTGGTGCGTGAAAACAAACTCGAGAGCTGCTATTTGCGTCCACTCACCTGGATTGGCGACAAAAAGCTGGGCGTCTCACCCAAAGGCAACACCATCCACCTGATGGTGGCCGCCTGGCCCTGGGGTGCTTACCTGGGCGAAGAGGGCATGAAGCGCGGCATCCGCGTCAAAATTTCCAGCTACACGCGCCACCACGTCAATATCACCATGACGCAGGCCAAGGCGGTGAGTAATTACACCAATTCCATTCTGGCCAATATGGAAGCCACTGACGACGGCTACGACGAAGCCATGCTGCTCGACGCCAACGGCTTTGTCAGCGAAGGCGCGGGCGAGAACCTGTTTGTCATCAAAGACGGCGTGGTCTACACGCCCGATTTGTCAGCAGGGGCGCTCAACGGCATCACCCGCAACACCGTGATACACATCTGCAAAGATCTGGGCCTGGAGCTAATCCAAAAACGCATCACCCGCGACGAGGTCTACATCAGCGACGAAGCATTCTTTACCGGCACCGCTGCCGAAGTTACGCCCATCCGTGAACTTGACCGTATCGCTTTGGGTAAAGACGATTACGTGGGCACACGCGGCCCCATCACCGAAAAAATCCAGAGCGCGTTTTTTGACATCGTCAACGGTCGCAACCCCAAGTACGCCCACTGGCTATCCCGCGTCTAAGACGCTGCGCTACCGCAGGAACAGCCCATGTCCAAATCACTTGTCACCCTCTTAGCCAAAGACCTCAATGCCCAAGGCGGCGTCTTTTGCCCCAGCCCGTTGGCTGACATGAAAACCTGGGACACCCATCCCAAGGTCTACTTGGATGTGGCCCGCGAGGGCCATGCCAAATGCCCGTATTGCGGCACCGTCTATCAACTCAAGGACGGCGAACATTTCGACGCCCACCACTGAAACCCTGCTCATCGCGCCCCAGTGGATAGGGGATGCGGTGATGACCGAGCCGCTCTTGCGCCAATTGCAGGCGCGCGGTCAGCGTGTCACGGTAGGGGCGCTGCCTTGGGTGGCGCCGGTATACCGGGCCATGGCGTCGGTCGCCAACGTTTTGGAATTTCCTTTTGCGCATGGCGACCTGCAGTGGTCTGCCCGCCGCGCTTTGGCGCGCAGTTTGCGTGGCCGTTTCGACAGCGCGGTGGTGTGCCCCAACTCCTTGAAAAGCGCATTGCTGCCCTGGTGGGCCGGTATTCCCGAGCGCATCGGCTACCACGGCGAGGCGCGTTACGGCCTGCTCACCAAGCGCCTGCCCAACCCCGACAAACACCAGCGCCCGCCGATGGCCGATTGGTATGCTGCCTTGGCTGGTGCACAAAGCGCACCGGTATCCCGGCCGCAAATGCAGGCAGACCCCGCCGAGGTGGCGCAGGCACTCGCTGCGTACCGGCTCAGTGCCCACAGTTTTTATGTGCTGGTGCCCGGCGCGGAATACGGCCCGGCCAAGCGCTGGCCAGAAGATCACTTTGGTGCGCTGGCCCTGGACTTAGCACGCAGCCGAGGCGCCACCTTGGTTTTGTTGGGCTCGCCCAAAGACGCGGCCACGTGCGCCGCTATCGCGCAACGGGTCAACGCAGATATGCCAGGCCAATGCCTGGATTTGGCTGGACGCACCAGCTTGGACAGCGCCATCGCTTTGGTTGCCGCCAGCCGCGCCATGGTGAGCAATGACTCGGGCCTGATGCACGTGGCTGCCGCTCTGGATGTGCCGCAAGTGGCGGTGTTTGGATCGTCCAGCCCTTTGCACACGCCGCCACTGAGTGCCTTGGCGCGGGTCTTGTGGCTCAAGAACGATCCGCACTACCAGCCGCCGCTCGATTGCGCGCCGTGTTTTGCACGCACATGCCCTTTGGGCCACACCCGCTGTTTGCGCGATATCAGCCCGGCCATGGTGCTGGCGCAATTGCCTGATTAATCTGGCTTCTTGCAGTTCAGGCGAAAAAAAAGCCACCCCGTGGGGGTGGCTTATAAATGTCTCCGGGGAGACTTCGTTGGAACCGTTAAATTTTGGGTCTGCGGGGCTGTTGCCCTCATGATGTCGTGACAGCGATGGGGTGAATTTTGGGGGCGTATGCCGCATCGCGGTATCCCCCATGCGGGTGAATTTGCGCAACTATTTGCGCTTGCGTAGCGTGTTTAGTGGCTGCTCATCGGCAGACGCAGGCTAAAGCAGGCGCCGCCATCGGTGCGGTTCTCGCAGCGCGCCGTGCCGCCGTGGCGCAGCGCGATGGACTTGACCAAGGCCAAACCCAGGCCGACGCCGCCGTCTTTTTCGGACGCGCCGGGCAGGCGATAAAAGGGCTCAAAAATACGCTCTTGCAGCGATTGAGGCACACCCGGCCCCCGGTCTAGCACGTCGATGATGGCAAAGCCGTCTTGTGCGTGCAAACGCAGCTCGACGGCGTCGCCACCGTAGCGCCCTGCGTTTTCCAATAAATTGCGCAAGGCGCGGCGCAAGAGCTTACTCACGCCAGAAACCAGCAGTGCTGCTGGCGGGTCAATCAGTTGGGCTTGTGTGCGTGCGCATTCTTCGGCCGCCAGGCCCACAAGTTCCACTGGCTCGATGGTGCCTACATCGGCTTCCAAAGTTTCCAAGCGGCTGGCCAGAAGAATCTCATCAATGAGCTGATCTAGCTCTTGCAAATTACGCTCGATCCCGGGGCGGCGCTGCTGCACCGCGTCACCCTGGCCCATCAGCTCCAAGCCCATGCGAATGCGTGCCAGCGGCGAGCGCAATTCATGCGACGCATTGGCCAGGAGTGACTTTTGCGAGGCCAGCAGCGCGTCGCGCGACTTCACCAGGTTTTCAATGCGCGCGGCGGCATGGTTAAAGCGCTGCGCTAAAAACCCCACTTCATCGTCGCCGTCAATCGCGACGCGGGTACTGAGCTCGCCTTCGCCCCAGCGTTCCACCCCACTTTGTAAAGTTTCTAGGCGTCGCGTCAGCCGGCGCACGATGGGGTAGGTGGCCAGCGCCACGGCCAGGGCTACCAGGCCCAAGGTCCAGAAGAAACCAAAAGGCATGTTCCATGGACTGCGCGGCGGGCGGGGCAAATGCAGGTGCACGATTTGCCCGTCTTGCAGTTGCACTTCAAACTCTGGCCCACGACCAAAGCGGCCTGGGCCTTCTGGTTCGCCATCGGACGGTGGCGCAGGTCTGTGGGCCCAGTTACCTGTTGCCCGGGGCTGCGTAGCGTCGCCCCTGCTGCGCTCTTCTTCGCCGGGCCCTTGGCGCTTAGGCCTGGCGCTGCTGCGGCCGATGATCTCACCTTGGCTGTTGCGAACCACCACTTCCCGCAACGGCGGCTCGGCATGCATGCGCCAGGCCATGCCGACCAACAACGTGAGCACCGCCACCGCCGCCACCACGGCCAACCAAATGCGGACATACAGGCGTTGGAAAAACATGGGAGCGCCTGTGGGGCAATTCAGTCTTGCTGGCGCGCAAAGACGTAGCCTACGCCGCGCACCGTGAGGATGCGCCGGGGGGCTTTAACGTCGGCTTCTATGGCCGCACGGATGCGGCCCATATGTACGTCAATCGAGCGGTCAAAGGCTTCGAGCTCGCGCCCGCGCACCGCCTCCATGATTTGGTCGCGTGTGAGCACCCGCCCTGCGCGCTCGGCCATGGCCACTAGCAGGTCAAATTGGTAAGAGGTCAGATCGCAGGGCTGTCCAGCCACCACCACGGTGCGGCCATTGCGATCGATTTCCAGCGAACCAAAGCGCAGTATTTTCTGCGCTTCACTGGCATTGGCGCCTTCGCTGCCACGGCGCAACACCGCGCGTATGCGGGCTAGCAGCTCGCGCGGTTCAAAGGGTTTGGGCAGGTAGTCGTCGGCGCCGATTTCCAGGCCGATCACCCGGTCCATGGGGTCGCCCTTGGCGGTGAGCATCAGCACGGGCGTGCGCGCTTGGGGGCCGTCCAGGGCGCGGATGCGGCGGCACACTTCCAGGCCATCCATGTCGGGCAGCATCAGGTCCAAAATGACCAGGTCCACGCTTGCTTGCTTGGCAGGAGACTGGCGCAAATAATCCAGCCCAGACGTGCCGCTGGGGCAGTGGCTGACCTTGAACGCGTTTTGTTCCAAATACTCGGCGACCATGCCGGCCAGGCGGGCGTCGTCTTCGATCATCAGCAGGTGTTGGCTCATGGGGCAAGTCTAGTCCTGCGCGCCCGCTCGGCGGTACCTGGCCCTTGTGTAGCCGGTAAAGTTGGGTAAACGCCAGCGTGGCTCAGGCGCCGTTCTTGGCGTGCACCGGATGCACGCGCCCGGCCAGCCAGACTAGCAGCAGCACCGGCACGCCCAGCCAGGCGGTGGCATTGAAAAAATCGGCGTAGCCAAAAGCGTCCACATACTTGCCGGAAAAACCGGCGACAAACTTGGGCAGAAGCAGCATCATGGAGCTGAACATGGCGTACTGCGTGGCCGAATACTGCACATTGGTCAGTGAGGCCATATAGGCCATAAACGCCGTGGTGGCCAGGCCGCCGGCCAGGTTGTCGGCCGAGACCACCCAGACCAGCGCCGTGACATCGTGCCCGCGGGTGCTCAGCCAGGCAAATAGCAGATTGCTAGCGGCGCTCAGAGCGGCGCCCAGCATCAAGACCCGCATCACCCCCATGCGCAGCGCCAGTGCGCCGCCGATCACAGCGCCCACCAGTGTCATCACCACGCCGTAGACTTTGCTGACGGCGGCCACCTCGTCTTTGCTAAAACCCATGTCGACGTAAAAAGGATTGGCCATGATGCCCATCACCACATCGCTGATGCGGTAAGTGGCGATCAGCGCCAGGATCAGCGCCGCCTGCCAGCGGTAGCGCCCGATAAAGTCGGCAAATGGCGCCACCAAGGCGCCGTGCAGCCACTGCGCCAGCCCTTTGCTGGGCGCCAGCGGCGCCGGTACGGGCTCCTGGGAGAAGAGCACCGTCAGCACGCCGGGCAACATCGAGCAGGCCATCACCAGGTAAGCGACTTGCCAGGGACCATGCTGGTAGGCCGGGGCCACGCCTACGACAGCGGTGGCGTCTTGCGCGCGCGCCGCAATCCACAGGGCACCGGCGCCGGCCCAAATCATGGCCAGGCGGTAGCCGGTTTGGTAAATGGCGGCCAAGGCCGCCTGGTGATCGGCATCGCCCGACTCGATGCGAAAGGCATCCAGCGCAATGTCCTGCGTGGCCGAGCCGATCGCCACTGCCACCGCACACCAGACCACCGGTGCCAAAGCGACTTGCGGGTCGGTCAGGGCCATGCCCACCAACCCGGCCATGATCAAGCCTTGCGCTGCCAACAACCAACTGCGCCGGCGCCCCAGCCGTGCTGTCAGCCACGGAATGGGCAGGCGGTCGACCAGCGGCGACCAGGCCCACTTAAAAGCATAGGCCAGCCCCACCCAGCTCAAAAAACCGATGGTGGTGCGGTCTATGCCGGCCTCGCGCAGCCAAAAACTAAGGGTCCCAAACACCAAGAGCAAAGGCAGTCCGGCCGAAAACCCCAGCGACAGCATGCGCAGCGAGGCCGGCTCGGTGTACATGCGCAGGGTTTGCAGCCATGACAGGGTTGTGGGCGTTGGTACGGGCGGTGGGGGCAAAGGCATGCGAGGAATAATACCCCCTGGTTTTGCAACACAGGGTGGCATATACATGCATGCAATAAATGGTTGGCGCATGGCAAGGCGCATGGCATTGGCCTTGGGCGCGCTGTCGCTGTGCGCACTTGCGTGCGCCCAGCCTCGCGAAGGCGTGCAGGTGGGCCAGCCCTCGGTGTTTGCCAACATGATCGCGCCCGCCCGCTTAGAGCGAGATGCCGCTTTGCAATACCAGCAAACCCTCGCCCAGGCCGAACAAAACCGCGCCTTAGGCCACGCCGACCATCCGCAGGTGCTGCGTTTGCGCGCTATTGCGCAGCGCATCATTCCCTTTGCCCAGGCCTGGAATCCGCGTGCCGAGCGCTGGAACTGGGAAGTGAACCTGATCGGCGCGCAACAAATCAACGCCTATTGCATGCCTGGCGGAAAAATTGTTTTTTACACCGGCCTGTTAAACGGCTTGCGCCTGAACGATGACGAAGTTGCCATGGTCATGGGCCACGAGATCGCCCACGCCCTGCGCGAGCACGCCCGTGAGCGCATGGCCAAAAGCGCGGCCACCAACGGCTTGGCGCGCATCGGTGGCGCGCTCGCTTCGGTGTGGCTGGGCGTCGACCCGCACCTGACCGACGCGGTGGCCCGATCGGGCGCCCACCTGGCCACTCTGGAATTTAGCCGCGAGGATGAGTCCGAGGCCGATCTGGTGGGCATGGAGCTGGCAGCGCGCGCCGGTTTTGACCCGCGCGCTGGAGTTTCTTTGTGGAAAAAAATGTCTGCTGCCAACAAAGGCGCGCCGCCCCAGTGGCTCTCGACCCATCCCTCGGGCAAGACCCGGATTGCGGACATTGAGGCCAACTTGCCCAAGGTCATGCCGCTGTACCTGCGCGCCAAACGCTAGGCGCCGTCGCCCAAAGCTCAACCCATGCATTGGTGTATGGTGTACAGTCGCCGACTCCTTTGCTGACTAGAAAGCCTGCCCTTTATGGAAGCCACTGTGGCCCTGCCGATTCATGGCGAAGTGCTGCGCACCCCCGAGGCGCGTTTTGCCAATCTGCCCGACTTTCCTTACCAGCCGCACTATGCCGAGGTCGGCGTGCTGCGCGTGGCCTATATCGACGAGGGCCCGCGCGACGCGCCTGTGGTGCTGCTCATGCATGGCGAGCCCGCCTGGTCGTTTTTATACCGCAAGATGATTCCGGTTTTGCTGGCAGCGGGCCTGCGCGTGGTGGTGCCCGACCTAGTGGGTTTTGGCCGCTCGGACAAACCCGCCGCGCGCGAGGACTACTCCTATTTCAACCACGTGCAGTGGATGAAAGCCTGGGTACAAACGATCGATTTGCAGCACGCCACCTTTTTTGGGCAGGACTGGGGCTCCTTGGTAGGCTTGCGCGTGGTGGCCGAGATGCCTGACCGCTTTGACCGAGTCGTGCTGGCCAACGGTGGATTGCCAACCGGAATGGACCCATTGCCAGCAGCCTTCAAAATCTGGCGCGCTTTTGCGCGCTACAGCCCCTGGTTTCCGATTGGCACCATCGTGCGTACGGGCTGCCACAAAGGTCTTACGCCGCAGGAAGTGGCCGCCTATGACGCGCCCTTTCCCAGCAGCAAATTCAAAGTGGGTGCGCGCATGTTTCCCGGCTTTGTGCCCGCCACGCCCCAAGACCCCGAGCGCGAGCGCAATGAGGCGGCCTGGGAAGTGTTCAAACATTGGAACAAGCCCTTTCTGACCCTCTTTAGCACCCGCGATCCCATCACCAAAAACGGTGAATACCCCTGGCAAAAGCGCGTCCCAGGCGCCCAGGGGCAGCCGCACACCAAAATCCGCGGCGCCGGGCACTTCTTGCAAGAAGACAAAGGCGAAGAAGTGGCCCAGCGCATGCTGGCCTTTATCCAATCGACCTGAGCCGGGGTAAAGGCGTCTAATGCGGCATGTCCGCATACGCCTCGCCCCCATTGCCGGCCTCGTCCAGCGAACCCGGTTATGACACCAAACAAGAGACGGTAGCGCTGCTGGGCCTGCCCGACATCCAGATCCGCTCGCTCCTGGACAAGCAACAATTTCACGACCCGCTGGAGGCTGCGCTGCGCCTGGGCATCTCCTCGGCGGCCTGGCCGCTGTTTGGCTTGCTCTGGCCCTCGGGGCGGCGACTGGCCGAGCGCCTGGGGCAGCGACCGGTCGCAACCGGTGAGCGCATATTGGAAATCGGCTGCGGCCTGGCTCTGTCCAGCCTAGTGGGGCACCGCCGTGGCGCTGACATGACCGCCAGCGACTGCCACCCGCTGGCCGCCGCCTTTTTGCGCGAGAACCTGCGCCTCAATGCCTTGCTGCCCATGAAGTACTGCCACGGCCAATGGGGTGGCCTCGCGCCGGCCGACGACTTGGGCAGCACACCCGGGCCGGACCGGCTGCTGCACGGCCGCTATGACCTGATCATCGGCAGCGACATCTTGTACGAACGCGACGAGGCTGGCACCCTGGCCGCCTTCATCGACGCCTACGCCGCACCCGCTTGCGAAGTCTGGGTGGTCGACCCCAACCGGGGCAACCGCGCCCACTTTCACCGCCACATGGCCGCGCAGGGCTTTGGCATGCACGAAGGCTTTTTAGACAGCTTGTGCACGCCGCTGGAGGCTGCTTATAAGGGGCGGATGTTGACGTATGTGCGAACCTAAGCCCTTGGAACGCAAATTGGGGTCGTTACCATTCGCGCAGAAATACCTAGGAGACTTCCCATGCCCAGCCCCCCATCCCGCCTTACCCTTTTTGCCGCGGCCGTAGTCCTGGCTGCCTGCAGTAAAACCCAGGGCGTAGGCGGCGAGAGCTCGGACGCCAGCGCCAGTACTCGGGCCGCGCAAGCGCCTTTTGTACAAGCCATTGCGCAGGCGGGAACGCAGGATTTTGAGGACGCCAAGCGCGGCTTGATCGCCCGGCCTAGCGGCAAAATATTGTCCGCCGACGGCAGCGTATTGCGCGATTTTGATGCGTATGGATTCCTGGACGCAGCCGCGCCCGACACCGTCAACCCCAGCCTGTGGCGCCATGCGCAGCTCAACGCCCATATTGGCCTGTTCAAGGTGATGGACGGCGTTTACCAGTTGCGCGGCTTTGATATCGCCAACATCACGCTGATCGAGGGCAAGAGCGGTTGGATCGTCGTCGATGCGCTCACGTCGCGTGAGTCGGCCACGGCCGCCATGGCGTTTGCCGAGCAGCATTTGGGCAAAAAGCCGATCAGCGGCCTGATCCTGACGCACGCGCATGCCGACCACTTTGGGGGCGCATTGGGTGTCATATCAGCGCAGGAGGCCAGTGCGCGCAAAGTGCCGATCGTGGCGCCGGCCGGCTTTATCGAAGAAGCCACCAGCGAGAACGTGCTGGTGGGCGCCGCCATGGGTCGGCGTTCGGTCTACCAATTTGGGCGCGACTTGCCACGCAGCGCCCAAGGCAATGTAGATACCGGCCTGGGCAAAGACGTCGTCTATGGCAGCCTGGGCATCTTGCTTCCCACCTGGCTGATTTACCAGGCCAATCAACCGATGCAAATTGACGGCGTGGATTTTGTTTTCCATAACGTGCCCAACGCCGAGTGCCCGGCCGAACTGAGCTTTTCCATACCGTCTAAAAAGCTGTACGACGGCGCCGAAAACCTGTCGCAAACCATGCACAACCTGCTGCCGATTCGGGGCGCCAAAGTGCGCGATGCCTTGCGCTGGGCCACCTACATGGAGCAAGCCTTAGAGCAAACGCGCGAGGCCGAGGTGTACATCGCCTCGCACCATTGGCCGATTTGGGGCAATGCGCGCATCCAGGCCTTTATTACCAAACACCGCGACGTCTACAAATACACCCACGACCAAACCGTGCGCCTGATGAACGCGGGCCTCACGCCCAACGAAATCGCCGACCGCGTGCAGCTGCCCGCGTCGCTGGCCGAGTTCATGGCGGTGCGCGGCCACTATGGTGATTTACGCCACAACGTCAAAGCGGTGTACCAGTTTTACCTCGGCTTTTACGACGGCAACCCGGCCCACCTCAACCCGCTGGCCCCGGCCGATGCCGGTAAACGCTACCTGGACTTGCTGGGCGGCGCCGACAAAGTGGTGGCCGCTGCGCAGCAAGCGTTTGTCAAAGGTGATATGCGCTGGGCCGCCGAGCTACTCAACCATGTGGTGATGGCCGACGCCAGCAACCAAGCGGCCAAAGCGCTCTTGGCCAAAACCTATGAACAAATGGGCTACATGGCCGAGTCCGCCACCTGGCGTAACGCATACCTGACAGGCGCCCAAGAGCTGCGCCAAGGCCCGCCGGCCAAAGGCGTCTCTAAGGCCGCCGCCATCGACTTGCTGCTGCAAACCCCGGTGGAGCGATTTTTAGAGGCCATGGCCGCCAGCCTGGACGGGCCCGCTGCCGAGGGCAAAAAATACCGCATCAACTTGGTGCTCTCGGACCAGAAAGAAAGCTATGCCTTGTGGATCGACAACGCGGTGCTGCACTTCAAGCGCGGCCAGCATCCGCAGGCCGACGCCACCCTCACCTTGACCAAACCGCTGTTCGTGAAAATGATCGCCGGCACGGCGGGCGCCAAAGACACATTGCTGGGTGACGACCTCAAGGTGACGGGCAGCAAAGTCGACCTGGTGCGTTTTTTTGGGCTGATCGACAAAGCGCCGGGCAACTTTGGCATCGTGGCGCGCTAGTCGGCACATTGGGGGTGCGATGCCAGCACGTAAATAAAGGGCGCTGTATCGACCATCACGGTAGCCCCGCGGGGCAGACCCGCCCAACATCAGCGCCGCAGGTTTATAGGCCCCAGTCGTAGCCCATCGTGATCGGTGCGTGATCCGAGAACTTTTCGCCCTTGTAGATGCCTACTGAACGGGCTGCCTGGGCCAGCGCAGGCGTGGCCAGGTGGTAATCCAAACGCCAGCCCACGTTTTTCGCATAGGCTTGGCCCCGGTTGCTCCACCAGGTATAGGCCGCGTCGGTGGCCGTCGGCTCGAGTTGGCGATACACATCGACCAGGCCGCCTTCGCTCAAGAGCCGCGTCATCCAGGCGCGCTCTTCGGGCAGGAAGCCGGAATTTTTGCGGTTGCCTTTCCAGTTTTTCAAGTCGATTTCCTGGTGCGCAATATTGATGTCACCGCACATCACAAACTCGCGCGTGCGCTTGAGCTTTTGCAGGTGGGGGTACATGCCGTCTAAAAAGCGGTATTTGGCCTGCTGGCGCTCTTCACCCGAGGAGCCGCTGGGGAAATAGCAACTGATGATGGAGAGCTTGCGCTTGGGGGTGTCAAAGCGCAGTTCCACATAGCGGCCCTCGGCATCAAATTCGGCAGAACCGTAGCCCACGCGCACATCGCTGGGTGCGTGGCGGGTGTAAATGCCTACGCCCGAATAGCCTTTTTTCTCGGCAAAGTGAAAGTGCCCGGCCATGCCTGCCAGCGACTCAAACTGCCCGGCCACATCGGCTGCTTGGGCTTTGACTTCCTGCACGCACAAGCAGTCGGCTTGCACGCTATGCAGCCAGGTTTCCAACCCTTTGCTGGTGGCCGAGCGGATGCCGTTGAGGTTCAGGCTGGTCAAGGTAAACACGGGAGTCTCCAAAGGGGAAAGGTCAATTATTTAGTGCCCTGGCAGGCGCCAAGCCACTGCGCGTACGGGCATTGTGTCATGATGCACTGCGCGTGAAATTAACTTGCAAGGAGGCCATCATGGCGACCCATGTTCATTTGTTGCACCCATCTACGGGCATGATGAAGCCTGGATATTTCGGCTTTAGCTGGACCTATTTGTTCTTTGGTGCTTTCGTCCCGCTTTTTCGCGGCGAGCTGGGTGTGGCGGCGTTGCATTTTCTGTTTTCGTTCATCACCTTGGGCCTTTGGCAGATCATTGCCGCCTTTCTCTACAACAAGCAATACATGACGCGCATGTTGGAAAAAGGCTACCAACTACACGATCAAGAAGCTGTCATGGACGCGGCGCGGGCCCGCTTGGGAATTCTGAAGCTTTAGTGTGCTGGGCCTTGTGGCCACTTCAGCCCCGCGTACTTTGCAGCATGCCCCGGTAAATTTCCTCATCGCCGACAACACCCACAAAACGGCCCGCTTCGCACAGCAGCACCGGTCGACCGGTGGCGTGGCGGATGTGGATGATGTGTTCGAGCAACATGTCGGCCCCCACCAGGGCCATGCTGCGTCCATCAAAACCGACTTGAACGATGTCGAGTTGCGGGTGGTAGGCCAATAAATGGCCGGGCTGTGCTTCGATGTCGGCTTGGATGGCCTGGCCGGCGCCATCCAGGTGCAGCCAGTGGTGTCCCGTCCAATCGAGCTTGACGCGCATGCCCTCGCGCGCCAGGGCGTGTAGCGGCGTCATCAACGAGCGCCCGCGCAGCACTTTGATGGGGTTCATGTGCGCCACAAAATCGCGCACATAGGCGTTGGCCGGGTGCAGCACGATGTGTTCGGGCTCGCCCGATTGCACAATGCGCCCACCATCCATGATGGTGATGCGGTTGCCCAGCTTGATGGCCTCGTCCAGATCATGGCTGACAAAGACGATGGTTTTTTTCAGCTGTTTTTGCAACTGCAATAGCTCTTGCTGCAAATGTTCGCGGATCAGCGGATCCAGCGCTGAAAACGGCTCGTCCATCAGCAAGATATCGGCATCGGTGGCAAAGGCGCGCGCCAGGCCTACGCGCTGCTGCATGCCACCCGAGAGCTCGTGGGCGTATTTGTTGCTCCAGGCCTGCAGGCCGACCAGTGCCAGCTTTTCAGCCACGATGGCCTCGCGCTGCGCCTTGGGCATGCCGCCCAGCTCCAGGCCCAGGCCCACGTTTTGCGCCACGGTACGCCAGGGCAGCAAGGCAAACTGTTGGAATACCATGGCCACGCGCCGGGTGCGCAGATGGCGCAAGGTCGGCGCGTCGCAGCGGCTCAGGTCAATATAGTCGCCCGCACCAGGCCGGGTGTCGCGAATGAGCACCGCGCCCCGGTTGGCGCTATTGAGGCCATTGAGACAGCGCAAGAGCGTGGACTTACCCGAGCCGGACAGCCCCATTAGCACCGAAATCTCGCCCTCGGCAATTTGCAGACTGCAGTCGGCCGCGCCCAGCACGGCGCCAGTGGCGTCCAAAATCTCTTGGCGGGTTTTGCCGGCGTCTAGCAAGGCCAGGGCCTGGGCGCTTTGCTTGCCAAAGACCACGTCCACATGGCGAAACTCAGCCATGGGCGGGGCCGTCGTGGGGCTTTGCGTCTCAGTCATGGCTACGGGTTTTGCAGAGCCGGTCCAGCACGATGGCCACAATCACAATGGCCAGGCCGGCTTCAAAGCCGTCGGCGATATTGACCGAATTGAGCGCCCGTACCACGGGCTTGCCCAAACCGTCGGCGCCCACCAGCGCGGCGATCACCACCATAGACAGGCTGAGCATGATGCATTGCGTCACGCCGGCCATGATGCTGGGCAGCGCCGAGGGAATTTCCACCTTCCACAACAGCTGCCAGCGGCTGGCGCCAAAGGCCTGGCCGGCCTCGATCAGCGGTCGCGGCACCGATGCCACGCCCAGCGTGGTGAGCCGGATGGGCGCGGGCAGGGCAAAAATCACGGTAGAAATTAGGCCTGGCACCACGCCCAGCCCAAAGAGGATGAGCGTGGGTATCAGGTACACAAAGGTGGGAATGGTTTGCATCAGGTCTAACAAAGGGCGCAGCGCCGCCTCCAGCCAAGGCCGATGCGCCGCCGCGATGCCGATGGGCACACCGATGAGCACGCAGGTGAGCGTGGCAAACAACACCAGCGACAGCGTCTCCATGGTCTCGGTCCAGTAGCCCATGTTGATGATGAGCAGCAGCGCCAGGCCAACAAATGCTGCCAGGCGCAGCGAGCGTTGCAGCGCGAAGGCGAGCATTGCAAAAGCGCCCACCATCAGCAGCGGCGGCACAGCCAAAAGCGCGCCGGTAAAGCCCAGCACCAGCGCGCTCAGGCCGTCCGAGACGGCGTCAAACAGCCAGGGCGCACTTTTCGTCAGGCGGTCCACCCCGCCGGCGATGGACTCGCCCAGCGGGAGCTTGTTGCCCGTGATCCAGTCCTGTGCGGCTTGCAAACTCGCCGCCATGGGCTTATTTGCTGATCATTGCTGGGGTCACGTCCTTGCCGTCAAAGGTCTTGACGCCGGCCAGCCAGTTGCCCCAGGTGGAGGCATTGGTCTTGAGCCAGGCTTGGGCAGCCGCTTCAGGCTTCATTTTCTTGTCCAGGATGGAGGACATGATTTCGTTCTCGGCTTCCAGGCTGAACTTGGTGTTTTTGAGCAGCTTGCCCACGTTGGCACATTCTGCGGCGTAGCCTTTGCGGGTATTGGTGAAGACCGTGGCGCCGCCAAAGTTGGGGCCAAAGAAGTCGTCACCACCGGCCAGGTAAGTCATTTTGATTTTGCTGTTCATGGGGTGGGGCGCCCAGCCCAAAAACACAATCCATTCTTTCTTGGGCACGGCGCGCACCACCTGCGAGACCATGCCCGCTTCGCTGGACTCGACGATCTTGAAGCCACCCAAACCAAAGGCATTTTTCTTGATCATGTCCAAAATCAGGCGGTTGCCGTCATTGCCCGGCTCAATGCCGTAGATTTTCTTGCTGAATTTGTCGGCATTTTTGGCCAGGTCGGCAAAAGTCTTGACGCCGGCCTCGGCCACATAGTCGGGCACGGCCAGCGTGTATTTGGCGCCTTCCAGGTTGGCGCCCAGGGTTTCTACGGAGCCGTCGGCGGTGTAGGGCTTGATGTCTCCTTCCATCGAGGGCATCCAGTTGCCTAAAAACACGTCAATTTTCTTGGCTTTGAGGCTGCTGTAAGTCACCGGCACCGACAGCACCTGCGCCGTAGGCTTGTAGCCGATGCCCTTGAGAATTTCCGACATCACCGCCGTGGTGGCGGTGATGTCGGTCCAGCCCACGTCGGCAAAGCGCACGGCCTGGCAGGACGCCGGTTCGGCCGCTTGCGCCTGCCCCAGCAGCGACAAAGAAGCGGCCACCGCCGTGCTGGCCAGTGACAGGACGCGGGAAAAACGGAAGTTGTGTGACATACAGGTCTCCATAAAATTATTGGATTTGGTGTGCTCTCCTGCGCGCGAACCCGAAAAAAGGGTGGCAAAAGCGCAAGAAATTTCATGGTACACCGACTGCGCTAGAAAAAGCCGAGGTGCGCTGAAATTTGCCACCGCCGCACCAGCATCTACCGCTCAATACAATCGGTTGGCCCCATTCAGGACACCGCATGACCCCCTCCAGTACAAGTTCAAGCCCTCATCCGCCCGGCCAAAGCAGTGCTTTGGCGCTGGACTTTGTGCAATTTGCGATCGAATCGGAGGTCTTGCGTTTTGGGCAATTCACAACCAAAGCCGGTCGCCTGAGCCCCTATTTTTTCAATGCCGGTTTGTTTGACGATGGCGCCAAGCTAGGGCGTTTGGCGCAGTTTTACGCGCAGGCCTTGCTGGCCAGTGGCGTGGAGTTCGACATGTTGTTCGGCCCGGCCTACAAAGGCATTCCTTTGGGCGCGGCAGTGGCCGTGGAGTTGGCGCGCTTGGGCCGCAATGTGCCTTTTGCCTACAACCGCAAAGAGACCAAAGACCATGGCGAGGGCGGCACGCTGGTGGGCGCGCCCTTGCAAGGACGGGTGCTGATCGTCGATGACGTGATGAGCGCAGGCACCGCTGCACGCGAATCGATTGCCCTGATCCAAGCGGCAGGCGCCACGCCGCACGCTGTAGCTATTGCGCTGGACCGCCAAGAAATGGCCACGGAAAAACAGGCTGATGGCAGCACCCGCGATGTGCCCTATAGCGCGGTGCAATACGTGCGCCAAAACCTGGGTCTGCAAGTCTGCGCCATTGCCAATTTGGATGATTTGCTGGCCTTTTTGCAGGCCCAAGGCGGCGACGGCATGGGTGAGCACCGCCTGCGCGTGCAGGCCTACCGCGCACGCTATGGCGTGGCCTGAAGGTTTGTAGGCTTTAATCGCTTAGGTGAGCACTATTTAAACCTGAGTCTTTCATCATGCAATGCATGCCGCCAATTGCAAGTTCTTGCCACCATTTACCAGACTGGCCCAAGAGGCCGGATGCACCCCGGCGCAATTGGGTATCGCTTGGCTGTTGCACAAGGCGCCACACATAGTGCCCATCCCTGGCACCGCCAGCGTCGAACATGCACTAGAGAACGCCGCTGCGGCGGAGAAGGCATTGAGCCCTGAAACCCTGGCCGCTTGCGAAGCCTTGATCAACAGCCAGACCGTGCGGGGCAATCGCTATCCGGTGCAGGCGCGTAGCCAGGTGGATACGGAAGAGATTGCACTGTAGCTCCCGGGCGCAAGCCCTTGGAAAAGGCGCTGCCTATTTGACCGCTAAGCAATTGCAGCGCAGCTTGGCATATACTTTGGTATCTACCATCGTTTACCGGAAGGTCTGCCGTGTCCCAAGCCGCCAAACTATTTGCCAACGGGCGCAGTCAGGCCGTGCGCCTGCCCGCCGCGTTTCGATTTGATACGACCGAGGTCTTTATCCGCAAAGACCCGCTCACCGGTGACGTCATCCTTTCCAGGCGACCGCATGACTGGGACGGATTTTTGGTGGCTGCGCAAGCGATCGAAGATGCCGATGATTTTTTGAGCCCCGCAGAGCGACTGGCCCAAGGGCACATGCAATCGCCTGACCGCGACCCTTTGGATGGGATTTCCAAGTCAGTTGGGCGCTAAACATCACCATGGCTAGCCTCTACATGCTGGACACCAACACGGTGAGCCATATCATCAAGCGCCAACCCCAAGCTATTGCGCGCTTATTAGGCGTGCCTATGCACAGCGTATGCATATCCGCCATCACGGCGGGCGAGTTGGCCTTTGGCCTGGCCAAGCGCCCGCAGGCCATGGCTTTAAGAGAAGCCGTCATCGAGTTTTTGCGCCGCGTGGAAGTGATGCCTTGGGATGACGCAGTGGCGCAAACTTACGGCACGCTTCGGGCAGAGCTTCAAAAAAATGGTAGGCCGCTAGCCGCACTGGATCTGCAAATTGCAGCGCATGCATTGCATTTGAAAGCTACGCTGGTGAGCAATGACAAAGCGTTTGCACAAGTTGGTGGTTTGATGGTGGAGGATTGGGTCAGGGTGTGAATATCCATAAATCCAATCGAGTCAACAGCCGAAAACTCCAATCTGGAGTCAGCTCGCCATCCACTCCCAATATCAATGCGCCAGATGGTAACCAGCGATACCTTAGCCCAATTTCTTGAGAAGCAGCGCATTGACCTGTGCCGGATTGGCCTTGCCTTTGCTGGCTTTCATGATCGGGCCAACCAATCCGTTCAAGGCCTTGGCGTTACCGGCTTTGAACTCTTCGACGTTTTTCGGATTGGCGGCCAGCACCTCGTCAACGATGGCTTCAAGGGCGTCGGTGTCATTCATTTGGCGCAGGTTCTTTTTCTCAATGATGGCGTCGATTAGCTCAAAAGTGACGTCAGTAACACCATAACCAGAAGGCGGCATAGAAGGCGACCAAAGTTCATCAAATACCTCTTTTGCAGCATTATTGCTAATAGTGTTGTCCATAATACGAGTAATCAGGGCACCAAGTTGCGATGCATGAACCGGCAAATTTTCAAAGCCGCCACCAACAAAAGCTTTTGAAAAGCTGGACACATCTCCCATGATCCAGTTACTCGCCAATTTCGCTTGTCCGCAAGCTTTGGCCGTTTCTTCAAAATAAGCCGCCATGGCTTTACTTTGCGTGAGCGTCGTCGCGTCGTATTCGGGCAAACCGTATTGCGCCACAAAGCGCTCGGCCATGACGCGCGGCAACTCGGCCATATCACTACGCACACGCTCCACCCATTCGCGCGAAATCACCAGCGGTGGCAAATCCGGGTCGGGGAAGTAGCGGTAATCGGCGGCGTCTTCTTTGGTGCGCATTGCGCGGGTCTCGCCGGTGTCCGGGTTGAACAACACCGTGGCTTGTTGAATTGCGTGCCCATCTTCAATCTGCTCGATCTGCCAGCGCACTTCGTAGTCAATCGCCTGCTGCATGAACTTGAAGCTGTTCAGGTTTTTGATTTCACGCCGTGTGCCAAGCGGCGTGCCGGGTTTGCGCACCGAGACGTTCGCGTCGCAGCGGAAACTGCCCTCTTGCATATTGCCGTCACAAATGCCAATCCATGTCACGATTTTGTGCAGCTCTTTGGCATAGGCCACGGCCTCTTCGCTGGAACGCATATCGGGCTCGGTGACGATTTCCAAGAGCGGTGTACCAGCGCGGTTCAGGTCGATACCCGATTGACCGATGAAGTCTTCATGCAAAGACTTACCCGCATCCTCTTCTAAATGCGCGCGCACCAGTCTCACAGTTTTTTTCTCATCACCCAAGAAGAACGATACCGCACCGCCTTGCACCACTGGTATTTCAAACTGGCTGATTTGGTAGCCCTTGGGCAGGTCGGGGTAAAAATAATTTTTGCGTGCAAACACGCTGCGCTCTGCGATGTGCGAACCCAGCGCCAGCCCGAGCTCGATGGCGCGTTCGACCGCGCCCTTGTTCATCACCGGCAGTGTGCCGGGCAAGGCCAGGTCCACCGCGCAAGCTTGGGTATTTGGCTCGGCGCCAAAGGCAGTGGATGCGCGGCTGAAAATTTTGCTGTGCGTCGACAGCTGTGCATGGGTTTCAAAGCCGATAACGACTTCGTAGCCGTGGACTAATTTTGTGGCGCTCATTTACACGCCCTCCGCTTGGGCTAGGTGGAAATCGGTGTGCATTTGGAATTGGTGCGCGACCTGCAGCAGCCGTGCCTCTTGCAAATAGTTGCCAATAAGTTGCATGCCCACCGGCAGGCCTGCGCTGTGGCCGGCCGGAATGCTCATGCAGGGCAAGCCCGCCAGCGAAGCGGGCAGCGTGAAAATGTCGGCCAGGTAATTAGCTACCGGATCGTCCGCTTTGTCCCCCAGCTTCCAGGCGGTAGTCGGCGCCACCGGTCCGACGATGACATCGCATTGCGCAAAAGCTTTCTTGAAATCCTCAGCAATCATGCGACGTATTTTTTGCGCCTGCAGGTAGTAAGCGTCGTAGTAGCCGTGCGAGAGTACGTAGGCGCCGGTCATGATGCGCCTTTGCACCTCTTGGCCAAAACCTTGGGCGCGGGATTTTTGGTACATGTCGAGCAAATCGCCGTGCTCTTTGGCGCGGTGACCAAACTTCACGCCATCAAAACGACTGAGGTTGGAGCTGGCCTCGGCCGGGGCGATGATGTAGTACACCGGAATAGACAGCTCGGTGCGCGGCAGCGTTACCTCGACCGTGCTGGCGCCTAAGTTGCGTAGCTGGGCCAGCGCCGCGTCGATCGACTGGCGTACATCGTCGGCCAGGCCTTCACCGAAAAACTCTTGCGCAATGCCGATGCGCAGGCCCGCCAAGGGTTGTTGCAAATGGCGGCTGAAGTCTTCGGCCGGGACGTTGAGCGAGGTGGAGTCGCGGTCCGGGTCCGGACCGCACATGGCCGACAGTAGCAAAGCGCAGTCTTCTGCGCTGCGCGCCATCGGGCCGGCCTGGTCTAGGCTGGAGGCATAGGCGACCATGCCGTAGCGCGAGGCGCGCCCATAGGTGGGCTTGATGCCAGTGATGCCGCAAAACGCAGCAGGTTGGCGGATTGAGCCGCCTGTGTCGGTCCCCGTGGCGGCCGGCGTCAAGCCGGCGGCCACAGCGGCTGCGCTGCCGCCTGATGAGCCTCCAGGCACGCGGCTGGCGTCCCAGGGATTGCTGACCGGGCCGTAGGCCGAGTTTTCATTGGACGAACCCATCGCGAATTCGTCGCAATTGAGCTTGCCTAGCGTAACCATCCCGGCTTGCCGCAGGCGTTGCACCACCGTGGCGTCAAAAGGCGAGCGGTAGCCTTGAAGCATCTTGGAGCCTGCCGTGGTCGCAAAGTCGCGGGTGACAAATACGTCCTTGTGCGCAACCGGCACGCCTTCGAGCGGCCCGGCACTGTCATCGGCTATTTTCGCGTCGGAGGCGCGGGCTTGGGCTAGCGTCACTTCACTGTCGATATCTAAAAACGCATTGTGCGGATTGCCAGCGCTGCGGGCCAAAAAACGGGTGGCGACCTCAACGGCGCTGACTTCTTTGGTTTTGAGCAATGCGGCCAGTTCGGCCACGCCCAGTTGGTGCAAGGGGCGCATGGTTTACTCGATCACTTTAGGAACCAGAAACAAACCGCGCTCCACGGCCGGCGCGCTGCGCTGGTTGGCCTCGCGTTGGTTGGCTTCGCTAACGGCGTCCTCGCGCAAACGCAAAGTGATGCCCTGGACGTCGGCGTCAGGAATGTGCTGCTGCAATTGCGCCATGGCGTCGAGCGGATGGGCCATGGGCACTACGCCGGTGGTGTCGACGGCGCTGATTTGGGCGACGATGCCGAAAAAAGCATTGATTTGGTGCAGCATGCGCTCACTTTGGGCCGCTGGAAGTTCCAGGCGCGCCAAACTGGCAATGCGGCTGATGTCTTGGGGTGTCAGGGACATGGCAAAAATAGCAGTCTTTACAGAGGGTTCGGGGGCGGCTGTGGCGCGGCCAAAGGGCTTATTTCAGGGGCGATGGGTTATTATCCCGCCTTTAGACCGCGCGGCGCTTTGCCCTGCCGTTTACGCCTACATTCCCGCTATTTACCGACAAAACACAGACGATGCAGCGCCCAGCGTGCGCCGCATGTCGCAGAGGATCCGCCATGCTTGGAGCTTTTACCCGTTATTTCTCGACCGACCTGGCCATTGACCTGGGCACGGCCAACACCCTGATTTTTGTGCGCGACAAAGGCATTGTGCTCGATGAGCCCTCCGTTGTGGCCATCCGCCACGAAGGCGGCCCCCAGGGCAAGAAGTCCATCCAGGCGGTGGGCAAAGAGGCCAAAGCCATGCTGGGCAAGGTGCCCGGCAATATCGAAGCCATCCGCCCCATGAAAGACGGCGTGATCGCCGACTTCACCGTCACCGAGCAAATGCTCAAGCAGTTCATCAAGATGGTGCAT
>Ga0114968_10000661_pt1 | contig 25772 bp, 24 predicted proteins | sample M_130807_EF_Meta_FD_87020 | JGI IMG/M metagenome (GOLD analysis project Ga0114968, IMG submission 87020) | Freshwater microbial communities from Lake Montjoie, Canada to study carbon cycling - M_130807_EF_MetaG | ecosystem: Environmental > Aquatic > Freshwater > Lake | place: Lake Montjoie... | reverse complement strand
CTGCGGTGGTGGAGAGAGCGCCCACCTGGGCAGTGGTGAGCGACCTGGTCTGAAGACGCGGGACCACCGCCGGGGAGAGGGCGGCGACCGCGTCAGTGGAGAGGGACGCCACCGTCTTTGCGAGCCCGCTGACCTGCGTAGAGGTAAGGACGGCCGCCTGGATCGCGGTGATGCTCGCCACCTGGGTGGAGGTAAAGGCGGTAATCTGGGTCGCGGTGAGGACGCTGACCTGGTCTGTAGTGAAAGCGGCCACCTGGGCCGCCGAGAAGATCTTTATTTTGGTGGTGGAGATTTTTTTGACAGCGGACGTGGAGAGCGCGGCCACCTGCTCGGTGGACAAGGCGCTGAGCTGGGTCGCTGAGAGGAAACCAGCCTGGATGGCGGTGAAGGCACCCACCTGGGTTGTGGAGAGGACGCTGATTTGATGAGTAGAGAGGGCGACGACCGCGGATAAGGAAAGATGGGCAACCTGGTCTGCGGACAAGGCGCCGATCTGGGAATCTGAGAGCACCTTGACCTGGTTGGCGATGAGAGCGGCCACCTGGGTATTCGACAAGGCGCTGACCTGGTTGGTGGTGAGGCCGGTGAGTGCAGACGTGGAAATACGGGCGACCTGAGAGGCGGACAACGCACCAATCTGTTCTGCTGACAGGGCGGCCACCTGGGTGGCGGTAAGAGCGGCGACCTGAGAGGCGGACATCGTGCTGACCTGGGTCGTCGAGAGGGCAGCGATTTGGGTTGTGGAAAGGGCGGCCACCGCGGACGTGGTCAGCGAACCGATGGCGGTCAGCGCGGCGACCTGGGCCGTGGAGAGAACGGCGACCTGAGAGGCGGTGAGGCCGGACGCCTGAGTCGCTTGAAACCAGCCCATCTGGGTCGTCGAAAACGAGGGGATCAAGGAAGTGGAAATCGCGGCGACCTGCGCGGTGGTGAGTTGTCGGAGTGTAGTCATGGTGAGGGCGTTTACGGCACCAGATGTCGTAGGAGTCGCAACCATTTCTATTTCTATCTATATATAGATGGAAATATTATAATGTTTGGAGGATAAAAAATTCATTCAGCACCGGGACCTTGCTCTGGTACTGGAAATTAATGTCCTGGACGCTGTCGTTGAAAAAGACGCGGAGGGAAGAGCGTTGGACGGCCTTGACTTGCCACACGTCGGGTTCCTCCTCGTGGCGAAGACTCTGGACCAGGTCGGCCCCGACCTCGACAAAGGTCTGCATCACGGTAAAGAGGTCCTTGTCCTTGAGCCATTTTTTTTCTCGTTCCTGGATGCGCTTCTTGTAGGTGGTCTCGTCGAGCTGGTTTCTCATAAACTGCTTCCTCAGGTCGAGGGTCGTGTCGTGAAAGGGTAAAAGGGTGGCGTCCCGGCGCTTTGGCATCTCGATGTGTCGCACGTGAGTAATGGCGCGATAGAACTGGTACCACGCCTCGCGGTCATGCTGTGTTTTGACAGCCCGTTGAAGCTGGAGGAGGCCGCCTTGGTACGGTGCGTGAGGGTTGGCTTGTGCCTCGGCCCCCGTCCGATGCAGGTACTCAAAATAGTGAGGGTTGTGGATGACGCCCGTCTCCATCTTACCCGTCAGGTAATCAAAGGCGCTATGACACACGGGGCACCACATTTGCCGACAGCCCGATATCCGATGGATGCGAGCGTGGCACCGTGGGCAAGGCTTGGTGGACGACCGGATGAGCACCCAACTGTCCTTGTCCTCTTGCCGGCAGGCGTGTGATGGCTCCTTGGCAACGTTGCATTCCAGGCACGTTGTTTGTAGGCACAGCCCGCATTCACCCGTCTGTTCATCGAGGTACCCTTTGCAGCCTTCGTGGATGCACGGACGGACAGAAAGAGGTTTCGACTGCCCGGACGGCCCGGATGGCCCCTGAACCGGGTGCTGCGCGCGGTAGAGCTGGTGCCGGACACGCACGAGCTCGCTGGTCAACTCTCTCCTTTTCTTCTCGATAAGGGCCATCTCGGCCAGGAGCCGTTCCTGGAGGAGGTCATTCTGGACCCGCGCCATGGTCTCAGGGAACAACGACCGTTCTCGTTCGAGGAGGACGTCCGCACGGTGCTTCTTGAACTCGGTCGTGATGAAGGAGCGCGGGAAATGGTGACTCATGAACCGACGGTCCAACGTGTGGCGGCAGTTCATGCAGTGCGCGTCGAAATGAGAACCGAGCAGGTAGGTCCGGATGCATGACGAGCACGCCTTGTAGGCGCACCGGGGACATTCGATAAGGTCTTTCCGGACCGTCTCGGCACAGACCGGGCATTCTTGTCGATTCGGCATGTTTTATGACTACCTTTTTGTGTTTAACATGTTTTTTTTTATTACACGTCTTGCTCCTGGTCCTCCTCCTCCTGTACGGGCATCGAATAACTGTCTGTCCGAAGGTTTCGGAGAAAATAAAAGTACCTCAAAAGGTCGGGCGCGGTGACCCCATAGTCCTGCTTAAAGGACGCCAGGCCGGGGTCGTCTTCCAGCTTTTTGACGAGGGTTCGCCAGCACCGTCGTTTTTGGTAGGCCTTGACCTCAGACGAGACGGTAGTGCTTGGTGTTTCTAGATAGGTCCTCGTCATGGGGTCATAGGTGGTGTAGGCAAGGGCGAGGGCACCGCCGTTGAGCGTTCCTGGTGGTACTCTAGAGAGCACCGAGGTTGCAAAGTTTTCGCCTTCTTCATGGGTGAGGTAATTCAGGCTGACGAGTTTCCTCGCGGCGACCTTGCCCTGTTGGATGAATTTCTGGGCGGGCGTGCGAATACCGACGCCTTTGATGTCGTCGTTGTCATAGAGAGAAGAATAAAAGTAGACCCGGTCCCACCAATTCTTTTCCATTTTTTATATTTATAAAAACTTTTCCGTTAAGATGAAAAAAAAATCCAAAAGAATAAAAAAATTATAAATCATTGGATTATTTTTTTTTAGGAAAAAAAAAATAAAAATGCTTGCTTGCTGAAAAATTAGAATTATTTAGGGCGTGCTGAAAAATAAAAGAGGCGTGCTGAGGCGTGCTGAGGCGTGCTGAGGCGTGCTGAAAAACGTCCGGGACGAGCCCATCTGTCAGAGGTTATGACACAACTAGAAAAGACATACGATTGCATCTACACGGAAAAGAGAATCTAATGTTGTTCCTTTAGGTATTATATGGATGAAAGGTTTAAGTCTGAAAATGCGAGTGCGACACCTGTTGTATTTATTATATTTTGGATGTGCTCCTTCTTGCCAAAAATTAGGCAACCGGCCTTGTAAGCACATTTGTGATAAAAGTTCCAAATCTTTCATAAAGAAGTCGATATCTTTTGGAATTGACAAAAGCCTTTTTAAATCTTCATTTCGTAGTTCTGGAGTCGGAAATTTAAATATCATTTTAGATAGAGCGTTGATATACATACTTTTTATAATCTTGTCAAGCTTGTTGCTTGTTTTTTTAATATAAAGTTGCTTTTGCAGTTGGGCTTGTTCGTATCCCCAGGCTTGCCAATAAATATCGAATACTTGACTCATTTGATTTTTCCATTTGTAAAAATATTAATTTGAATATCAATTTTAAACAGGCGAGAGGTCATAATCCGAGCAAGGAGGACGCTTGTGGTACGTGAAAGAATTGGAATGGCGAGAAACTGATGTCAGAGGACCATTATTACACCCAACTAAGAAATAAGAATGAGCCAACGATTGGAGATTAACGGTGATGTGTATCGCCTCAACGCCCACGGGCAGGTGATGCATCCGACCGAGGAAAAGGTGGCGGTCGCGGTTAGTTATGGGTACGGTTCCGGGTGGTCGTCGTCATGGAACTATGATATGGACCCGACAAACGCCACCGTCCTTTGCGCCAAGCTCGAGAAGCGACCGTTGACCCCTGAGGAATTAATTGAACTGGGGGACCCCTACCTGGGTGGATACGAGAATATCGAGGTCGAGTGGGTGGATGCGGGAAAGTGGGTCGCGGTGGAAGAATTCGACGGGGCGGAATCGTTGCGGATTACCCCTGAAAAGGGCTATGGTAGTGTGTATCTCCATTATTCACCCGAGAAAAAGGCGGCCATGGAGCGCGAGGCGCGAGACGTGGAATACCGCAAACGGCACCTGGAGCGTTGGGACGCCATCGCCCATGCGTTGTACAAGGACGTGCTCAAAGGAACCGTTGAGGACGCCGCTCCCCTCTGGTTGTGCGTCGGGAAAAAAAAGTGGAGGGTGAGCGGAGTTGTCGCACGGACCGTCCCGTACTTTGAAGCCGTGCTGAAGCATTCGGATTATGACTTGGAGGACAAGACGGTGCTGGTGCTTGATGATGTGTCAGAAGAGACGGGATGGGCCCTCATGGAATTCCTCCATCGCGGCACGATATCGAGACCGCTGGACAACGGGGCCCTGGAAAGCCTCCGACGGCTGGCAGAGAGGCTCATGGACAAGGACCTCGTCGACTTCCTCACCACCTATTAGGTTTTTTCATTTCTATTCTTCTTGATTCAGAATAGAAAAAAAACTATAATTCCCGGACAAACACGGTATATCCCTGGTCTGAATAGTCGCGATAGTTGCACGAATGCAGGTCCTCACCGCACATGAGGAGAATGTCCTTCTTCTCGTAGGCCGCGTTGACCTGGTCCCAGAAAGGCATCCCTCGGTGGTAGCTCCCGTAGAGCACGAGGTCGTACCGGTGCTCGCGAATGTCCTCTTCAACTTTTGCGTTGTATTCCTCTTGGTGCGTCTTGGGGTCCACCACACGTGCGTACGAGATGCCCTTGCCGTACAACCGACCAAGGCTGTCCTCGGGAAAATCGCGGTAAATGTGGGGTATCCGGGGGTAGTCATGGCATTCCGTACCCAGCAATTCCTTGAACCCGGCAAGGGTGAGACACCGGAGGTAGTCCGGGTCAGTCCTCCCCGACAGGAACAGCACTCGTCGGATGTCCCTGTCAGAGTCCAGACAACCCAGCATGTAGTCGACAACCGCCTTGCTGGTCAGCCTCTTTCTCGTGTGCTCTAACAAGGGCCGGATGTAGTGGTCTTTCAGGTTCAATTCCTCGGCCAGCGCCATCGGGTTCGGGCTCTTGGCCAGCGTGTCGTACAAATGGTTGGATTGGAGCACGATTTCTTTTGGGAACAGCGTCATGGTATTGGGTGGACAGCCTTCGAGATTAGGAAAAAAGGGGATGCAGCCGCAGGCCAGGATTTCGTAATGCCGCATACAATCCCACCCCGCCTTTAAATGGGTCGTTGCGAAATAGCTCTCCTTGTACTGTGTGTAATAGTCCTCTTCATTATGGTAGATATAGGTCGAAAAGTTTCCTGGAATCAGGGGCGAGAGCAGCCTCTTTTTCTCAGGGACGTCCTCCACGACCTTGGAGGCATCAATCGAGAACCCGATCGGATGGACCGGCATTTTATCTTTACCACATTATTCTTTTAAGTGGGTCATGAATTCGTGCTCGTTCATGGAGACGGTGCGGACGAGTGCGGGGATGATGGTGTCCAGTAGGGGTCTGGACGCGTTGAGGATGTTGACTGCACGGGTAAACGCGCGGTCGAGGATGTTTTGGACCTCGGTGTGGGCGTCGTGGAGCATACCGGGTGATAAAGGGAGAGACCGTGACCCGGAAAAGGTGGGGTGGCGTTCCGAGTAGCCAAACCCCGTAATCATCTTTTCGGCCCATTCGTTGGCGACTGAGAGGTCGTGCGTCGCACCGTGGCTTGCCCCGTGATGGTCGCCGTACACGATGTGCTCAGCGGCCTTGCCTCCCATGAGGATGGCGATGCGCTTCTCCAGGAAATCACGGGTGCTCTTGTCTGCGCTGGGAGAAAAATCAAAGAGCGTGTAGCCCCCGATATCGCGATGGTTGGGCCGGATGGAGACCTTGCGTAGTCTGAAATGTTCGGGAAAGGCGTGAACGACAAGGGCGTGTCCCATCTCGTGGGCCGCCACACGGGCAATTTCTTCCAAAGTACGGTCGTCGTGCGTCTTGAGAACGCCCATAAAATGCTTTTCGATGGCGAGGTCCACGTGGTTCCATCGAATCTCTTTTTCCTCGCGGTCGCGGTGCGCATAGACAACGGCCTCTCGCACCAGTTTCTGGACGTCGGCACCCGAGAAGCCCTCTGTCAGGGAAACGATGCCGTCCAGGTCCAGGCTCGACACGTCGCGCCCGGTTTTTTCAAAAAAATGCCCGAGGAGTTTTTGTCGTGCGGGTCCGTCCGGGAGCGGGATATGGACATGACGGTCAAACCTCCCTGGTCGGACCAGCGCCCTGTCCAGCGAGGGGGCGCGATTGGTTGCCGCGACGACAAAGACACCGTCTCCCTGGTGGAACCCGTCCATCTCGGCGAGAACCTGGTTGAGGGTGTTTTCCACGTCGTTGTAATTGCCGAGGGCGTTGCCACCGCCTCGTTGGCTCCCAATCGAATCGATTTCGTCGATAAAGATGATGCTGGGACGGTGAGACCTCGCGAGAGAAAAGAGCTGTCGAACGCGCTGTGCGCCCACGCCTACGTACGTCTCGACAAATTGGGACCCGATGACCGGGATAAATGTGGCGTTGGTCTCCGAGGCGATCTTCCTCGCCAAGAGGGTTTTCCCGGTCCCGGGGTCGCCCTCCAACAAGAGCCCCCGGGGAGCCACCACGCCCGGTAAATTGCTGCGCATCAGGTACAGGGCTTCCATGCACTCGTCCAGGACCTCGGTGCTTCCCACCCATTCGACCGGCGGTGCGGTGGCGTCGGGACGAAACACCTCGAACCGGGAACTTTGGAGCGGTCGGAGCGGGTCGTTGCCCTGCAGGATAAACCCAAAGACGGCGGATACCCCGACGAGGTAAGCAACGGTGAAACCGATGCGGTATAAAAAGCTCGCAAAAAGCGTCGCGGGGACGGTACGGCTTGGCTCGAGGACCTTGAAAGGGACCTTCTTTTGAATGAGGTCACACACGACCATGTCCTGAACAGACTCATGGACGGCCACGAAATGGGCCTTGTTGGATTTGTCAAGGAGGACGGCTTTTGACATGTCTGGTGAAAAGACACAGCTCCGGACGGCATGACCCTCGCTATAAAACACACCCCAATCCACCCATTTGGTGGTGGCGCCTTTTTTTTTCTGCCCTTCAAACGCTCTGCGATAAAAGACATCAGACCGGAATCGAGCAGTGGCAAACATTTTTTAGCCACAATACATGAAAAAATGATGCATTTTCATTTTTTTAACATGAAAGTCAAGCAAGAGTATATCTATTTTTTTCACGAAACTCATCCCTACGACAGAATAAAATCATGGCGAAACAGGGATTCAATTGGAAAATCATCGAAGAAAAACCAGAAAACTGGGAAACGGTCCGGAGCCTCGTTCAGGATGCGTACGACCCCGTCGAAGACACGACCGACAAGTACTGGAACAATCCGCAGGTCCTCAAGGCCTTTTTGGAGAGCTTCCCGGACCTAAAGGCATGGGTCACAGTGAACCCCCACGAGGGAGAAAAAGACAAGAAGGGCAAGAGCGGCAAGAAGCCCCCGTCGAAGCGCGACGCGATACACCAAAAGGTGGAGGCGGAGATTATTCGAAAGGACATCCAGTCCATCCGTTTTGATTCCAAGACGCTGCAACCGGTCCGCGCCAAGTATGACATGCAGGTCACGTTTTTCCTCATGGTTATCGTCTGGAACTACCTCCTCCAGTCCAAGAAGCGTACCGCGCCCAAGGCAATTGTTTTGGACGCCATCATCTCGTTTAATCGTCTCTATGACGACGAGTACAAGAACATTACGCGAGAGGATTTCAAGGCGAGCCTCGACAACATTCGGGACATTCTGCGCCAACAAGTCAGCGACGAGATGTACGAGACCCTCTTTCTGAACCCGGTCCTTTTGGTGGACTGCACGGCACACAAGCGCGGCAAAACGAAGCGCCTCTATCCCGAACAAAAGCTCACGATTGACCGGATCTGCGACAGCGTCCTCAAGAACAAGCCGCTCCTCCTCGGAAACCAGATGCCCACCGGTACGGGCAAGACGTTCCTCTCGGCACCCCTCGCCAAGAAGATGGCGAGCCTCAAGCTGAACAAGACGGTGCTGTTTGCGTGTTCCAACGACCTGGTGAACAAGGACGTCTCGAGCACCGCGCTGGTGACGGACGACCTCCACGTGTGGCTCGCCAAGCTCATCCGCCAGGAAGGAACCAGCCTGCCCATGGTGCTCCTCCGCCCCCACAAGCGGTGCTTCCCCTCGACATGGAAAAAGGTGTACAAGAAGGAGGACCGGGACAAGACGGGGACCATCGAGGAGCAGTGGAATTTCTACACCAAGGCCACCGGAAAGATACCTGACATTATCATCGCGGACCTGGAGGCGACGTACGAGATCCTCAAGGACGCCCACCTCTTTGGGGACCCTTTTGTCGCCTATATTGATGAGTTTGTGTCAGACGACGCCTCGAACCGGCTCATGGCGGGCATTTGTCGCCACCTCCCCCGCCAGACCGTGCTCCTCTCGGCCATCCTCCCCAAGTTTGAGAACATGCCCGTGATTGTCGACCATTTCTGCCGGCGCCATTCCACGACCCCCGAGGTGTGTCTCCAGAGGGTCGCCACGGCCGACGTCAATATCTCGTGTGCGGTGATTGACAGCGAAGGGTTCTTGAGGATGCCCCATCATCAGGCCAAGACGCTCGAGGACATGGAGGCGCTTCATCGCGAGATTATGGTCAATCCCCGTATCCGCCGCGCCTACCCCGTCAAGCACGTGTACTACTGGTCCAAGTCTGTCGAGAACGTCCTCGAGCCCCACGGCATGACGTTTTCTCACCAGTTCCCGGATATTGGTCGCATCACGACCAGCCGTGTCATCGACTATGCCATCGAGATGATTGGGGTCCTGTGCAAGGACCCAGAGCACATGATGGACTTTTTAGAGTACAGGCCGAGGGTCATGCCGCCCCCGGACGCCATGCAGATGTTCAAGGAGCAGTCCCGCTACTATGACGGCAAGACGCTCTACATCACCAAGGACGTGATGCGACAGACGGACCTGATGATTGAGGGGTTGTATGACCAGGACGTCAAATGGTCAGAAATCGTGGAGAGCACCAAGAAGAACGAGGCGGTGGTCCAGAAACAAACGGATAGGCTCGACAAGTCCAAGATGTCCAGGATTGAAAAGCTCCAGGCCATGTCAGAGCTCCAGGACGCCAGCACGAGGGTTACGCTTCCTCCTCGCTATGTTGTCAACAGCCTTCAACATTTCTCGAGGTTTTACCCTGATGACACCCTCAAAGGAAACCCGCGCATGGCCATCGACCTCCCGAACCATTTCGAGAGCGCCTTTGACGAGCAGACCAACATGATGATGGCATCGGGAATCGGAATGTACTGCAAGACGCACATGACTGAGTTTCAGCGCAACCTCGTCATGAGCATCTACGACAAGCTCATGTTTCTGTGCTCCAACAAGGACGTTGTCTTTGGTACCAACCTACCGGGCCTGACCAACGTGTTTATCGACGGGTCGTTTGCCGCCGAAGAGTCCGTCTCGACCCTCTACCAGCTAATGGGGCGCGTGGGTCGTATGGGACGGTCCTACCACGCCAACATTATCCTGAATAGCGAGCAGGGCGTTGAAAAAGTCCTCTCCCTGGGAACCAACATCGACCACGAGTCGGCACGGGTCATCGAGGACCTGCTCACCAAGTCTCTCTAGATAGAAAGTATTTTAGAAACATTTCTAGATTTTAAAAAATTTTAGAAACATTTCTAGATTTTTTTTCCATGCAGAAAGTATTTTAGAAACATTTCTAGATTTTTAAAAAATTTTAAAAGTATTTTAGATTTTTAAAAAAAGTATTTTTAAAAAGTTTTTGAAATCGGTTATTAAAAAAAAAAGAAAGGAACATTCTATTTATGGTGTAAAATAGAATCTAACGCCTGTGAGAGGAAGCCCTGAGGAGCTCGATGAGTTTTTGTGTCCTTTCGTTGGCGGCGTTTCCAACGAGACCGTTGAGTTGCTGAGAAGGAGGAGAGCTTTGAACCCGAACTGCAGGGCGATTTTGTCCGTTGCAGCCACACATCTTTATATTGATTTACCTATATACTATCAATATAAAATTTTTTTTTACGAGAAATAAAACCATGTGCGGTATTGTAGGAGTACTGTCCTCTACAGAGAATTGGCGGACCAAGTCGATATTATATGGGTCTATCGTCGAACTATTGAACCGTGGGTATGATTCCATAGGGGCTTGCTTTATCTCTGAAGGGGCCTACCATATAAAGAAATCGCTAGAAAAGGATGTCCTCCTGGATTACCTAAAGGAAGAAAAACGGGATTTTAGCAACGGGACGGCGCATACCCGATGGGCCACCCATGGCGGGGTGACCCTCGAAAACGCTCATCCGCACCTGGATACCTTGGAGGGCCAGTTGACCATCGTTCATAACGGCATTATCGAGAATTTCGAGGAGAACAAGCAATTCCTTCTTGAAAAAAAGTGTTGTTTCCGTTCCTCGACCGATTCCGAGGTTATTATCAACAAGATTGCCTATCATTTTTACATTACCGAAAAGGATGTCGAAAAAGACATCCAGAAACGCCTCTTACGGAGCATGGCGCTCACAACCTCGGCCCTCGAGGGAACCTATGGCATTATTGTTCAGTGTCTGTTGCTGCCAGGAGTTTTGTTCTGTGCGAGGAAAGGGAGCCCCATCCTGATGGGGGTCAGCGATGACAAGACCCTGGGTATGGTGGTCTCTGAAAAGAGTGGGTTCTTGAACCACGTCCGTGAGTACATCTCCATCAACGACAATAGCCTGTACTGTATGGAGAACAAGGATGGGTGTGTGCGATGCTACTGCGCCGGCGACGGGGACTACTGCGGTGCCACCCTTTTCTTGAATGATTGGACCCAGGAAGAGACCTCGCACGCGTATTCTTCCTTTACTGAGAAGGAGATTATGGAACAGCCCTCTTCCATCCGTCGCTGCCTCCATTACGGCTCCCGATTGACCGGTTTGGGCCGTGTCAAGCTCGGTGGGCTCGAACAGGTCCCCTCGTTGAGAGAGTGTCGCCGTTTCTATCTGTTTGGGTGCGGGACGAGTTACCACGCGGCGCTTCTTGGCGCCCGCTTCTTGCGACGGTTCACACGGGCCTCTTTCGCGATGGCCTTGGACGCCTCGGAATTCAGCACCGCGGACCTCCCCCCTTCAGACGATGGGTCCCGGGCGTGCGCCCTCTTTATCTCACAGAGCGGCGAGACGCTGGACCTTTACTCGGTCCTGGAAAAACTCTCCATCGACGTCAAGCTCGGGGTGGTCAACGTGGTGGACTCGCTCATCGCACGAAATACTGACGGCGGTGTGTATCTGAACTGCGGCAAGGAAAAGGGTGTCGCGTCGACCAAGTCCTTCACCTCGTCAGTCATCGTCTTGTGGCTCATCGCCCGCTGGTTGTCAGACGAGCCCATCGAGGACGTGACGGCCTACTCTGGATTCGGTGACGTTGTCGAACGATTCCTTGAAACAAACTGGGCCCGTCTCCATACCCTTGCCACCACGATTCCTTCCTCGACCACGTCCATGTTTATACTAGGAAAAGGCACCGACCTGTTTATCGCCATGGAGGCCTGTCTCAAGCTCAAAGAACTCGCGTACGTACATGCCGAGGCCTACTCGTCAGGGTCCCTCAAGCACGGCCCGTTTGCGCTCCTCGAAGAAGGGACACCGGTCGTCTTTCTCGCGACGGACCCCGAGGGCTTCCAAAAGACAAGAAACGCCCTCCACGAGGTGGCGGCGCGCGGCGCCCGTGTCATCGTGGTGGGAACGTTGTCCTTTGAGTTTGATAAAACGCTGGGTGTCGAGTTTATCGAGGTCCCCTCACACCCGTGGTCTTTTCTTCTCGCCAATATCGCCATGCAGGTGTTTGCGCTTCACCTGTCCACGGCCCGAGGAAACGAGCCTGACTACCCTCGCAATCTCGCCAAGGTGGTGACCGTGGAATAAAAATCTCTCAACATTCTTCTACGCTAAAAACTGAAGCCTCGTCGTCTTTTTTGCGTAGAAAAGCACGCTTACTAAGATAGATGACTGATTTTTCTCTTGTACCTCTACGCTAAAAACTGAAGCCTCGTCGTCTTTTTTGCGTAGAAAAGCACGCTTATTAAGATAGATGACTGATTTTTCTCTTGTACCTCTACGCTAAAAACTGAAGCCTCGTCGTCTTTTTTGCGTAGAAAAGCACGCTTATACACACACATACATTATTGACTGACATTTGTTTGACTCTCCAGCAAATCACAATCACAGAAATCATGGCTCTCTCCAACAAGATCCAGAAATATATTGATGCCTCGGTCGAGGACTTTTGCCGCCTCTTGATGGAGAAGCACGAGGGCCTCGAGCTCGACGAGATGGTCTCCCTCTGGAAGGAGGTTTCCAGGAAGAAGGGGGGTGGGAAGCCCAAGAAGAAGTCTGCCTATCAGAACTTTTCTGATGCGGTGAGGGCCAAGATTATGGAAGAGCACCCAGAGATGAAATTCGGACAGCGCTCGACCGAGACCTCGAGGCGGTGGAAGCTCTTGACCAAGGAGGAGCAGGCCGAGTACGCTCTGCCCGCCGCTGCACCCGCGACACCCACCAAGCCGTCTCCCGTCCTCAAGAAGACGCCCCAGGCGCCCCTCAAGAAGAAGCCCTCTCCCGTCCTCAAGAAGCTGTCTCCCATCCTCAAGAAGGCTGGCAAGGAGGACTATCTCAAGATGAAGGTCCCCGACCTCAAGAAGGTCTGCAAGGAGAAGGGCATCAGCATCAAGAACCTCAAGAAGAAGGAAGAGTTTTTAGAGGCGCTTTCAAGCGCCGGATACGACTCGGATTCCACGACAGGGTCAGACTCTGAGTCTATCGATGGCCTCGAAGAAGAGGAGGAAGATGTACTCGCATAAATTAGTCGCATACTGGATAAATTGTTTGCATAAGTTAGTCTCTTACTGGATAAATTGTTTTAACAATCAAAGAAAGATAAATGCAAAACCACAATCGGAATTTTTGTAGCCGTTTGCTACAAAAACAGTTTAAAGGCTCTTTGTGTTATTTCACAAAGGAATGGAACCAACGAATTGTTGTCGACCCACGATACGAGGTGAGGTCAAGAAGGCCCGTGCGGGGAATTACGAGACGAGTTCATGTCTCTTTGAGTTTATTGATAATTCGGTCGACGCCGGGGCCGACCGAATCCGTGTGGATATCCGCGAGCGCAGCAGTACCGGCAATCCTCACAAGCTGCTCATTAGCGATAACGCACCATCAGGCATACCCCTGGAAAACCTCAAGGCTGTGTTTTCATGGACCTATGAGAGGAAGCGGTCCGAGACGGATGTCGGGGAGTACGGCACCGGGTTCAAGACGGCTTCCGTCAACCTGGCTGAAAAGTTGACCGTCATGACCAAGCACGACGGTCGTTCTTTCCAGGCGGTGGCGGATTGGCAGGACATGGCGGACGAGGACCGGTGGGACCCCAAGGTGATGGAGATTGGGGTGGACTATTTTCATGACGCCCACCCGTTTCATCATGGGTCAACGTTTATCCTGGAAGGGCTCCGCAACGAGATGCTCTGCGCCAAGCCCGTTGATAAAAAACTCGTCGTCTATCTCTTCCGAAAGGTCTTTGATGACATCGCCTACCACTACCGCTACCTGCTCCACGAGAATGAAAACCTCCGCATCTCTCTCAAGGGGACCGCCGAGACGGACGGTGAGATATGCGAGATGGACATTCGCGAGCACGACCTTTTCCGGAAAGCAACCGACCCCTTTTATTCCTGGGTCGACGACAATCCCGACGGCCTGGAGACGGTCATTACGGTGTACCAGGATTCGTTGCAGTTTTATCGCGTGTATTTCCAAAACACCCGGACCAAGAAATGGGAGGGCGTCGAGTTTGTAGAAAAGCGCAAAAACGGAAATAGCGTTCTCCGGTGCCACGAGGTTCTTCCCAGCCTCTTTGACGGCATGCGTCTCGTGGATACGCTCACGTTTCGGAGCATCCATCTGCGCGACGCTGAGCATTCTTCCACGTGCATGGGACTTTACCCGACCTGCACTCTCGACATTATTCGGCGGGGTCGCGTCATGGGCCGGGACCTCAACCTCCGCGCGCCCCGTGGAGAGCCCCTCTCGTGGTTTGTCAAGCACGAGGTATGGTACCATTCTTACAGTCTCAACGCTCTCCTGGGCATCCAGTACAACAAACAAAACTATGGTGTGCTCCGGGACAATGACCTGCGCTATACCATGGAGCACCTCCAGCAGCTGCACGAGCGCGAGTTTTACAAGGCCGAAAAAGCCACCCCACCACCACCACCACGGGTCCCTGTCCCTGTAAGCGAACCATTACCACCACCAACCCTCTGCGAATCGTCGTCACAACCTCCACCACTGACCGCCCTACTCATCACTGAACCGGTCGTGTCACAGGATTCAGAAAAGAGAAAGAATTTCACGCCTTCCATCAAGATACAGACCCTTAACCGCCAGGAATGCCGTGATTCAGTGATGGATTTTGTCCTCAAGGACTCGCTGCTCTTGATGGAGTATGACCACATCAACGGAAGTCGGTCCATGAACACCAAGGACAATTGTCAGGCCCTTTCGGTGGTCACGCACTCCCTCAAGAGCCGGCGTCCCGAGGTGTTTGAAATGCTCGAGAAGGACGGGTCTGAAAAAGTGGCGTTCATCGTGGGCCTCTTGAATTGCATCACGAGGAGCCGGTATTTTATCGACGCGTGGGTCTCGGGAAATATCCTGGTCCGCGACCCCCAGCAGCAGCTCCTCGCGACCCACGAGGGACTCTTTTTTTTACAAAATTAATTTATCCAAAAGAAAATAAAAAACAACCATGAAGACCACGTTTGATGTCCTGCTCTTATTATTCGCCACGTTTATCATCACGGTGTTTCAACAGGGTAGCGTCTTTTTTCAGAATAGCCGCAGCATTCTCCGGTCTATTCACGACGCCCTCCAGAACCCCGCGTGGAAGGCGTATTCCAACGTCCTCTTATGGGCGCGTCGCGCGTACTGGCTCATCGCGTGCCAGTATATCGTGGTGGCCTTGTGGCTCTTGTTTTCCGTGGTGGTGGAATGGGACCTCAGCCGAAGGGGACGTCTCGACATTACCACGCGGCCCACCAACCTCCTCAAGGCGTACGCCGTGTTCTCGCTGGCCGTGCTGGTGTACATTATCGTGTCGATGGTCGTGGTCTACCAGAGATGGAGAAACGTGGACTGTGGAAACTTTCCTCCCGATTTCAAAGACGTCGTAAGCCGTCTCGATACTCTCCTGGGAACACACTACATCTTTTTGGGGGTCGCCGTGTTCCTCGTGTACATCGTCGCACAGGTCTGGAAAGAAAACACCATCAACGAGTACAGCGTCCTCCTTGCAGACCGGTCCGTTATCGTGGCCTCTCTTGACGGCCGCAGCGTGCAAAAGTTTCACCTGGGTGACAGCCTGTTGAAAAAATTGAATATGGTGATGAAATCCTAGGGAGAGAGCAGGCATAAGAAGAAATTAATAATGAATGAACTATTGTCCGTTATGCGGGAGATTATCCCGACGCAGGCGTCTCGTCGATGGTCGTATGATGTTGACCTACGCCATTCGTGCTTTCGACTAGAGAATGCGAGTCTTAAACGGGTCATCTTTTCGGGTTATGGAAACGAAAGGATGGAAGAGGTACTGGTTACCATTAGCATACGGCTCACTATTGGAGAGAGCTTTCACCTCCAGATTGTCAAGATAGAAACAAGGGGTGTGCGCGAGGCCCTCGTTGCGCTCTTTGATTTCCCAGACACGTTTGTCGTGTGCCGGGAATGCGGCACCGTTCGCAATCACACCTCGTCGCCCTCGTGTTCCAGCTGTCTGTTCCTTGCGGCCTTTTCTCAGCACAAGAACGTCGAGGAGACGTGCTCGATATGCCAGGACCCCGCGTTTCGAACCATGCTCCCCTGTGGTCATTTTTTTCACATGACCTGTCTGTTGGGGATGGACCCTGAGAACGTTCGATGCCCCAACTGTCGCACCGCGGTCCCGGACTCGCTGGTCGATAGCCTTTTTGGGAGCGAGCCTTATGACGACGAATCGGGTGAGGAAGACTAGGGGAGGAAAAAAAAACTGACGCGTTTCTATTTCTAGAATAAAAATAGAAAAGAGAAATGGAACACCAGGACTGGGAAAAGATTACCATCAAGGGCAATCCGTACTCGTCCAACGGCCCCACCAAGAGGGTCATTACCGAAAAAAATAATTCTGTGCAGATGAAAAAGACGCTCCTGGAAGAAGGAAGCGTCGGTTCAGTACCCACCTATGACAAGACCGTGCGCACCAACCTCGTTCGTCTCCGTGCGAGCCTGGGTCTCACCCAGGAGGCCCTGGCGAGGCAGCTGGCCGTTCCGGTCTCGGTCATCGCGGGGGTCGAGAACGGCAAGGGAAAGTATGACGGCGCCCTTGTGAATAAAATCAATACGCGCTACAAGGTGAGCCTCCGAGACCCCGAGGCGCCGTCTACTAAAAAATGAAAATGTTTGTGCAGGAACCAACAAGAACCAAATTAAAAAAAATGCTCGTTGCCGGAATCGATGAAGCCGGTCGTGGGTCCCTGATTTCCAGGGTATGTGCCGCTGCCGTGGTCGTTCCAGAGGATTTTATGGACATGGCGGCAGAGGAAGAGATTGTGATTCGAGACTCGAAGAAGATGACGGCGCGGCAGCGCGAGCGGTCCGCTGCCTGGATAGAACAAAACGCGATTGCGTATGCCGTGGCGTATGCAGACGAGAGGGAAATCGACCGCGTCAATATCCTCGAGGCGACCATGAACGCGATGCACCGGGCGGTCCAAGGCCTCCAGATTGTTCCCGACTGTCTCCATGTTGATGGGTCAGTGTTTCGGCCTTTTATTGACGCCGAAGGGTATGATATCCCTCATGAATGCATCGTCCGAGGCGATGACACAGACCCGGCCATCGCCTCGGCGAGCATTCTTGCCAAGACGCGTCGTGACGAGTTCCTCCTCGGTCTGGTGGCCGAGCACCCCGAGCTCGAACGATACGGCATCTCTCAGAACATGGGGTACGGCACCGCGGCCCACGTTCGGGCGCTCCAGGAATGGGGGCCGTCCGTCTTTCATCGACGGTCCTTTCACGTCAAGGGCGTGGCTTCACAGCGCCTGTTGATTTAATATTTTCTTTTCCTCTAGTAAAGAAAAGAACGATGATTGTCGCCATCACCGTGAGCGTCCGGTACCACGATAAGCTCCCTTTTATTTTGCCAAACGTGGAGCATCTCGACGCTTGGTACTTTGTGGTGCATCGCGGAGACACCCAAACCGTGAGCGTGCTCGAGATGGAGCGCCGCCGCAACCCCAAGATAAACCTGGTGTTTTTTGACGGGTTTTTCACCACCCCGGGGTCGGCGTTCAACAAGTCAGGGGCGGTCCGTAAAGCACAGACGCTCGTCCATTCGCTGTATCCAGAGAGCTGGGTGATTCTTTTGGATTCAGACATCGTCCTGCCCCCCGAGTTTTCCCGGGTCATGGAGGAAGCGACCCCTAGCCTCGATAAAAAGGCCCTGTACGGGTGCAAGAGGTATGATTACAAGAGCCCCGAGGCCCTCGAACGCAACGAGGGGGTCCTTTATTCCACTTTGCGCGAGTATTTTTTCGTGGGGTATTTCCAAATGTATTTTAGGAAGGACGCCCTGTACGAACCCGTTTCGGAAAACTGTGGGGTGTGTGACATGGATTTTCTCCACAAGTATTTCAAGCGCCGTTCGTCCCGTCACGTCCTTCCCGCCTCGGTGAAACATCTGGGACACGCCGCGGTCCACTGGAACGGTCGGAGAAACGATTTATGGTGATGATATCCACAAGAATAAAAAACATGTTGTGGTCATGGAACCTGACGATGACAGAGACGGCCCATGGCCTTTTTCCGGTTCCCCGCCTTTATCCTATGGTCGAGTACCCGAGCGCGTGTGCCAACGGGTTCGAGGCGGACCGGTACGCGTACGCATGCCCTCACCTGAGCCTCTTGTCAGACGACATGGTTGGCGCAGCAAGGCATGACGGCCTCCATCCCTTGTTTGCGTACGGAACGGCCGGGTCGAGTACGGACGAGGACTGTGGCAAGTGCTACCAGGTCCAGCTGCTGGATGCCGAGAGGGTATGGAGGGACGATTTCCCTTTTTTGGTCCTGCAGGTCATCAACAGCGGGTATGACGTCATGCCCTACCAGTTTGACGTTTATACCGGTGCGGGAGGATTCGGCTACTACACGTCGTGTAATTCCGACTGCACAACGAGGTTTTGTCAGGGCGGGCCCTGTCGGCAGGCCATGTTCTCGACGTCTTTCCAGGACTGGACAAATGCCGCCTATGGGTCAGGAGACCCGTGCTACTCGGGAGGCATCAAGTGGTTGGAGGACCCGGACAAGGCCGTAGAAAGGTGCCGTGCCGTGTTGGAAGAAAACCCACCGCTTCTTTCTAGCTGCATACGGAGCAACCACGAGATGCTTCACCAGAATTTTGTCGAGATTCAAACGGAACGCGTCCGGTGCCCCCAAGGGCTTTACATGGCGTCGGGACTCCAGAGAAAAGACGACGAGGGCTTTCCTCTGCCCCACCCGGACCTCTACCTCTCGAAACGCTGCCGAGGCGACCGCGCCCAGGGTCATTATTGCATCACCACGATGCAGGACTGCTGCAAACCCTCGTGCTCCTGGAAAGGCAAGGGTGATTTCTCCCCGGATTGGACCCGTGTAGACTCTTGCGACCGGGACGGGTCCCTCTATGATTACCCGATCTGAAACTTTTTTATTTCATTCTTGAATAAAAAAAAAAGTCAGATTAGGCATAATTATTAATGTTGGATGTCGTATCGCTCGCTAGCTGATATATCCTCAAATTATAATAAAGCGTCGAATATTTCTTTTGTATCTGTATCAGGTCTTTAACACTCTTATCAAAAGAATCAATCGTTTGTTGAGCCGATTTTATTCTTTGTTCAGCAATGGCCAACTGTCGTAAATATGGCGCAGAGATATCCACCCGTTGTCGGTTTATCGAGTCCAATTCTGTCTGTGCTTTCTTCCTATTCGACTCAAATGTAGAGACGTCTTCCTCATACATCGTTTTATATTTTGGTAGTTCTCGTGAATAAAATTGATAAGAGCTTGTTTGGTGGAATTCATCTACGTACCTTACTTTTGCCAAGTCTTTTGCTTTTTTTGGGTCTAATATTCCTCGTCCATATAAATCCGTGTTAGTTAGTTGTCGATCTGCGTACAGTTTCGCCTGTAGAGTATTTTCATCCTTGTCAAAATCTGTTAGCCACTCGTGCAGGCTCGCTTGCGTTGGATCGCTCGTGTCAAGCTCGCTCAGAAGCTCGAGTCTTTCTGCGTGAGTGCTCGTAGATGTCATCGCTTCGTCGATATGGCCTATATACATATTGGTCCGTTGGACTTTTCTTTTGTAGGAAGCAATTTCTGCTTCATAACCCTGAGCCTTTTCGTAAGACGATGACTCAGCGTCACGCAATTCCTGCTTGATTCTTTCCTTTTCAATCGGCATGAGGTTTTTTTCTTCCTCTGCCGCCGCAGAAGCCTTTTCCAGCCTTTCTGCGGAATCTAGGGCTCCATTCAACGCTCTTCTCGTGATGTTGGTATTATGGGTCTTGATACCAGTTCCTGCCTGCATCACCGCACCCACCAAATTTCCGACTCCTTTGCCGTACTTTCCGCGAGCAAAGTCGCCAATAGAGGTCCCCAGCTGACGAAAGGCCGTGGCGTTGTTGAACATTTCAAACCCACGCGCGACCATCTCAATTTCTCCCAAGCCAGGGATCATGGCGCATCCGAGTTGAGCGAGCAATAATCCCCCCGACGAAACGTCCCTCGCGACGCCTAGACGTGATTTTAATGTTGTTTTTGAAATAGTCATTTCTCTTTCAAAAAAAAAAAATACCACATGAGAGGCTCGAACTCTCGACTTTCGGCTTAAAAGGCCGACACTCTGACCAAACTGAGTTAATGCGGTTTTTTTGGGTGGTGATAGCGGCCGGATTCGAACCGGCGAACCATAAGGAGCAGAGCTTAAGTCTGCCGGGTTTGACCGCTCCCCTACGCTACCCACCTTATTTATAAATCATTCTCTTTAAATAGGTTTAGGAACAGTAGCCCGAGTAGTTCATGTTGCAGTTACTGCAGAACTGGGTGGGGGTGCAGGCACCGCAGCGGTCGTTCGGGGGGCATATCGCGGTCTGGGGGTTCTGTTGGACCGCGCTCTCATCCTGACAAAAGCAGTCGTTGCTAATGTACGACGGGTAGTAATAGGCGTTTGTGGTGTACGGGTAGTAATTATTGTACCACGGGTACCCGTACCCACCGTACCATCCACCACCACCACCCCTCCCGTACCATCCCCGCCCACCACCACCACGCCATCCACCACCACCGTGCCATCCACCTCCACCCCTCCCACCATAGCCACCACCCCTCCCACCATAGCCACCACCCCTCCCACCATAGCCACCACCACCATAACCACCACCACCTCGACCTCCACCACCATAGCCACCACCTCCACCCCTCCCTCCGCCACCACCAAAACCACCACCTCCACCCCTCCCTCCGCCACCACCAAAACCACCACCTCCGCCGCCGTGTCCGCCACCTCCTCCGCCGCCGTGTCCGCCACCTCCTCCGCCGCCGTGTCCGCCACCACCACCGCCGAAATGTTCTACGAGGTAGGACGATTGTAGATTCTTGTACATTTTTATTCTATGCAATTTTTTTTTTAATTTTATAGATTCCAGGATTCCAGGAGGGTATCAAGCGCGCTCCTGGAATCCTGTTTCTTTATCTGAATCTCGGCGACCCGTCGCAGGTCTCGTGTCGGGTCGCATAGCATGATTTCTTCAGGAAAGGCGTCCTTGAGGTTTCCGACGACCATCATCTTCATGAGGCCCCCGCTGTACCCCTCATACCCCTGAGAACACAGCCAACCAGAAAACAGAAAATCGTTCTTGATGATGCTGGACCGTACCAGGGTCTTGAGCTGGAGAGGGTCGTCGCTCTGGACGATGGCGTCCCGCAGGTCTTTTCGTTTTGAAAAATACGCCTCGGCGATCGGCCCGATAAACAGTCCTTTTATCATGACGTACATCGTTTTATCTGGCAGCCGGTAGGTTTCACGGAGAAGACGATTGGCGTTCTCGAGGTGGTCCAGACGGAAGAGCCTCAGTTCTTTGGTGGTCTGGTATGCCGCGAGGAATCCCTTCTTGGAAGAAGGAAGGTACTGGTTCGCGTTGCCGATTTCCAGCGCAAAATAGGTGGCCCTGTTCTTGAGGACGTCCTTGTCCTTGGAGGCCCTAAACACCGCGGTCCCCACAGGGATGACGTCGCACACGTACCCCGACTTGTCAAGAACCGGGTGCCTCCATGACGGGTGGACGGGCTTCCCCATGACTTTATCCAACGCCTTGTAATGACCCAGGATGAGGGACGCCAGCTTGTGATTCGCGCCTTTTGTTTTGAGCGCGGTCCTGGAGAGGGACACCATCTCTTTCCGGATGCTGAAAGACAGCGCCTCGAAATTCTGCAACGAGGGTGACGAACAGTATCGTTGGATTTCTTCCATTCGTTTTTTTATTGAAATAAAAAAAAACAAGTGTTCCCATTTCAATTTAATGGTCTGCGTATAAAAATAAAAATGGTGATATTACGACCGTCAGTGCTGTGGTCCATGTCTGTCAAGGACCGGATTCTATTGCTGCGTCGATGGTACCGAGGCCTTCCTTTGCTACGCGTGATTGTCAAGGGAGCCGTCTCTTATTTCAGCGTATGGAACCTCTTGTTACTGGCGATGGGGTCCGAGTACCCGTTGTTATCTGGCACCACCGCGTACTCGTCCATGCTATGCAGCGTCGGTGGATTCTACATCACGTGGGTCCATCCGCGGTCTCTGGACGTCGCGTACCTCAATATTCGTCTTGATTTCAAGGAAACCCTGTTTCTGGACATGCTCTTCCATCAGCTGCCGCGGATGTATGCTTCTTCTTACAGGCCGTCCGAGTCCTTTCTCGCCACACGCGGGCTCGCTCTACTGTACCTCGCGTGTTACGGCACCGAGGAAATCAAGAATAAATACCGAGTCCGGGATGTGGACTTTGTCCTCGTGATCCTTCTTCATGAATTACTCTTTTCTATTCTTTATCGGTAATCCTTCCCTACCACCACCCCTGCTGCTGCTGCACCACCTTTTGCTGCTGTACACCACCTCCTCCACCTCTCGGTTGCCGGGTTCTGCTACGCGTAGAAGGAGGAGCAGGAGCCTCTCGTTCCTGTAGGACGCTGACACGACGCCGCTTGGTGGGCCTGGACGGTTTTTGTTCCGCCTCGGCCTTTCTGCCCATCATGGCACCCAGGGCACCGATGGCCCTCGTGGTATGCGTCATGACGGATTGTGGTTGGTACGGTGAGGTCATCAAGATGTCCAATGGGAGGTCCTGGTAGGACCCCCTGCTCGATTTCTCAAGGACCGAGGTGAGCACGTCCAAGTACCTGGAGATGGGTCCTACCCTCTCATAAAAGGCAGGGCTCGCCACCGATGCCCTCTTTGCCTTGTTGAGGTATTCAACGAGGAACGTCATGTGCGTCTTGACAGACAACAAGACCTGGGACACCTTTCTCAGCGCATCCACACCCCTCAAATGTTTCTCCTGTGCGTAGAGGTTGCGCTCGTCATCATATGTCACATTCAGGGCGGTCCTGGCGATGGCTTCCTTTCCCAGCTGCATCGCCTCTTGCTGTCGCAGCTGTCGCATGACCCTATCAGGGATTCTCTTGCCGGCCATAAATCCCGGGATGGTCGACATTATCTTTTTCTGCATCTGGAGAAGCTCGGGGTGTTGTTTCTGGGTTCTTTCTAAACGTTTGAGGCCGGTGGACACCTCGTTATGGCGATGGTCCACTTCTTTAAGAAGAACAGTGGCCTTTCCAAACAAAAAAGTCGCTGTATTCATCATTTTCTTTTTTTAAAAGGAAAAGAAAAAAAATACAATTATTTAAATAAACGGTTGATGGTGTCCGTCCTCTAAAAGAGCCTGTGTTTCTGAATCAGAGAGGACATGGTCCACTAGCACCATGTTACCCTTTCGGACGCGGTATTGGTACACATCGGTCCCTTTTTCGTCTTTCCACAGCACGTTGGAGACACGAAAAGGGCTTCTATAAAAGCCCGTGTGGGCGCCGTGAAACATGAGTCGTTCGCTCGTTCGTTCTACTTCCACCTCGTCGCTTCCACCAGAACAAGACTTTACCCAAACGGTGGTGGTGGTGAGGCTCATGCGAGCGATAACGCCTTGGTGCCATCCACCTTGTGTTGTTTTTTTATAATCAACCAAGAGTCCGACCCTGATGGCCGACCTCCAATCTCGCGTGACCGAGTAAAGAGGAGCGACGTGGAGGGAATCGTTCGGGTACCACATGTCCCATTTCGAGTCCCAGCCGTGGAAATGATACCGGATGAGATTGTCTTTGTGCGCCACCATGGAACCCTTCCACCACTCCCCGTTCGTATCCATGACGTCCACCTCTTGGCCTTTTTGGAATGTCAAGTGTCGTTCTTTTCGTTTTCCCCGGTAGGTAATTTCCAGTTTCGGCTCGCCCACAAGAACCCAAGGCACCATCTCTGGTCTCGTCTTGTCCTGAAATATCGTCTGGTACTCCCACGGAGAATAGCAGTTGCGGGCGTAGGCGACCCATCCATCTGATGACGTTTGTGATGGATAGACCCTGCCTTTTATATGGATGATACACCGGGTGATTTCACTCAACTCATACTCAAAGGGCACGTAGCGGTGGCGATAAAACACCCAACGGGCATGCTTGGGCGGTCGGATTCCTAAACGCTCCATGACCACCCCCAGAGGATAACCGAGGGCATCCAGGTCCTTAAAGGTCATGAAAAGAAACACCTGGCACAAAACATCGTCTGGAAGGCGCTCCATATTCCTGTTTTAGCATGAATGGATTAGAAAAAATAATAAAAAACTATTTTTTATTATGCTCGAATGATTTTGTTTTGTGTGCCTAATTTACCCAGCGTGTTCATTTTTTGTGGATAACATTTCGTTATTGTCCAGGATGTGTCGTTCCAAGGGGGTCCATGGTTTTTGGAGCCAGCGGTCCCAGCACCGGGTGCTCTCAAAGAGCTGGTCCTCGTGGTCCCACAGCTCGGGGTACTTGTCCATCATCTTCCAGACGACGTGGGCGATGAGACGGTGGCCATTCTTGGGATAAAACACCCGCCTCTGCACGTCCTTGTAGCTTCCTTCCATCTGTATCCATCGAGGAGCACCCGACCGCAGCTCTTCGACCTCTCCCCCAAAGCGGTAGTCACTCCGGAAACCGTTGAGCGCCGTGCTAGTCACGTACAGGTGAAGCGGGTCGTGCTGGATGTCCCTCTTCTGGGGAGTGAGGCGTACCGGGATAATATGCTCGATGCTCCGTTGGTGCGACGGGAGCCATCGATGACTGTAGGCATCAATGTCTTGATAAAAACGAAGGCGCCTCTTGAGCATATCGGGAATTCTGAAACGCGTCATCTGTCTGTTGCAGTTTATTTATTATGTAATTTGTCATCATTTAAAACTCAATCATCAAAATAGAGGACAGAGGACACCCGTTCGCCGTTCTCATAGGTATAGAGGACTTTTCCGAGGCCTGTGAGGTAATGGAATTCTTCACAGGGCCCGTGCAGCTTTCCTTCCTTGTAGTTATACTTCAAGAGAATATTGCCGGTGCTTGTCGAGTAGGTGGTGTAAGGACCATGCAGTTGATGTTTTTTATTGTAATAGCATTCCGAGGACAGGCGATTGTTAAAAAAGTACTGGTGGTGCCCGGTCGCGGGGTTGTACCGCCTCGTGTTGTTGTGTTCTATATACTTAAAGGCCTTGATGGCGTTGCGATAGACGGGGTGGTACGTCGGGTCGAATTCATAGACAAGACGCATCAGCTCTATCGGCAGCGCAAAGAACATTTTATTAAAGACAAAAAATTGCAATCCGTCATTTTTTTTGTCAAGGACGTCAACAGCAACAAGAATGACCGTATTGCCTGACGACCTTGTGCGATACATTTATGAATTCGACCCGACGTTTTACGAGATGCACCGAAAGGTTGTGCATCAGCTCCGCATGCGGGTCGTGTGGTGGCTCCATTTTTATTGTGAAAAGCCATGGCTCAATCGCGTCATTACAAAGCTCAACCTGGAGCCGACGAGCCGGTGGATCTTTCATGGGGAAGAATTTTTCTGGACCATGTACACGGAAGAAGAGTATGAGACCCTCGTCCATAACCGATGCTGGGCGCACAACCTATCGTGCCGCCTCAGGGAATAGAGAGCAGCTTCCGCAGCTTTTTCACCGCCTTGGCGACATCCTCATGCTTCCACTCCCTGGCGCGGACATAGGCGGCGGTAATGCCCTTGCGGTTGTAGGCGCATGGGAGTTTTTTGTTGCACACGGGGAATCCGAGGGTCTCGGGTTGGAGGAAGCACGAGGGACCACATTCGGCCATGACCTTGCGGCGCTGAGAGACCCGCATCGGGGCCTTCTGGGTCCAGGACGTCTTGGAAGTGTCTAGAGGGTAGGCCTTGAACCGCTGTGCCGTACGGCCGTCTTCATAGACCCAGCGTCCCGTGCGGGGGTTTTGTATCTTGGTCCTTTCCATCTTTTTTCTTTTTT
>Ga0114968_10000658_pt1 | contig 25806 bp, 17 predicted proteins | sample M_130807_EF_Meta_FD_87020 | JGI IMG/M metagenome (GOLD analysis project Ga0114968, IMG submission 87020) | Freshwater microbial communities from Lake Montjoie, Canada to study carbon cycling - M_130807_EF_MetaG | ecosystem: Environmental > Aquatic > Freshwater > Lake | place: Lake Montjoie... | reverse complement strand
CAAGGTCCGACTGGTCCTACTGGAAGTGGTAGTGAGGGTCCTACTGGTCCTACTGGCAGCGGTGGTCAAGGTCCGACTGGTCCTACTGGCAGCGGTGGTCAAGGTCCGACTGGTCCTACTGGCAGCGGTGGTCAAGGTCCTACTGGCCCTGCTGGTCCAACAGGCAGTGCAGGCGACCCATATAGCAATGCCAATGTGGCCAGCTATTTGCCTATATACTCAGGGTCAATCAACAGTCTCACCATGTCAAGTGTACTATACACTAGGGGTGTTATTGAGCAAACTAACATCGTTGCTGCTGCTCCTGGAACAACAGAAAATATCGATCTAATGGCAAATGCTGTTAGTTACTTCACAAGTAATACCACAGCCAATGTTACAGTTAATCTTCGCGGTAACAGCACAACCACATTGGACAGTTTGATGTCAGTTGGCCAATCTACAAGTATAGCACTGTTGCTTACTAATGGCAGCACTGGATATATGCCCAACATATTCCAAATTGACGGCAGTACTGTCACAACTAAGTGGTTGGATAATACCATGCCATATGCTGGTAGTGCAAATAGCTTGGATATCTGGAACTTCAACATAATTAAAACTGCTAGTGCCACATTTACGGTATTAGCCAGCCAAAGCAAGTTTGCATAGGATCACTGATGCCTCGTATTACTGGTATTGCCAACAGACTTTATAGTGCGGTTCGTAAGAAGATTCAGGTAGCTGCGGCACCTGTCTATTCTGGCACTGGTAGTGGCGGTACTGTTAGTTATGATGGACTTTACACTGTAAGGAAATTCACAACAACTGGATCATTAGTTGTTTCCAATGGCACATTATTAACAGATGTTCTTGTAGTAGCCGGTGGCGGGGCAGGTGGATATAATACAAGTAATTCAGGCGGTGGTGGTGCAGGTGGTCTCATATACCATCCAGGAGCTTTAGTAACCTCAGGTACATATGTTGTAACTATCGGTGGTGGTGGTAGTCCGGGACAATCCTACGCAGACAAATCTGTTGGAAATGGAACAAATACCACTGTTGGTGCTTTATATACAGCAGTTGGTGGTGGCGTTGGATCTGGATTATTTTCACCATATAGTAATCCAGCTAATGCCGGTGGATCTGGCGGTGGTGCAGCCTATAGCGGCGGATCAACCGGCGGAGCAACGACTCAGTCTAGTCAATCAGGAAATAGTGGAACTTATGGGTTTGGATACGCAGGTGGTAATGCTTCCGCAGATAATTCTGCAGGTGGCGGTGGTGCAGGTGCTGTTGGTGGAACTGGGTTTAGTGCTGGTAATAACCTTAGAACCCTTTCTGGTGCCGGCGGCGTTGGTAAATTAATTGGTATTGTACTAGCAGCATCGCCAATTTATTATGCTGGCGGTGGTGGTGGCGGTACAACTAACAACAGTGTTGGTGGTGCAGGTGGTCTAGGTGGTGGAGGTGCCGGCTGGGCGTCCGGCGGTGTTGTTGGTGTTGACGGAACAATTAACACAGGTGGCGGCGGCGGCGCTAGTTCAACTGGAAGCACTGGTGCTGGCGGATCAGGTGTGGTGATTTTTAGGTATTTGACACCACCAGCTGCTGCAACAGGCGGAACTGTAACTACTAGCGGTAGTTATACTGTTCACACATTTACAACTACTAGTTCATTTGTAGCTAATAGTAGTTTAACCATAGACTATCTGGTAATAGCAGGCGGTGGTGGTGGTTGTGATACCAACGGTGGTGGTGGCGGTGGTGGTGCTGGTGGTATGCTCAGCGCCAACAGCTTCAGTCTACCCAGTGGCACTTACACTATCCAGGTAGGGGATGGTGGTACCGGAGGTGTGGTAGCAGGATTGGGAACTAACGGAGCTAACAGTTTCATAAGTGGATCAGGTATCACTACAATCACTGCTGTGGGTGGCGGCAGGGGTGGTGACAGCAGTGGTAATACTGCCACAGGTGGTGGTTCAGGCGGTGGTGGCAGTTATGGCTATGCTGGCGGATCTGGTGTTGCCGGACAAGGCAATGATGGCGGAACTGGTGCTCTGTGGACCGGCGCCGGCGGTGGTGGCAAAGGCAGTGCTGGTTCCAATTCAGGATCACAGACATTTGGCGGAGCAGGTGGTACCGCAGCAGCATCAAGTATAAGCGGATCAAGTGTTTACTACGCTGGCGGCGGCGGAGGTGGTTCATATAGCGGCGGCAGCGGACCAGGAGGATTAGGTGGTGGTACAGCAACTACAGCACAAAAAGGCGGTGGCGGTAACGGCGGATTCAACGCTAGAGGTGTAAATGGTACTGCAAACACCGGCGGCGGTGGCGGTGGTGGATCAAACTATCTGGGTGGCGGCAATGGCGGATCTGGAATCATAATCATCAGGTATCTCACCTAATTAAACTGTGCAAGTTACTGATAAATAATATATCAGGAGCTTAACTATGTCACATCTGCCTGCACTACAATTCCCCGCTGATCCTTATGAAGGGCAGGTTTTTTTCGGAACTAATAATGAATATTATGTTTTCCAAGAATACAAATGGGTAGCAATCAGCCTCCTGACAACAGCTAACTTTGATGGTATAACCAGCTTTGTTGGTGAAAATCCACCAACAAATAACATTGCTGGCACTCTGTGGTACGACAGTAAAACAGGCAGAATTTACATTTACTATGATGGTGCTTGGGTAGATGCTAGTCCAGCACTGCGAGGACCAACTGGCACCACTGGACCAACTGGCTATCGAGGTATTCCTGGCACAGCAACTAACACAGGTGCCACTGGTCCCACTGGTTCAGCATCAACTGTCACAGGTCCCACAGGTGCCACTGGACGTATACAAACCACTCTCAGCAGTATGATTCCAGTAATAGCCAATACAGGTGATATTTGGATAGATGATGCCACAGCTATAGAATATGTTTATATATTGGACGAAGGTGGCAACTACAACTGGGTAGAGCTAGCTAGTCCAGGACTAGTTGGCCCCACAGGACCTGCAGGTCCAGCAAGGACCAGAATTGGCGATACGTATTCCACACAATTTTTCCAACAATTAACAGTTGCAAATGATGAAGGTAAATTAATTACTATCAATCATGACGGTCTTTTTTGGTTGCCGCAGATTACATCTGGCATATTAGGTGCTGAGTTTGAATTTTATTTTGCTGCACAAGCCGGGCAAGTTTACATACAGAGTTTTTATACTGGAAACAGAAATACCACTGATATCTTCCGTGGTTCAATATATGTGGGAGTACATAATGCCACAACAGGTAAACTATTTGATGCCGGCGTTACTTCACAAACAGCTTGTAAGCTACTATTAGGACAGCACAATGCCAGGATAGGCAGCTATATTAAAGTCAAAGCTATAGCATTTGGCTCAGTTGGTACCTGGATGTTCCAGGGAACATGTATTGGTACTTCAATCGCACCTGATCCTTTCTCAGACTATAATTAATAATTCTATTACAGCAGTATAAAAGTTATAACAGTAAATATACCATATAGGAACAACAAAGTGGCCATACAATTTCCCAACTCAGCAGTAATAGGTCAAAGTTTTTTAGCTGACAACGGTATACAATATATCTACGACGGCATCAAATGGATAGGATACGGCACAAGTATTCCAGTCACTGATCACTTACAGTCAGGTAATGTAGAAGTACATCTTTTTAGCAATGGCACAGTGACATTTCCCAGTCCAACACCAGATATTTTCACACTGACATTTAATAGATCTAATTATGTGGCTACTGAGGCTAAACCTAGACTGATATTAACCGGTAGTCCTTGGGAATTGCATGGAGAATATCAATACAATAGTATTGGTGAAAGTAGTCTATTACTTGACGATATATTTCCCACACCTGATAATCCTGGATATGAGTCAGGAGATGCTTTTGAATTTAATCAAACAGTTCACGGTATACCAGGACACATTTTAACTGTTTTATTAGATGACGTTGTGGAGTCAGGTGGAGCAGGTTGGACCGCTAACGTAGCAGTAACTCAACCGCCTGAATATCCGTCATCAATTAAATCGCAGGGTGCTATTCAAATTACTTCTAATGACAATAGTTTAATTTTTAGTACAAGCGGTAATTTAAAATTTCCTCAAGGTACCCTTCTGGGTTATAGTGATCCTGGTGGATTTATTATTGATGGTGCAGCAGACAAAGATATTGCAATCTATACCTACAATGGTGCTAATGCTCACGGTTGGACCTTTGGCACAGATGGTAATCTGGTAATACCCGCAAACGGTTATATACTCAACAGTGACATGACTGTTTATGGAGGCACCAGTGGTGGCGGAACTATATGGACTAATCCGGCCAATGGTTGTTTGCGGGCTGAACTATCTAGCACAGGATTCCAAGCATTTACAGATAGAAGTCACGTAGACTTACAAGATAGCGGTGTATGGAATATTGGCAGTTATCAAAATAGCACCAGTATTGGCAATGATGAATTTTCCAACACACACGATTTATCGTTAAGGTCCGGTGATGCTACATTTATTACTACTAACCTACGTGAAAACGGTAACCATCAATGGTCATTTGGTACAGATGGTAATCTAACTATACCTGGTGATATTCACAGCACAACTGACACATCTATATCAATAGGGATCTCATATGAGAACGTCATTGTCGATGATGTAGATGAACTTGTGCCACCGGGTAATGTTTGGCGTTTGTTTATTTCAGACAGCGACTATCCTAACTTAGGTGCCGATCTTGAAGAATTTGGACTTGGCGCCGTAACTACAGCATGGGGAACACCCATAACTGCTACGATTACAGAAATCAATCAACTCGACGGTACTTGGCAAATACAAGTCGATCAAGATATTACAGCAGGTTATGATGCTGGGCCACAAAAAGTTACATTCTGTTCATCATATAAAACTTGGACATTTGGTACAGATGGTACTATTACATTTCCCACTGGCGGACGCATTACTAGTTCCGGCAAAGGAGGCACATCATTAGACGGTGGTCTTGATGGCGGTTGGACCAGTTTAACAAACTACTATGCTAATGGAAATTATTCTTCTTGTGTTACTGGTTATTCCAACGGTAAACTTTATATTACCACATACAATGACGGTGGTGACAATCCCAGTAGAGAATGGGCATTTGACAATTATGGCAATCTCACTTTACCACCCAATGGCTATATCCTCAATAGTGATTTAACTGTTTATGGTGGTGCTGGTGGTGCCGGAGGTGTTGGAGCCACTGGCCCAACGGGTGCTAGCATAACTGGTCCAACTGGTCCAGTAGGGCCAACAGGCAGTGGATCTTCTTTACCTGTTAACCAGACAGGTTGGCCTACTATTTTAAACAGTAGTTCAGATGGACAAACTGTAAGTTGGAGCCAAAACAGTGGTTTGTCATTCAACGGCTATAGTGTCTTTATGTCTGGAGCAGAATGTACTTTAAATTTCCAACAGAGTGGTAGTTTATTTGCACAAATGGTTGTTAATGCAAATGTATACAATCCTCAATCAGTTGGCAATGTAAAAATAACAAGTAATAAGTTTCAAGGTGCACATGATTGGATATTTGGCACAGATGGTAACCTGACTTTACCTGCTGGTGGAGAAATACACTCAGCCACTGGTATTGGCAATGTGGAGATTAATTCCAATGATGGCGCAAACTCCTATAGCTGGACATTTAGTTCAACTGGCAACCTTACCCTGCCAGCCAATGGATATATCCTCAACAGTGATTTAACTGTTTATGGTGGTGCAATTGGCTCCACTGGCCCTACAGGCAATAGTATTACTGGACCAACTGGCGATACAGGCCCAACGGGTGCTAGTATAACTGGTCCAACTGGCGATACAGGCCCTACAGGCAATAGTATAACTGGTCCAACTGGCGATACAGGCCCTACAGGCAATAGTATAACTGGTCCAACTGGCGATACAGGCCCAACGGGTGCTAGTATAACTGGTCCAACTGGTGCTAATGGCACAACTAAATTATCTTGGAACATTACAAACAGTGGAGCAAGTGATTATGTGTTCAGTGGACCAGGAATTACCACAGGCAATACAAACGATCCTGTGTTATATCTTTACAGAGGATTTACATACGAGTTCGTCAACGCAGCTTCCAGTCATCCACTTGAGATCAGATTGTCCAGCGGCGGCGCAGCTTACACGGATGGAGTAACAGGAAGCCAGACTGGCACACAAACATTTACCGTTCCTATGAATGCACCTAGTACACTTTACTATCAATGTACAATTCACTCTGGAATGGGAAATATTATTAACATAAATGAACGCACCACAGGCTCATGGACGGTTACTACAGGAAGTGCCACTTATAGTTTCACTGTGCCTGGAAATAACACTTACACCATGTGGGTCAAAGGTACTATTGACAACGGTATTATTGTGTGGAATGCCACTGCCACTGTATCTAATGCTAATGTACCAGTGATAGGACAACAATATGCCTGGAACTATACAGGTGGCGGTACTCCCTTAGAAATTACTGCAATTCCTGCACAATTTATTGGTACAGCAAATACTATAGTAAGTTCCAATCCCAGCGTAGGTACTACCAGTAATGTGTTTAATTTTACCATTAACAACACCAGCGGATCAGCACAAACAGTTTACTGGGGCTATGTCACACAATGACCTTAACTATTAGACCAGGCATGCGACTTAATCCAGGTGTTACTGTAAAGGTACCTGTGCCTAAACCAACCTATGGTTTAGAGTTCAGAACTTGGAACACAACTACAAGTATGCCGGGCAATGTTATCGCAACCTGTAATGAAGGTGATATAATATGGTTTGGTGCCTATGGTACAAATATACCAAATGCTCCCACTGCCTACTTACAGTTTAGTGGTGCTAACATCACAAGTCAAGATATTAGTAGTAGTACACCAATTTTACATCCCACTGGTGATGCCCCATTTATCATAACTACCACTGGTGCTGATTGGCCGCCTGCTAACCGAACTTTTACCAGGGACATTGGTACCAGTCCTCCAACTTGGACAAATCCTATTGATCCTGATACCAAAATTACCTATAATAATAGTGTTTGGGCAATAAGAAATGAGGCAGCTTTTGGAGATAAAAACGTCTATGTTACCACTGGAACACTTGCTGCTCCAGGCGCTCAATGGGCTTTAGATCCACTTAGTGGACTGGGCAACGTACCACCCACTGGGTCATACACATATAAATTTGATCCTTATCAGTATAATGTTGGTCAGACAGTGGGGCATAATATATCAGCAGGAACAAATGGTTTTACTATACAAGTTGCCTCAGATATGTTGACAGAAGGTAACGAAACACTAAATGCAAAGTGGTACATTGATGCCAATACTGAAGTAGCAAGTGCTAATATTACTATTGCAGATATGGTATTGGTTACTAGTGGATTACTTTACAACTATGATGCTTCAACTTACTCAGGTACAGGTGACTGGATCGACAGTGTAAGCGGTGCACACGCTGTCAAAACTGGTGCGTTTGATCCTGGCCCTACATGGAGTAATGGTGTGTTTACACTAGATCGTACTAAAAGTCAACACTTTATTGCCCCATGGGGATCGTTCCGCACTACATTTACTATTGACATTTGGTTTACAATGGATGGCAATCAACAAGCGGAAGCTGTATTGATTGGTGATGCATTTGGTGGCGGGCAGGTCATGAACTTTGTTATTTGTAGTCCAAGTAATGGAAATCAATTACAATGCGGTTGGTTCCCACAAAACTGGGCATACGGTCAAAATACATTTCCACAAGGCGGTTACAATATTAACGGAACAACTTGGTATAATTTAACCATGGCAGTAAGTTCAACTGGTGTGGTAGATTATGTCAATGGCACGGTTAATAACTCTACTCAAAATCCATTTAATGGAATAACATCACCAGGTGGAGCAGGAAATACAAATGAGTTCCGAATTGGCAGAGGCTGGAGTGGATATAATTTCAACGGTAAAGTAGCGGTAGTTAATATCTATAACCGTGCTTTAAACAGTACAGAAGTATTACAGAACTTTAATTATTATAAGAATAGATATATACAACCCTGAGGAAAATCAGATGCCTAGAATACTTGTGGAAAACCGCAGCAGATATACCTGGAAACCAGACAAACTAGATACAAGAGATCATATCTTTAAGGCATCAGCCGTTGCTCCAGTTAAACTACCAGCCAGCGTGGATTTGCGACAGTATGATAGCCCCATTATGGATCAAGGCTCAATTGGTAGCTGTACAGGCAATGCCATTGCAGCACAAATTAATCTGATCAGTAAGAAAGTAAACAAAACCACACTACAAACAAGCAGATTGTTCATCTATTATCAAGAACGTGTTTATGAAAATTCAGTGTATGCAGATTCAGGTGCTTATCTACGTGATGGTATTAAAGCAGTATACTCTTATGGTGCACCAGTGGAAATACTGTGGCCTTATCAAACCAAACTGTTATACAACCGCCCTAGTACTGCTGCTTATACAGATGCAGCCAAACGTAAAGTCACAGGTTATCAAAGAGTGCTGAACCTAAATGATATGAAAGTGGCTATAAATGCTGGCAATCCAGTGTGTATAGGATTTACTGTTTACGAAAGTTTTGAAGGAAATGTCAATAACACCACTGGTATGATGCCCTATCCCAACACTCAAACTGAACAGATCCTGGGTGGTCATGCTGTAACAGTGGTGGGATATAACGACACACTCAACGGTGGCAGACTAATCTGTCGTAATAGCTGGGGAACCAGCTGGGGTAATCGGGGATACTTCTACATGCCTTACCAGGTTATCACAAACACCAGCATGAGTGGTGACTTTTGGTTGATCAGCGCCGTTCGTAAAGCCTAATGGTACATCATCTGGTTACATATAAATATCAGTAACTGGATGATAAAATGACATACACCATTGTAAACACTGCCGGTACTACCGTTGCCACAGTAAACGAAGCTCAACTCAATAGCAACTTTGACGTCACATTAATTGGTAAAAACTATACCAATTATGGTCAGATCTTCAACGACAACATGTACAGATTGCTGGAGAACTTTGCAGCACCTAACAGCGGTCTGTTAAGTCCTGTACAAGGCCAGTTGTGGTATAATACCACCACAAACACCCTTAATCTGTATAACGGCACAACTTGGAACAGCTTTGCGGGTGCTGCACTATCAGTTAAAGGCACCAAAGTTGGCATCAATAACTCAGATCCAGAATTCGACATGGATATCACCAGCACATTGCGTAGCAAAGGTGCTGCTTGGATAAACTATGCTGGTGCCAACAACTCAGATGCCAACCAAGCTGGCCTGGTATTAGGCACGGTTGGCAAAGGTGTATTACCCACAAACAATGCTGGTACTATCGGTATCTGGAGTAGCGAAGGTGCTACCAGCAGATTACAGGCCATGCTCAGTCTCAAAACTGATCCCACAGCAGCTAATCGCAGATTGGCTATTGGGGTTATTGAACAGGGTACCAGCTGGCGTAATATCACACTGGCAGAACAAGGTGGTTCAGTAGGTATTGGGACGGTTTCGATAGGATATAAATTAGATGTTCAGGGTGGTCGCGCGGTTGTTAGCCCCGCCAGCGAAGCATTTGCTGTTGGTCTTCGCTACAACGCTACTACGAATGGCGTGTGGCTAGGGTCACCTTCAGACCATGCATTCCAAATATCTTCCTTTTCGGGCACCCCCTACTTAAACATCGACGCCAGCGGTAATGTAGGCATTGGTACAATTTCGCCAACAACAAAGTTATCAATAGTTTCAGCTACAAACGGTGGTATTAATGTCAATGACGGCACTGTAAACACCATACTGTATAATACTAATAATCTTAATGGAAGTATTGGTACTACTACAAACCATCCAATGGCATTATATACAAATAATACAGAAAAAGTGCATATTGCAACACATGGCAGCGTAGGTATTAATCAGACTAACCCAGCAGCGCATGCCAAATTAGATATTAAGACAGCTAATCATACTATAGAAGGTATGAGAATAATTAGTGATGGCAACCAGTGGATCCAGTTACATGCCAGTCTGGATGCTGGTAATTATAATCCCAGTGTTCTGGCAGGCGACAGTGCCATCATCTATTCAGCTGGAACTATTAACACTGGCAGATTGGTTATTGCTCCCTGGGGAACTACAAAAAGCGGTGTGGTATTAGATAGTACTGGCAAGTTTACCACTAGTACATCCAGTGTGATAGCATTTACTGGAGTTGACCGTGGTGCTTTTGCTGTTAATGATATCAATAGCACTATCAATCAGTGGACTGCTCTGGACTTTAGTAATCCCACAGTTAATGAAATACCATTGGCTCGTGTTGCCAGTTATTATACTTCAGGCGGAACTTATCTCAGTTTAGGCACCAGCAACAACTATGCATCAGGTATCACAAACAGAGCCTTAACTATTACACCGTCAGGTGATATTGAGATTAGAACAGGTACCAGTGGTGACATTATAGCACATGTGTTCACATATAATGAAAACGGCGGGGAATATCAGATCCGTGATAGTGATGGCAATGTAGGTACACTGTTTGACTTTTATAATGTCAACAATGCTAAAGTAAGTCGATTATTGCAAATGGGCAGCACTGGTAGTTTACAAATAGGTTTGGCAAATCCAAGTAATACCACTGGTAGTATCCAGTTTTATATGGCTGGTTTAGGTCACAATGTTGGTATTATCGATAGTTTAGGCAACTGGGGTATTGGTACAGATAATCCCAGTGGTTATAATGCCAAATTAGCCGTTAGTGGCACACACGCTACACAATCATTCAGAGTTGATGAATCAACTAGCGGATATCAGTACACACAGGGTTTAGATGACGTTGGTGTTTATTATAAACATAACAGCACAATACATGGATATCGTTGGTTACTAAACAATACAACTGAAGCAATGCGTATTACTGCTGTTGCTGATGTAAACATTGCCAACAATGTAGGTATCGGTCGTCAAGCAGTTAATGTTTCAGGATTTACAACACTTAGTATAGACAGCCCAGTTAATGGTGGTTTAATAGAACTGTTTAGACAAGGAACTCTTGTTGGCGTATTAAGTGCCTTTGCCAATAACCTTAATCTCTCTGCTGTTGGGGCAGGTCAGGGATTAGCCTTGGGTGTTAACAACACAACTAAACTATTCATTGATTCTTTTGGTAGCATCTTTACTGATAATGCCGCTGGTGGTGCCAAAGGTAACGGCACTATCAATGCCAAAGGACTCTATATTGACGGTGTAGCTGTCACAGCTGGTACTGGTGCTGGTTATACTCCTACATATCCAGTGTCATCTGGCCAAACCTGGACGTATGCAGATCCAGGTGGGCAAAGCACTTATTTCTGGGGAACCAACGATGGTAATCTGATGCGTCCTTATCAGACTGCTACACTTAGTGTGGCTTATGCTACTAATGCCACTAATGCTACAAATGCTGCCAATGCAACTAATGCTAGTTATGCTACCAGAGCTGGTATAGCAAATAGCACCGAGCCTAGTGCTAATTTCCAAATGAACAGTTTAGGTGTTGGGTGTGGACCAGCGGGAACAACTGGTACTATCTATACCACTAACAATATTGTTGCCTTTTATTCAGATCAGAGATTGAAAAAGAATATTGAATTGATCATCAACCCACTTGATAAAGTGTTAAGTCTGCGTGGTGTCACATACACACAGAATGAGTTAGCTGAACAATATGGTTATACCAACTATGAATCACAAGTGGGTGTGATAGCACAGGATGTGCAAGCAGTATTACCAGAAGCAGTTAAACTGGCTCCCTTTGATACAGATACAGATGGCTCCAGCAAGTCAGGTGAGAATTACATGACTGTGCAATATGAAAAGATTGTACCACTGTTAATTGAAGCTATCAAAGAATTAACTGCAAAGGTAGCTGTGCTTGAGGAAAAGTTAAAATGACACTACAAACGTCAGGGCAGATTTCTGCTCAAGATATCATAGTAGAAGAAAACAAACAGATAGCAGATAGTTTTGACATAAATTCTTCTGTAAGCCGCGAACTGGCAAAAAAAACTTCGGGACAGATTGCTTTTAGTGATTTCTATGGTAAATCTATTGTAGTGCCTGGTTGTCAAGGGTTTACTACCAGCACAGTGTTTACTATTCCTCCATATAATGTTCAACTGACTGTGGAAGTGTGGGGAGCAGGCGGATCCGGCGGTAATTCAAATGGTGACAAACTACCAGCCGCTGCTGGTAGTTATAGTGTAGCAAAATTAAATGGTGGCTGGCTAGTGGGATATGGCGGTACTGGCGGTCAAAATACATTAAGTTCAAGAGCTACAGGTAGAGGTTGGTGGTCCGGTTATGGCGGAACAGGCGGTAGTGGATCTGGCGGTGACATTAATTTAACAGGCGGCAATGGTGGTACTGGTACCCCAGCAGTTCCAGGCAGCGGCGGCACATCTCCCTACGGCGGTGCCGGTGGTGTTGGCGTATATCCAGTAGGTGGTGCAGGTGGATTTCCTGGCGGAGGCGGCGGCGGCACTGGCGAAGGTTACGGACAAGGTAAGTTCAGCTGGGATTGTGGCGGTGGTGGTGCTGGCGGATATACTAAGAAAACTATAGCAAAATCCAGTGGTTATGCTCCAGTATTCAGTACTGCCACAATTGAAATCGGTGCACCTGGTCAAGGCGTTGCCACATATGGTAGTGAAAAAGGTGGTGACGGTGGCGCAGGATATTGTTACATCTGTTGGGATATGGGGATTCCACCAGCTGCACCCAGAGATACATTCCTCAGCAGTTATTGTGACGGATATAATTTATATTATACTGTAGCTGATGGCAATTATGGCACTTATAACAAGTTAGTAGAACCTAATAGCAGCACATGTGGCTATGCGGCAACATATAATGAAGCTGTCACTGCGCCAGCTAATGTTACAGTTAATCAAACATATAATATGACCATAACTGGTGGTAGACCAAATACTGGTGTCACATACACTCAAAATGGTCTTTACCCATTGACATTTAATTTAGATACCAATGGTAATTACACTTTTATAAACACCTACCTAAATGCTGCTGGCACATTTACCTATGAATTTACATTTGATTATAATGGTCATGTTCGCAGTGTTACCACAGTGGCCGCGGCCACAGTGGCCCCGGCTCCTGCACCACCTTATACATATGCTATATTCGCAGCTCAGTACGGCTTGCCGCTGAATCTGGTCACTAGCATAGCCACATATTATACCAGCAACAATCTCTACAGTTTTACCACCACAGAACCCAGCGTGGTCAGCGGTTTTCCCGATGTTATTACCACCACCAGTTATTATGGCCTCTATCGCAAACCTGATGTGGCTGGGCTAGCAGGTTGGGTACATAATTATCTCAATAATGGTTATACCAGTCTTGATCAAATGACATCTGATTTTTATGGTGGTATGATCCAAAGTGGGGAATATTACACTCGTGGTAACACACCAAATAAAGCATTTGATACAGCAGGTACTCAGGGCGACTTCGCAGATCCGCCAGCTGGATACACATGATTAGTAAAACAATAGAATGGTGGCGCCGCGGCAATGTTCACAAATCAGGAGATTTTGCCAGACCGAATCAGATGGTTTTGGATAAGATGACAGTGAATGCATCTGAAATACTGCCGGAACATTGGCAATTATGGCTAGTAGGCAGTTGTGTCACAGATTTAAATCAGGCCCAGGACATAGATTGGGTCACCACAGGCACAGTGTCAGATCATCAGCAACTGGAACAAGTGCAGCTGGCACTGTATAACATGGCATACTGTATATACAATCAGCTTTTGGATCTGAAACATTATGAGAAAAATCCTGCAGATCTGATATATCTTAACAGTCAAAAACAGATAGCAGATCCCGATTGTATCTATTACTTTATTCCTGATGTGGAATTTACTGGTCCTGGATACCATACCAGAACAGATCTAACCAAACATCAAATGATCCAGCTGACTCAATATCTGTATGAGAGCAATCTCATGTACAGCAACATCAACAATAAGTTGATCGCAGAGGTCACTGCAAACAACCATCGCATCCGTTGTCGCAGACTCATCTGATAAATATCTGACACAGAGGTAGACTTATGCCATATAATATTAATTTCAGCACAGGTACAGTAATAGTACAACCCAATCAGATTGATGATAGTAAAAACATCACCCTGATTGGTCGTTATATTACCAATTACGGCCAATATCTCAACCAGGACCTGGCCAATTTACTGCAAAACTTTGCTGGCTCCAGTAATCCAGATATTGTGAAAAGTGTTCCTGGTCAGCTTTGGTATGATACAGCACTGCATAATTTAAAAGTATTCAATGGCACCAGCTATGTGCCAGTGGTACCAGTGGATCCACTGGGTACTGTAGTTGGTGAAACTATACTAGATAATGCTTCGCCGTCAGTATCACATAATGTTCTTAGCTTTTATTTGGTTGGCACCAGAGTGGGTATCTTTAGCACCAGTGCAGAGTTTACTCCAGCTATTACAATTAGTGGATTTACCACAATTAAACCTGGTCTCAACCTCAATACTACCAATGGTGCAGTGTTTGCTGGTACTAGTACCAACAGCCAAAAGCTAGCAGGTTATACAGCATTACAGTTTATGAGATCAGATACTGATACCACTAACTCAGGTAATGTCACAGTCACTGGTACTGTAACTGCTAATACTGGTGTAGCATTAGACAGTCTGCAAAAAAGCATAATCCGTTATTTGAACAATAATCTTCAGGTATTAAACAGCACACCATCAGGTCAGATCATCTTTACCATAGCAGATGCTGGCAGTGTTCAGACTGATATTTTAATTTTAGATAAAACTCGTGCTTATTTCTCATTGCCAGTTGTGACTAAAGATCTCATAGTCAGCAACAGTGCAGTATTGGGCAGCAATAGCCACATTTATATCACTGGTGGGTTAAATGGACAGGTTTTGACTACGGATGGCACTGGCAATCTCAGCTGGAGTACACCAGTAACCATCACTGTGGAAACATTGCCCACTGGTGATTACGGCACGTTGGCCGGAGACTACAATTACCTAAACAGTGCTGAATACGGCACAGTCAAAGGTTATGACATGGCCAGCCAACCCAAATATGGCACAACCACAGTAGATCTAGGCGGCTTAGTTTAACTGCTAAATATCCGATAATAGGACAAAAGCATGGCCACCACTGTACAGTTTCGCCGCGGGAATACGGCAGATAATAACAACTTCACAGGCAAGCTGGGTGAAATCACCGTAGACACTGATAAATGGCAGTTGCGTGTTCACGACAATGTCACTGTAGGTGGGCATACTATAAACAATATTACAAATAATATTGGAAGTGGTAATGCAGGTACAGTAACCAGTGTGGGATTGTCAGGCGGCACAACTGGATTGTTGGTATCAACCACTGGCAGCATATACAGCAACATCACAGCATCAGGTACATTTACACTAGCAGGCACACTTAATGTTGCCAACGGTGGTACTGGTACTGTTAATCCAGTCATGACTGCCACTGCACCACTGGCTGTCACAGGCACATGGCCCAATGTCACAGTGGCACTTACTGGCACTGTTGGCACTGCAAATGGTGGTACTGGCGTAACTGCTGCACCAGCTGCCAATCAGGTATTACTTGGTACTGGTTCTGGATATGCTTTAACCACTCTGGTAGCTGGCAATGGCGTCACCTTTGATCAGACACAGAATAATATCCTAACTATCAAGAGTTCTGGCGGTACTGGATCAGGAAATACCATCACATTGGCAGACATGCCTCCTGGCAGTATTCAGTGGTTTGCCATGCAGACACCTCCGGCAGGTTGGTTAGAGTGTAACGGCAGTATATTAAGTCGTACTGCCAATAACAACCAGTATGCGCCATTATGGGCAGCTATTCAGTATACCTATGGTGGAACAGGCGACAGTTTCAAAATACCTGACCTGCGTGGTCAATTCCTACGTGGTTGGGATAATGGTGCTGGTGTTGATGCGTCACGTGTGTTTGGTAGTAATCAGACTGATGATTTCAAAAGCCATACCCATGGTTTAAATACAGGCACAGGAAACGGCGGCCAAGGATTTCCGGGAGAATTCCAAACTGCTTGGGTCACAAATCTACAAGGGCGAATTACAGCAACTGGCGGCACAGAAACCCGTCCTAAGAACGTAGCAATGATTGCCTGTATCAAATACACAGCTGGTGTGGCCACACAGTTGGTTACTAGTGTTGATGTGTCAGGTGGCGCAACTGGATTGGTATTCTCAGGCGGACCTATCACAAGCACTGGCACAATCACAGCATCAGGCACACTGGCTGTGGCTAATGGTGGTACTGGTGTTTCTGGTCCAAATCCTGCCTTCCATCTAGAAAGAGTTGCTGCTAATTATGCTCTTATCTCACCAGGTTCAAATGTTACTGCTCCGGTAATTTGGAACACACAAATTACTAAACAAGGTATAAATTACGATACAACCACTGGGTATATCACTATTTCCACATCAGGAATCTACCATTTATATACTAATATTCAATATATAGATTTAAACTATGTCTGGTATATGGGTGTAGTAATAGTTAAAGGTGCTAACCAAGTTGTTGCAGAAACATATTTTGCATCTACCCCAACCACAAGTGCATCCTGCTGTGTAACTATACCTTGTGCAGTTGGGGATACTTTTCATGTTAATGCTGCTTATAGTTTACAGAGTATGGCGCAGATTCAGATTGATCCAGACGGTAGTGGAAAGATACAGTTTGTTATACCACATAGAAACTATTTTGGCGGCTACCGTGTTGGATAAAATTAAGATAGAGGATATACAATGAGTACCACAGTACAATTTCGCAGAGGCACAGCACAGCAAAACCAGCAATTCCGTGGTGCGGCTGGCGAAATTACCATTGACATGGACAACTTCCAACTGAGGGTACACGACGGTGTCAACTACGGTGGACATGTGATCAGTGGTGGTACCACTGGGGGTGGCGGTAGTGTAACAAGCATTAATGTTGATGGCGGTGTTACTGGTTTAACTTTCACAGGTGGACCAATTAGCAGCAACGGCACGTTTACCATGGCTGGCAATCTGGCTGTGGCATCAGGTGGTACTGGTACTGTAAATCCAGTAATGACCAGCACCAGTCCATTGGCTATAACAGGTACGTGGCCCAACACTAACATAGCATTGACAGGCACTGTCACTGTGGCCACTGGTGGTACTGGTATCGCAACCACACCAGGACAGAATCAGGTGTTATTGGGAGATGGCAGCAAATATAATCTAACCACAATTAGAGCAGGTACTGGTGTCAACTTTGATCAGACTAATCCTGGTGTATTGACTATCAATAGTTCAGGTGGCTCAGGGTCAGGAACAAATGTCACGTTGGCAGATCTGCCTCCTGGAACCATACAGTGGTTTGCCATGCCGGCAGCACCTACTGGTTGGTTAGAGTGCGATGGCCGATTGTTAAGCAAGGTAACGGGAAGTGGTCTATATGCAGCATTATGGACTGCCATCGGTTATGTATATAATCAGCAAGCCGATGGCACAGCTGATAACTTTAGAATTCCTGATCTGCGTGGACAATTTGTACGTGGTTGGGATCATGGTGCTGGTGTAGATCCTGGGCGTATGTTTGGTAATGTACAAACTGACGATTTCAAAAGCCATGCTCATAATTTTAATGAATTTATACAAAATAGCTTTGATAGCACTGGTGGTGCAGGTATTGTCGGAATTGATTCAGGCGGAGGTACATTATCTGGTCCGAGATCAGGGGGTGTTCTTGCTATCGGCGGCACAGAAACCCGTCCTAAGAACGTGGCTATGCTTGCCTGTATTAAATATACATCAGGTGCAGCAGCCACATTGGTGAGCAATGTCAATGTCACCAGTGGATTTGCAGCATTGACATTTTCAGGGGGACCTGTTACCACTAGTGGAATAATACAGCTTAACACCAATGGTGGATCAAATACCACCTTCCTTCGTGGTGATGGTACATGGGCTAGTGTTCCAGCACCGGTAATACCAGCTCAGTTTAGCTATATTAAAGCATTTACAACTAATACATCATGGGTTGTGCCTGCTGGCGTTACCACCATACGTGCTCTAGTTATAGGCGGTGGTGGTGGTGCTGGTTTTACAGGGTGCTGTTACAATGGACCGAGTATGCCAGGTGGATGGGCTGGATATGCAGAAGGTGTTTATACAGTTACTCCAGGTCAAAGTTTAGCAATAACCATTGGTTCTGCAGGTGCAAGCCCAGCAGGTGGTAATGGTGTTGCTGGTACTCCTAGTAGTCTGGCAGGTACTGGAATAGCAGTAAGTGCTACAGGTGGAGCTGGCGGATATTTTGTTTATGGCCCTAATAAAGGATATGCTGGTGCCAATGGTGTTGGAACTGGTGGAACTTTATGGAATTCAAATATGAACTTATTTTATACTAATCCAGCGTACAGAAGTTTTCCATGGGATAGTGGGTACATAGGGTATGGTCATCGATCTGAAGCTATGTCAGTTTCTGCTGCAAATGGTGTTATAGTAATAGAATATATGCAATAAGGATCAACAATAATGTATGCTCTAGTATGTCCAAATGAAGAAAAAACATGTTGGCAACAACAAATTAAAGGTCACAGGATTGCTGAAATAAGATCAGAGCCGTATGGTGTGCCTGAACCTTTATATTGGATGGAGTGTGGACCAGAAGTTAATGTGGACTTTTGGTGTGTTATTTATAAAAAATTAACAGAACTTCCACCACTGCCACCCATGCCCACAGAGCAGCTAATTCCTAATAATGCGGGAGGGCCACGCATTGTTGCAATTTAAACCTGTACAGATAGGCAGCGTTAATATGGTAGTCTATGATTTTGAACAAGTGGGAGATGAATTAGAAATGCATACTCACACTGAAAAAGATATCCATATCAGTATTGTGGCCAGAGGAAAATTACTTGCTTTTGGTCCAGACTGGGAAAAAGAAATAGAAAGCGGTTTGATATTAGATTGGGATCCTGGCCAACATCATGGATTTCGTGCTTTAGAACCAAATAGTCGTTTGGTTAATGTAATTAAATCATAATCTTATTGCAGGTTATAGTGATAAATATCCGTAGATTCAGGATTTACATATGCCAACAGTAGTACAAATACGTCGCGGGACAACAGCAGAAAACAATAACTTCATTGGGCAACCTGGCGAACTTACTGTTGATACCTCAACCTGGTCACTGAGAGTACACGACAGTCTGACACCTGGTGGACATGCTATCACTGGTGGTGTTACTGGTGTACTTTCAAAAGCACAAGGTGGTACAGGTACTGCTAATCCAGTTATGACTGCCAGCGCACCGCTAACTGTCACAGGCGCATGGCCCAACGTAACAGTAGGCATAACTGGCACTGTCAGTGTTGCTAACGGTGGTACTGGTACAGCTAATCCTGTAATTGCAAGTAATGCTCCCATCAGCGTCACTGGCACATGGCCCAACGTCACTGTTGGTTTATCGGGCACTGTGGGGTTTAACAATGGTGGTACTGGTGTCTCAACTACACCTAGCCAGAATCAGGTGTTGTTGGGCGATGGCAGCAAATATAATTTAACCACCCTTAGAGCAGGTACTGGTGTTAACTTTGATCAGACCAATCCTGGTGTATTGACAATCAACAGCAGTGCCAGCAATGGATCAGGAAATACCATCACACTTGCAGATTTGCCTCCTGGCACTATTCAGTGGTTTGCCATGCAGGCAGCACCTGCTGGTTGGTTGGAATGTGATGGCAGATCACTCAGTAAGACTGTTAATACTGGCTTGTATGCAGCATTGTGGACTGCTATTGGGTATACCTATGGCGGCTCTGCAGACAGCTTCAACTTGCCAGATCTACGTGGTCAATTCCTACGTGGTTGGGATCATGGTGCTGGTGTAGATCCTGGTCGTGTGTTTGGTAGCACACAGGCTGATGCATTTACATCACATAGTCATGAATTTGATATTGGCCAAGCAGCAGGCAATCTATCTAAACAACTGGGCGGTTGGAACTTTGTAGGAACATATCCTGCTGCTAGTTTTGGCACTAATACATTTATAGCAAATACTGGTGGCACAGAAACTCGTCCTAAGAACGTGGCCATGATCGCCTGCATTAAATTCACATCAGGCGTTGGTGCAAATTATGTCAGCAATGTCAACGTCACTAGTGGAATAACAGCATTAACATTTTCAGGTGGACCTATTACTAATGCAGGTACCATCCAGCTTAATACTAATGGTGGATCAAACACCACTTTCTTACGTGGTGATGGTACATGGGCATCATTAGCAAGTGCAACTGGCCCAACTGGGCCAGTTGGTACTGGTACACCCGGTGCTACTGGCTCTACCGGTCCAGCTGGGGTAGGTATACAAGGTCCTACTGGACCACTTGGCGTTGGTGTACAAGGTGATACAGGTGCAACAGGACCCACAGGTAGAACTGGTGCGGCTGGTGCAGCTGGTGCCACCGGACCCAAAGGTGATACTGGTCCAGCCGGCGTTGGTACACCTGGTGCAATTGGTCCAACAGGTATTGGTACGCCTGGTCCAGCTGGTGCAACTGGTCCCAAAGGTGATACTGGTACTATTGGTCCCACAGGACCAGCTGGTGGCGGCGGTGCTGGTAGTGGTGCAACTGGGCCAACAGGACCAGCAGGCATAGCTGGCGTTGGCACAATTGGTGCCACTGGCCCATCAGGTTTAGGATTTAAACCTGTGGGAGCATGGAGTATAAGCCGAGCATATCTGTTAAATGAAGTTGTCAGTTATAATGGTTCTTCCTATGTGTGTATTAACGCTACATCAAATATAGCAGCAACACCAGATCAATTTCCCACATTGTGGCAACTACTAGCAAGCAGAGGTACAACTGGTCCAGCTGGTGCTGGTAGTCAGGGCGCAACCGGTCCCAAAGGTGATGCTGGTTCAGTGGGTGCAACTGGACCCAAAGGTGATATTGGGCTAATAGGGCCAACTGGTGTTGGCATACAAGGTACAACTGGTTATACTGGTCCAGCTGGTTCAGCAGGTAGTTTGACAGGTACTATTGGTTATGTTTTAACTGGCAGAGGTGTTAGCGCGGCTGCTTTCCAAGCACCGTTTTATGTAGATGTGACTACATTTGGATACAAAGCAGATGGACTTACAACAAGTGCAGCCACTAACGTCATTGCTGTTAATAACGCTATTGCTAGCCTTCCAAGCACTGGTGGTGCTATCTATTTCCCGCCTGGCATTGGCATACTAAATGCTACTATTGTGAAAAATTATCCAGTGGGATATAGTCTCACCTTCTTAGGAGCAGGCTCTGATGTATCAATCGTTCAATTCAACGGCTGCGATGGATTTAGAATATTTGCTACTAATTCCTATCAGTACATTCATTTTTCTAATCTAGCGATTACTACAAATAGTCCAGGTAGTTATATAGGAATTAAACTGACAAATGGTGGCGCTGGAGGAGTTGGCGGTGCAGCTGGATCATATCAAAATTCAAGTGATTTTTATAGTGTTAGTTTAAGAGGCGATACTAATGCCTTTGGAACTAATTTTTGGGGCACAGGCATAGCTGTTTATGGTTGGAGTAATATAAACTATATTGGATGTAATTTCAATGGTAATGCCGATGGAACCGGAGGAACTGGCGTTGATCTTCAAGGAAACCTCTCTGGTGTATTTAAATGGAGCATCGTTAACAACTTTACAGGCTGTGGATTCCAGAATCTAACTATTGGACTTAATTACGGAAATTTTGTACAAGGTGTTACTGTATCACAATCAAATATTGTTAATGGTCAATTTGGTATTGTTGTGCCAGCACCCCAGGGTGAAGCATGGAGTTCAAGCAGAGCATATCTGCTAAATGAAGTTGTCACTTATAATGGTTCTCCCTATGTGTGTATTGGCGCAAATACAGCAGCAACTCCAAATCTATTTCCACTCTTGTGGCAAGCAGGTGGCCCTGCACAATTAGCTGTAATAGGTTGTAATTTAAATACTACCGCGGATCAAATATATATAGCATACCCATTCCCAACTATTAATATTTCAAATAATAGTTTTTATATTCCACCTAACCATTATGGCATTGTGTTTACATCTTACACTCTCCAGTGTATAGGTGTAACTATAACAGGAAATTCATTTTATGGGAACAATCCTAACGCTCCTGGAACTGCTGTTGGATATGGTATCACAGCTGGAGCTCCAATTTGGGCTACTATAGTAGGCAATACTTTTACATGGTTAATTGTTGGAGTAGATTTAAGCGGAACAACCAATACAAAAGTGCATACAAATAATTATAATGCATGTACAATACCTGTATCTGCCGGATCTGGTAACTCAGTGGGTGTAGCTACACCATAGTTATAGATAAAGTTATCTAATCTAATCAAGCTACACTCGTCTGATAAATATCTGTATCAGGAGTAGCCATGAGCTATACAATTAATATACCCAATCATACCTATACAATCGCGCCAGGTGCTACAGATAGAACTACCAGTCTGACATTGGTAGGCAAGAACGTGCCAGTGTACGGACAAATCATTGCACAGAATTTTGTGGATTTATTACAAAACTTCAATGGTTATCCAGGAGGTCCTAGAAATCCGCTGACAGGGCAGTTGTACTGGAACAATTCAGCAGGTACACTGCAAGTATGGAACGGCAGCTTCTATAAGAATATTGGTGCAGTCACAAGCAATAACACAGCCCCGCTTAGTCCGCTTACAGGTGATTTATGGTGGCACACAGGTGTCCTGATCCTGAAAGTGTATTCAGGTAATACAGCATTGGGTGATAATGGCTGGATTAGTATCGGCCCCAGTTACCCAGTAGCTACTGGTAAGAATGGCCCTGTGGTGGAAGTCAGGGAAGGCCATACAGTCATTGTCACATATATTGAAAATATTGCTGTTAGTTTGGTAAGTAAAGATGCAGACTTTATACTTGCTGCACCTATTAATGGCAAGAGTAGTATTAAAACTGGCTATAATCAGCTACTTGGCGTTGTAAATGCCACAGCTACACAAGCAGAATACGCCGATTTGGCAGAACGCTATGAAACAGATGTCTTGTTAAATGCTGGTGAAGTTGTGGTATTTGGTGGTGATAAAGAAGTAACAACCACCAAGATCAGCCATGATGTCAGAGTTGCTGGAATCGTTAGTACTGATCCAGCATATTTGATGAATAGTAATTCAGATGGTGTGCCTGTGGCATTGACTGGTAAGGTACCAGCCTATGTTCAAGGACCAGTGAGCAAAGGTGATAGATTGGTAACTAGTACACAGCCTGGTGTTGCAATTAAAATGACCACATATCAATATCAACCTGGATGCATCATAGGCAAGGCCATGGAAAATATTGATGATGATAGTATTAAAATGATTAACGTAGCTGTAGGCAGATACTAATGGCAGGTCAACCAGGTGATCTGATATATGCTTCAGAGTTTAATGCTTTTGCCAGCAATGTAAATCTGTTGTGGGGAACAGGCACAGGCAATCTGGGCCTAGGTCAAACAACCATTACAGCCACAGCAGCTAAAGGTGACATTATCTATGCCAATGTTTGGTCAGCGATGACTGATCATATCAACAAGATATATCTGCATCAGACTCATGATATAGGTGATATATTAGCATTGCCCACAAAGGGTGAAATTATCTCATATGACCAAGCACTGGCAGATCGTACCGATTTTGTAAAACTTAATTTTGGTAATATAGCTGTACAAGGTTCAGACATCAGTGTTACTCTTAATAGCAGTACCACATGGCAAACTAAAGCAACCCGTGAAGCTCGTGTGACATTTACTAGTGCAGATCGAGCCAGATATTTCTTTAATGCTGGTGGCAGAATATTGATGAGTTTTCCTGGAATAACTCTGGTGGGTAATCAAAAGAGCATAGACTGGGATAACATGTTTGATCAAGGATTAGGCACTTTGACCTTATCCACATTTGGATTTTACCGTAGTGGTACCGGATATACTGTAAACAACTATTTGCCCAACGTCAATTACTATAATTTAACTGACACCTATCAGCAGGTGTTGAGCATCAACAACAATACTGGGCATAGTGATTATAACAACAACCGAATTAACATCAGTGTCAAGAGTAATGGTATTAATCTGGCAGGTAACGGTGATCGAGGATCAGTAATCTATATACTCATGGAAGCATATGATCTCAGTATTGATGGAGACAGTGTATTAGGCGCACTTACTTGTAAAGTTGCAGCCAGACCTGCTGACACAACCTATTTGCCAAATACCTGGGGTACACCAGTGGTCACACAGATAACTAATACCCAGAATTAAACAGCCATTGGTGCTGAGATTGCTGGGTGGCTGTTGTAAGCAATCAGCTGGCATTGATCTACTGTAGTTTTAAACATGCTAGAGACCTGGCTGATATCCAATCCACACAACTGCATGGGTTCTCTGCTCAACTGTAGTTGACATTGAGAAATGTGATTTGTATACACATGTACATCACCAAAGCTGATAATTAGGTCGCCTACATCTGCACCAATCTCTTTGGCAATCAGGTGTGTAAGTAGGGCATAGCTGGCGATGTTAAATGGCACACCCAGAAACAAATCTGCACTACGCTGATACATGTGGCAACTGAGTTCATCGTTACGTAGGTAGAACTGGGCCAAGATGTGACAGGGCGGAAGTGCCATCTTGTCCAGTTCGCCTGGATTCCAGGCTGATATAATATGACGACGTCCTGTGGGATCTTTTCTAAGACCTTCGATGAGATTTTTTAACTGATCTACTGGTCCATTGTTCCTGGGTTTTTGCCAGTCGCGCCATTGGACACCGTAAACACGGCCTAGATCGCCCGGAAACTTTGCTTTATCTTTCCAATAATCAGCATCCGAATTAGCTGTCCAGATAGTCTTGTTAGCTGGGTCCTTTGTTCCGAACTGAATCTCTGCAAGTCTACGTTCATCTCTGCTGCCTTCTATAAACCATAACAGTTCTGCTACCACAGCTCGCCAGGCCAGTTTCTTTGTGGTAACTGCTGGAAAACTGTTTCTCAAATCAAACTTCAATTGTTCACCAAATAGACTGATGGTGCCTACTCCGGTACGGTCTTTACTGACTGCACCTTCTGATAGTACCTTGCTCATTAGCTCGTTATAGTTTTTCATTTTCTATGCCACACACTGAATACTTTGTTTTTGCCATAACTTTCAAATTGAAAGTTAAAATTGTTTAGTAGTTGTTGTACATTTATGCTTACATCGCAGTCACACTCATCATGGAAGGTGGTCAGGTATATCTGTTCAAACAGATGTTTGGTACTTTCAATTAATTTAGCACCACCAATGATCCATATATCTTTATTAACTTGATTTAAAGCTAGTACATCTAGACTGGGTACTAGCATACTACCTGCTATGACATCATGTGCTTGATCAAACAATTTGACATCCTGATTTGTGACCACTACTGAGTGTCTGTTTGGTAGTGGTTTAGGCATAGCTGGATCTAACCAGGTATTTGATCCCATGACTACAACATGTCCTGTAGTAGCAGTACGAAACCACTGCATGTCTTCCTTGTCATGTGGCCAGGGCAAGGTTCCTGCCTTGCCCAAACCACCTGATAAATCTGTTGCGAAGATAGCTTTGATCAT
>Ga0114968_10000655_pt1 | contig 25831 bp, 27 predicted proteins | sample M_130807_EF_Meta_FD_87020 | JGI IMG/M metagenome (GOLD analysis project Ga0114968, IMG submission 87020) | Freshwater microbial communities from Lake Montjoie, Canada to study carbon cycling - M_130807_EF_MetaG | ecosystem: Environmental > Aquatic > Freshwater > Lake | place: Lake Montjoie... | reverse complement strand
CCTAAACTTAGTAACAATTTTTTAAAAAAAATTTAAAAAAAAAAAAAAAATCTAATCTTTTTAAGAAACTAGCCACCGATTTTCATAAAAACGGTTATGTAATAATAGATTTAAAATTAAATAAAAGATTTGTTAATAAGATTTTAGATGATATTGATCAAAAATTAAGAAGTAAAGAAGGGGTAAAAAAAAACCCTTCTATTTATCATTACAACGAAAGTCCAAGAATTGTTGAGGCTTGGAAATTTAGCCCGCAAATTGCACATTTGGCATACAATAAAAAAATAATAAATTTATTAAGTTTTTTTTATAATAAAATGCCTATTCCCATATCAACAATAAACTTCATAAAAGGAACAGAACAGCCAATGCATAGTGATTATATGCATTTTTCTTCAACTCCGGAAAAATTTTTGGCAGGAGCCTGGGTTGCGCTGGAGGACACTAACAAATTCAATGGACCATTAACAGTTGTTCCAAAAAGTCATGCTCTTCCAGTAATAGATTTTAATATGCTTAATTGTCCTAAGCCAGACTCCATAACTTCCTTAGAAAAAAATTATAGAATTTACGAGTCTTTTGTTAAAAAAATTATTAAAGCACATAACTTTAAATTAAAAGAAATTTATATTCCAAAAGGTCACGCGATAATTTGGGCTGCAAATCTACTGCATGGAGGTACACGTATGTTAGACAGAAACCTAACTAGAAAAAGTCAAGTTATTCATTACCATTTCTCAGGATGTAAAAGATATTATAACCCAGGTTTTTCAATTCCAAATGAAGGATTATATGCTATAAGAAAACTTGAAATAGTAAAATTCAAGCATTAAAAGAATGAACAAAATAAAAATTTTTAATTTAATAAAAAAAAGTTTAAAAACTAAAGTAAAAGTTAACGAAAAAAGTTCAGTTCATAACATTGATGAATGGGATTCGTTAGGTTCATTAAGTATTTTAACAGCACTAGATAAAGCAACAAAAGGAAAAACATCTAAAATTAAATCTTTAGCAGAAGCAAATTCAGTTAGTAAAATTTTAGATATATTAAAAAAAGAAAATATTCTGAAATAAATTCATTAAAAAAAATTATTTAATAAATCAATGTTCGCTAGAGTTTTAGATGTAGCTTATTTTTTACCTAATACTCAAGATCTTAAAAAAATTTTAGAAACTAATCATTTTAATAAAATTTACGAAAAATCTGGCATTAAAAATATTGCTATCTCATCTAGTAATCAATCGGCTTTGGACCTGGCCGAAAAAGCCGCTAAATTAATTTTAAAAAAAAAACATAAAATTGATGGAATTATTTATATCACCCAGTCACCGGAATATTATTTGCCATCCGGTTCATGCATATTGCAACACAGACTTGGCTTATCAAAAAGTATTTTTACTTTTGATGTTAATCAAGGTTGCTCTGGTTATATATATGGACTTTGTTTAGCATCATCTCTTATTAAAAATATAATAGCAGAAAATATTTTATTAATTTGTTCTGATGCATATTCAAAATATATTTCTAAAAAAAATCTTTCATGTTTGCCTATCTTTAGTGATGCGGCATCCGCAACTGTAATCTCTAAATCTAAAACTAGATTTTTTTTAGATTTCAAATTTGGTACAGATGGATCTGGATTCAGAGATTTAATAGTCGAAAATAGCGGGTTTCATGCAAATTCTTTGAAGCCAGAGATATTTATGGATGGAAAAAAAATACTTTTGTTTACAATGGGAAATATTCCGGATTTGATAAATAGTATTTTAAAAAGAAATAAGTTAACAATTGAAGAGATAGATTTTTTTATATTTCATCAGGCCAGTAAAATTGTTATTGAAAATTTGATAAGAAAAATGCAATTAAATAAAAATAAAGTTTATTTTAATTTAGAAAATACAGGAAATACCGTATCATCTTCTATTCCTATAGCGATAGCTGAATTAATGAAGAATAAATTGTTGAAGAAAAATTCTAAAATTTTATTAGCAGGGTTTGGAGTAGGTTTTTCAATGGGTGCAACTATAATAAATTGGTAAATGATAGTATTGATTGGCTCAGCCTCAAATATTGGAGAAAGTTTGCTGGAACCATTATCTAAAAGTAGCGAAATTATTGCTTTTTATAATTCTAAAAAACCCTCTGTAAAAAAAATGCATAATAAAATTTTTTTTGAAAAAATTAATTTAAAAAAAAAACATAATTATGATTCAACTTTTAATAAATATAAAAAAAAATTATCAAATTCAAAAATTACCTGTATTAACTTGGCAGCAGTAACTTTAGATAGACTTTTGCTAAATATAAGTTATAAAAATATTGTAGATGTGTTTAATGTTAATACATTTTCTAATTTTTTAATTACGAAATCATTACTCCCTTTTATGTTAAAAAATAACTGGGGTAGATTAATTCATTTTACTTCAACAAAAGCTATATTAGGGGACATAGGAATCTCCGTTTATTCTGCTTCGAAATCAAGTTTGATAGGGTTCTCAAATAGCCTTTCTAAAGAATATGGAAGATTTAACATTACATCTAATATTATATCACTTGGTTATTTTAATAGTCCTATGTGGAATAGGCTGGCAGTTCAGAAACAAAAAAATTTGCTTAATGATGTGCCTTCAAAGAGGATCGGTAATCCAAAAAATATTTTAAATGCAATAAAATTTATTATTAAATCTGATTATGTGAATTCCTCTGTTATTAAATTAGATGGGGGAATTTGATTTTTTAAATTTATTTATTTTTAAATTAATTATTTTAAGGTTTTTTTTAACCCCATAGAATTTTTCTTGTTTAGTCAAAAGAACCTGACCATTTTTTACATTTTTATTTATAAGACACATTGCTCCTAATGAGCTGGAATCTCCAACTAATACATTAGGCAAAATTAGACAGTGAGATCCAATTGAAACATTCTTGCCTATTGTTACTCTACCCCTTGTTACGTTTCTAAATTTTTCACTTATGGTTGGGTTTGTCAAAAAATTACCTATAAAATCGTCTGTTACAGCATAAATGGATACCTTATTTGATATGCCTGTAAGATCTCCAATAATTATTTTACCACCTACAGCTGCAAAATAGCAAAAAGAAGAAATGTGTACATTGCTGCCTATATAAATTTCACCTTTGAAAATACTATAATCATCTATTCTAGTATTATTCCCGACCTCTCCCTTAAATGAATAAAATTTACAACAATTGCTTATCTTCACATTTTTTCCTACTTTTTTGAAACCTAATTTTTTAAGCTCCAACCTACTATAATAATAAACTTTTCCCATTTTTGTATAGATTTTAATTAACTAAAATTATTTACAGAATTTAACTAAAAATTTTTTACCCATAATTTTTTTTCTTTTGGAACTCTTGAAGATACAATAAACTTTTTTTATCAAATGTTAATACAGTCATTTGATAAAAGAGTGTTTTTAAAACCTAAACCTTAACAAATAGAAAACGTTTTTATCGCTGGTATTAAATTTTGTAATTTTTAAACTAATAGAAATTTAGAAATAACTTTTAATTTAAAAATTTTTGTTTTATAGTAATAAATATAATTTTTATTTTAGATTAATAAGCCTTTCAATGAAAAAAAAAGCGTTAATAATTGGGATATCCGGTCAAGACGGTAGTTATTTAACAGAACATCTTCTAGATTGCAATTATAAAGTTTATGGAATAGTGAGAAGACATTCTGTTGCAGAAAATCAAGATTTCAGGATATCTTCATTAAAAAATATTAAAACTTATTATGGTGATCTTTTAGACTCGCAAAGTATTATTCAAATAATAAAGAAAATAAAACCAACAGAAATATACAATTTAGGAGCAATGAGTCAGGTTCAGATAAGTTTTGACATCCCTAAATTTACTATTGAGACGAACGGTTTAGCTTTAGTAGATTTATTAGAATATTTTAAAAAAGATTTTAAAGATGTAAAATTTTATCAAGCAAGTTCATCAGAGATGTTTGGAAATTCGATTGAAAAGAATGGTTTTCAAAAATTAACAACAAATATGCAGCCAGTCAGCCCATATGGCTGCGCTAAGTTATTAGCCTACAATCTTGTAAATCATTATAGACATGCATATGGATTATTTTTGTGTAATGGAATTTTATTTAATCACGAATCTCCTAGACGAGGATCTAATTTTATAAGTACTAAAATTATAAAGGCAGCAGTAGAGATAAAAAAAGGTCTTAGAAATAAACTTGAGGTTGGAAATCTAGACAGTTATCGGGACTGGGGTCATTCTAAAGATTACGTAAGAGCCATGAGGTTAATTTTAAATTATAAAGTACCAAGAAATTGGATTGTTGCTACCGGTAAGAGTTATTCAGTTAGAAATCTAATTACTTATGTATTTAAAAAGTTAGATTTAAATTTTAAAAAACATGTTGTTGTTAATAAAAAATATATTAGACCGCATGAACTTAATTTTTTAAGAGGAGACTCCAAAGAAACAAGATCTAAATTAAATTGGAAGCCTTCTTACACTTTTAAAAAAATGATAGATGAGATGTTAAATCATTGGGTTAAAGTTCTAAAATAAATTAATGCTTAAAATTTATTCGAAGATTAAAAAAAATAAATTACTTCATATTATATGTAATAAAAATTACCTCTCTAAAATGACTAATCATAGAGTGGATATTTCAAATGAAAAACAATTTATGCAAGTAGCCACATTGTTATTAAAAAAAAATCAAACCTTTTTAGCGCATAGACATATATGGAAAGTTCCGAGATTTAAAAAAATAATTGCCCAAGAAAGTTGGGTGATATTAGAAGGAAAAGTTAGAATGTATGTGTATGATTTAGATGGTACATTTATAAAATCTTATTTGCTTAATAAGGGAAATTTTTCAATAACATATGAAGGCGGACATAATTACAAGGCTTTGACAGCAAAAACAAAGGTCATCGAATATAAAACAGGTCCTTACGAAGGCGTTAAACGAGATAAAATTCTCTTATGAAAAAAAAAATTAAATATCGAATTTGGCCCATAGGTAAATTAAAAAAAAAATCACTGAGAACAGAGCTAGAAAAAGTTAAAATGCTTGGCTATTCTTGGAATGATCCTTGGGACATTGTTGATATTTTTGAAAAAAAAATTGCAAAATTTTCTGGCTCTAAATATGCGATTACTTGTGATTGTTGTAGTCATGGTCTTTTTTTGGTTATGAAGTACCTTAAAGCTAAAGGAAAAATAACAATACCCAAACGAACATATGTCTCTGTACCTGCACAAATAATCCATGCAGGATGTAAGGTGGTTTTTAAAGACATTGATTGGAGTGGTGTATATAGACTAAATCCATACCCAATATGGGATTTTGCTACACGCTGGACTAAAGGAATGTTTAATGGTGAATTTAATATTTGTTCGTTTCAGATAAAAAAAAGAGTTCCAATAGGTAGAGGAGGTGCAATATTAACAAATAATAAAAGGGCTTACGAATGGCTTAAGATGGCAAGATATGACGGAAGAAATATTAAAAAAAGATATATGAAAAATAATTACAAAATTTTAGGATGGCATTTTTATATGACTCCTGAAGATGCAGCCAGAGGAATTATTTTAATGGATCAAACACCAAAAATAAATGAAGATACCGGGGGATCAAATAATTATTCTGACATTAGTAAATTTAAAATATTTTCTAAGTAAAGTTCGAGTAATCGCTATTTTTTTAAAATTTAAGATATTTGATTTATGGTAATTGTAAAATTATTTGGAGGATTAGGAAATCAATTATTTCAATATGCTATAGGACGGAAATTATCTTTATTGCATAATACTGAATTGAGATTTGATCTTACAGATTTTTATAAATATAAAAATTTAGTTACAAATATGAGTGTGGTAGGAGTTGATATAAAAAAATTTAAAGTAAACTTTAATGAAGCAGTTGATGAAGAGCTAAAAAAATTCTTTTTTTTAAAATCTAAATTTTTAACTTTTTTAATTAAGAAAATTTCAAGTCGTTTTTTTTCAATATTAAATAGTGTATTTTATAAAAATTATTTTTATGAAAAAAACGTTTCTTCTTTTTATCATAAGTTAAGTAGTTATAAAAATGTATATCTCCATGGGTTCTGGCAAAATCAAAAATATTTTTTAGATATAAGAAAAATTTTGATTAAAGAAATTAATTTAAAAAAAAAAAGTAATAAACATATTCAACTATTAAAAAGAATAAAAAAAAGTAATTCGGTAGCAGTTCATGTTCGTAGAGGGGACTTTCTTTTGCCGGGAATTAAAAAAATTACCCCATTAATTAATATTAATTATTACAAAAAATCCTTCTCGAAACTTGAAAAAAATATTAAAAATATCAGATATTTCTTCTTTTCAGACGACATTAGTTGGGTAAAAAAAAACATCTCAAAAAAAAATTCTTTTTATGTGAGTGGTTTTAATCAAGTTGAGGATTTAATCTCGATTTCAAAATGTAAACATCAAATTATTGCTAACAGTACCTTCAGTTGGTGGGGGGCATGGTTAAATGATAACCCAAAAAAAATTGTTATGGCGCCAAATAAATGGTCGTCAATTCAACATAATCCTTGTCCTATTGAGTGGCTAAGAATAAGTTAACTTTAGTTTTGCTGAGCAATAATACCCTAGTATATTATAATCAATAAAATAATTATTTTAAATATTTTTAAACTATAAAATTTTTGTTAATTATTTTTTTTTAAATAATTACTTATTTCCATTCCAAGAAATTTATTTCCTATAAGATTGTAATGCGCACCATCTTTATAAAAAATTTTTTCTTTTTTTAAAATATGTTCTTTCATTCTATCGCTAGTCGGTATTAATATAAAATTATATTGGGAGGCAACTGGATATTTGTTGAAATTTTTCTAAATAAATTTAAAATCAAACATGCATCCTTCTGAGAGTTCTCTAAAAAATTTATAATATCTATTCGTTATTATATTAAATTTTATATTTATGTTTTGAGAAAAATTTTTAATCTAAAATAACTTTTAAGTTTTCGTTGTGGATTTGATTAAGTTCTGCAGTTGGTTGGAATTTAGAAATTTTAACATCTAAAATTGCAAAACTTTTATAAGTAATAAATTTCTTAAAGGTTTCCACTATATTTTCAATTCTTGAAACTTTAAAGTATTTAAATTCAAAACCTTTAGATATATTTTTTATATTAGGAGCGCAGTAACCATTTTCAATATCGTTTCCATATGTTTTTTTAAAAGTTTGCAGAGTTCCTAGAAAAGTATTTCCTAGTGACGCATTATTTAGAACCACTATTTTAATAGGAATTTTATTTGTTTTTATAAAATTAAGTTCTTGTACATTCATCATGAATCCACCGTCTCCAATAAATACTAAATTTTTGTTATTGTTATTTCTTACATAATGTCCTGCTATTCCAGAGCAAATAGCATGACCCATAGCGCCATGACCACAGTGATTAATAATTTTTTGTCCTTTTTTATTTAAAAAAGATTGAAAGAACCAAGTTTCATGAGCGCCTATATCAATATGCAAGTTGAAATTTTTGTTTATATACTTTGATATTTTATTGAAAAACATAAAAGGATTAATACTTTCTTGAGAAATTTTTTTTTTATATACTTCAATTTTGTATAATTTTTTTTTTATTTCAACAGCTCTATTGCTCCATTTAACACTTTTCTTTTTAATTTTTAAATTTTTTAATACATTATTTATTGATAGATTAATTCCTAAATTAATTTTAATCAAAGGTGATTTTAATTCTTTTTTGTCAATATCAACTGCCACTATTTTTGCATTTTTACCAAATTTTCCAAATATATTTTTTACGGCAAATCTTTGCCCGAAGGTCACAATTAGATCCGCTTCTGCACAAAGCAGATTAGCAGATCTATGACCATTTCTTCCAATTGATCCAATATTTAATTTATTAGAAGAAGCAGCTATATCTTGAGTCATCCATGTTGTTACAAAAGGAATATTATTCTTTTCAATTTTTTTTAATATTATTTTTGATAAATCAGGGTTTTTTATTCCTCCACCAATTAAAAAAACTGGTTTAGAGGAATTAAAAAGTAATTTTTCTAATTTTATTATTTTTTTTAATTCTTTCCTCTTTTCTTTTCGGTTTTCCACAGAAGGAGAATATGATTTAATTTTTTTGATATTAATGTCTGATATTTGTATATTAAATGGTATATCCAGCAAAACTGGACCTGGTCTACCAACTTTTGATAAGTGGTAGGCTTTTTCTAACTCGTATTTAATGTTTTTAGGATCTTTTATTTGGGCTGCGTACTTAGAAACGCTCTTAAAAATATTTACCACGTCAGTTTCTTGAAATCCAAACTGTCTATAGTTTTTATTTTTTTTTATATGGAACTGCCCAACTTGACCAGTAATAAAGAAGCAGGGCACCGAATCATAATAAGCAGAACAGAATCCCGTTAATAAATTTGTTGCACCGGGCCCACTTGTAGCAAGACCTACGCCATATCCACTTAATCGCGCATAAGTATCCACTTGCATGGATAATGATTGTTCATGATGAGGCACGATATAATTAATAGATTTATCCTTACCTATTTCATTGATAAGATTCATGATCGCTCCTCCTTGAAAAACGAAAAAATCCTTTATTCCTTTAGATTTAAAAAATTTAATTATATAAGTACTGACTTTCACGGGTACTACTTTAGCTGTAGTTTTGTCATAATACAAACTGATATATATTAATTAATATATATTCCTAAATAAAACTAAAATAAAAACAATGGTACATTTGTCTATTGTTGATTTATTAAATTTAAATACTTCAAAATAATGATTTATATAACTGGTTCTAATGGATTTATTGGAAAATCATTATGCAATTTATTAAATAAAAAAAAATTAAAATTTAAAAAAGTTAAAATTAGAAAAAAAATAAAACGAAATATTATAGAAAAGTCATCTCCTAAAAATCAAAATATTTTAATTCATCTTGGCTGGGGAAAAATGGACGATCCTTGGTCAGTTTACCATGAAAAATATAATTATATAAATTCAGTAAGGCTTTTTAAGTTAACAAAAAAATTAAATTTTAACAAAATTATTTTTTGTGGATCGATTAATGAATATGGTGATAAAGCTGGAAAAATAAAAGAAACAACAAAGCCGGGAAATATTGAGACGCTTTACGCAAAATCTAAACTAAGATTAACTAATTTTGGTTTAAGATTTTTTAGAAACTCTAATACAAAATTTTACACTGTTAGACCTTCATATGTTTATGGTCCATTTCAAAGAAAAGGTACTCTTGTTGATTTGATAATAAAGGCCTGGAAAAAAAAAAAAATTATAAAAATGACAAAATGCCAAGGTTACAGAGATTATATTTTTGTAGATGATGTTGCGAATGGAATAATTAAAATATTATTAAGTAACTGCAAAAAGAATTGTGATATATTTAATCTAGGATCACAAAGATGCATAACTGTAAAAGATTTTATACTTTCTTTATCTAAAATCTTAAATTTTGATAATTGTTATTTAAAGTTTGGATCAGTGCCTGAAAAAAGAGAACAAAAGCAATTGAAGTCTTATTTAGTTACTGAAAAGGCTTATAACATTTTAGGATGGAAGCAGCAATATCCTTTAAAAAAGGGATTAAAAAAAATTTACCTATCATTAAAATAGTTTCTATAAAATTTTAAAATATCCTTATCATTCAATTAAAATTGTGTTTAGATTTATATTTAGTTTAATTTTGTAAAAAAAATAGTTAATGCTATTTATAATTATTTGATGTGAGAATAAGATTTTTAAATTAAAAATAAAATGATTAAAAAAGCTGTAATATTATGTGGTGGCTATGGGACTAGATTAGGTAAAATTACTAAAAATAATTCTAAAGCGATGATTATTGTTTCGGGAAAACCATTTCTTGAACATCTAATTATTCAGTTAAAAAAAAATGGAATAAAGATTATTTTTTTACTTGTTGGTTTTAAAAAAGAAAAAATTATTAATTATTTTGGTGACGGTGAAAAATGGGGTGTCAAAATATATTATTCATATAATCCAGCCAATTGTGAAACAGGCTTAAGGATTTTTCACATAAAAAATAAAATTAAGAGTAATTTTTTGCTTCTTTATTGCGATAATTATAGCCCTTTTAATTTAGATAAAGTCTACAAAATATTTAAAAAAAAAAAATCCTTAATCACGTTAACCGTCGCAAGAAAAAATAGAGGTAATGTAAAATTTATTAAAAACACAAATATTATTTATTCTATCAAAAAAAGTTTTAGAAATAATTATGTAGAAATAGGTTATATGTTAGTCAATAAAAAAATTTTGAAACTTTTTGATAATAAAAATTTAAGTTTAAGTTTTTATTTAAAAAAAATTAGTCTCCAAAATAAGGTATCAGCATACGAAACACCCAATAGTTATTTGAGTATTTCAGATTCAGAAAGATTAAAAAAAACTAGAAAAATTTTTAGAAATAAAAAAATTATATTAGTAGATAGAGATGGGGTTTTAAATAAAAAAAATAAAAAATTTTTCTATGTAAGAAACACAAAAGAACTTTTGTTTAATAATAAAATATTATCTATACTAAAAAAGTTCCCAAATTATAAATTTATTTGCATTACAAACCAGGCAGGTATAGCCACTGGACAAGTTTCTAAAAAAAATTTAGTTAAGATTAATTCAACCATAAAAAAATATTTAAAAAAAAATCGGATTAATTTGATTAAATATTATGTATCTGAAGATCATTACAAATCTAAAAGTTTTTATAGAAAACCTAACCCCGGTAATTTCATTAAAGCCTCAAATGAATATAATTTTTTGTTAGATAAAACTTTTTATATTGGAGATGACATAAGAGATGTGGAGGCTGCCTACAATGCCAATACTAAATGTTTCTTTTTAAAAAATAAAATCAATATAAACAAAAAATTTAATAATATAATTAGAGGATCGTTATATTCTGCATTACAAAATTATATTTAAATAGAATAATAATGATAGAAAGTATTCAAATAATTTTACAAAATTATGAATAATATTCTTGTTACAGGTAATCTTGGTTACATTGGAAGCGTATTAACAGATTGCCTTATATCAAGCGGTTATAATGTTACTGGTTATGATTGTGGTTTCTTTAAAAATTGCAAAATAAAAAAAACCAATAAAATAAAAAATCAAATTATTAAAGATATAAGAGATATTTCAGAGCAAGATTTAAAAAATATTGACTGTATAGTTCATTTAGCAGCTTTATCTAATGATCCGTTGGGACAATTTGAAAAAAAAATTACTTATGACATTAATTATTATGCTACTATTAAGTTAGCAAAATTGGCAAAAAATAATAATATCAAAAAATTTATATTTATTTCTACTCAAAGTATTTACGGAATTTCAAAAAAAACAAAGGAATTAAGAGAACATGATTTTAAGAATCCGATAACTGCATACGCTAGATCTAAGTGGTTGGCAGAAAAGCGTTTGAATAAAATTTTTGACAGAAATTTTCAAGGAATAATCTTAAGACCCGCAACAGTTTTTGGCCCAAGTCCTAGATTTAGATCTGATATTATATTAAATAATTTTGTAGGCTGGGCTTATAATAAAAAGATAATTAAAATTTTTTCTGATGGTTCTCCATTTAGACCTATATTATATATTAAAGATCTTTGTAATTTGATTATTGAAATTATAAAAAAAGATATTACAAGAATATCTGGAGAAGCATTTAACGTAGGTTTGTATAAAGCAAATTATTCTGTTCTAGAATTAGCAAAAAAAGTTAAAAATTTAAGTGATAAAAATATTAAGATTGTAGTTAAAAATAACGCCGGCAATGATCAAAGAACTTACAAAGTATCTTTTTTAAAAATAAAAAAATTTTTTTTAACAAAAATGCAAAATCATAAAATTATTTCAAAAGGAATTAAAGAGTTATTTGTTTTTTATAAAAAAAATAAAATAAATTATAATAAATTTTCTGGTCCTTTAACAGTCAGATTAGAAAAATTAATAGTTTTGAAAAAAAAGAATAGAATAGATAAAAATTTAAGATTTATAAAATGAAATTTTTTCCTCAAAAAATAAAAGGCGTTTTTTTGATTAAACCCTCTCCGTTTAAAGATAAGAGAGGAATTTTTAGAAGACATTATTGTTTTCGATCTATAAAAAAAATAGGATTAAAGTCAAAAATTTTGCAATCAAATCTATCTTTTAACAAATTAAAATATACTTTAAGAGGCTTTCATTATCAGTTATCTCCAAAATCTGAGGATAAGATATTATCTTGTTTAAATGGCTCCATATATGACATCGTTGTTGATCTAAGAAAAAATTCAAAAACATACATGCAATGGGAATCTTTCAGGCTAGATGATAAAAATATGTTTTCAATTGTTATCCCACGAGGATGCGCAAATGCATTCATGACTTTAAAGGACAAAACATTGATACATTATTACTGTACTAATAATTATGATATTCAATATGAAAGAGGAGTGAGATTTAATGATCCTAATTTTAAATTTAAGTGGCCACATAGTCCAATAAACATTTCAATCAAAGATAAAAACTGGGCAGATTATTAGTGTAATAATTTAGATTTATGAGAATTTTAATAACTGGAGGAACAGGTTTTATTGGCATAAGTTTAATAAAAAAATTAACAAATTCAAAACATGAGATACTTGTTTTAACAAGACAAAAAAAAAAAAAATTTAAAAATATTTTTTTTCACAAATGTAATTTAAACAAACAACTAAGCTATAAAAAAAAAATTTTAAAATTTAAACCAGAATGTCTTGTGCATTTAGCCTGGGAAGGAATACCAAATTTTTCAAAGTATAATTGCGATAAAAATATAAAAAACTCTAAAACTTTAATAAAATTTGTTTTAAAAAATAAATTTTGTAAGAAAATTATTGTTTCAGGATCTTGTTTTGAGATTTTGAAGAATAAAGGAAAAAGTAACGAGAAAACGAAAATTTGTAATGACAATTATTTTTCTAAGTCAAAAAATCATCTTAGATTTTGGCTTAAAAATTTAGGCAAGAGATATACTTTTGATTATATTTGGCTAAGAATTTTTTATGTTTACGGTCCAGGACAGAGATGCAATTCTTTAATACCTTATGTTATAAATTCATTAAAAAATAATCTAAAACCTAATATTAGTAATTATTCTAATATTGTTGATTTTATATATTTAGATGACGTGATAAAAATTTTAAAGTTTTTTATTTCAAAAAAATCAATTAATGGAATTTTTAATGCAGGCAGTGGAAAATCGGTAAAAGATTATAATATTTGTAAATTAATAGAATATAAAATAAATAAAAAAAAAATTTATTTTAATAGAGAACCTTTTAAAAAAAAAAAAAAAAAAGTCTATTTTTGGGCTGATAAAAAAAAATTAATTACAACTATGAATTATCTTAATTTTAAAAATCTTAGTTTAGGTTTAAGAAAAACTATATCATTTTACCATAAGAATTATTTAAATGCATAAAAAAATTGTAGTAACAAAGACTCCATTAAGAGTTAGTTTTTTAGGTGGTGGTACTGATATAGCAAATTTTTATAAAAAATATTCTGGTTTATCTGTAACAAGCGCTATAAATAAATTTGTATATGTAACTGTAAAAGAGCATGGAAAGTTATTTAATAGAAGTTTTAGATTAAGCTATTCGAAAACTGAAAATAAAAATAAACTGGATAATGTACAAAATGATATCATTAGAGAAACTTTAAAATTCATCAAAGTTAATAAACCTTTATATATCTCTTCTATATCTGATATTCCGGCAAATTCAGGACTAGGATCTTCAAGTGCGTTCACCGTTGGTCTGGTCAAAGCATTATATGAATTTAAAAATATTAAAATTAGTAATTTAAAGATTGCAAAAATAGCAAGCAAAATTGAAATTGAAAAGGTTCGAAGCCCAATTGGCAAACAAGATCAATATTCGACTGCTATAGGTGGCTTTAATTCAATATTTTTTAAAAGAAATTCTAGTGTAATGGTAAAAAAAATAAATAAAATAAATTTTATTAACAAAATTTTTGAAAATTCTGTTTTTATTTGGCTAGGCAAAACAAGAAAAACAAATAATATTTTAACAGATCAAAATAAATATTTTCATTTAAATAAAAAAAAATTAATTAGAATAAAAGTACTAGCAAAAATTTTTTTAAATATTGTTAATCAGAAAATTTTTTTATTAGATGATATTGCAAAACTAATCGATAGTAGCTGGAGTCTTAAAAAAAGTTTATCAAAAAAAATAAACAGTAAAAAGATTCAAAAAATTTATAATGAATCAATTAGAAACGGTTGTTTGGGTGGAAAAGTATTAGGTGCTGGTGGTGGAGGATTTTTGTTAGTTATGGTAAAAAAAAATAGAATTAAAAATTTTATTAAAAATATGAAAAATTATGATAATAAATTAATAATTTCAAAATTTAAATTTGAACCAAATGGTTCAGAAGTAATTGCAAGTTTATAATGATTTTTATTACCGGCATAAATAGTTTTGTAGGTCAAGTTCTTGAAAAAAGCCTTATTAAAAAAAAAATTAAATATCTAGGTATAGATTTAAATATAAATAATAATCATAATAAGAAAATTCTAGATATAAGAGACAAAAAATTAGTTAATATTATACCTGAGAATTCTACTATTATTCATTTAGCTGCAATTTCAACTGATAAAGACTGTAAAAATAATAAAATTTTAGCATTCGATGTTAATGTCAACGGAACAATTAATCTGCTTGAGTCTGCAACAATTAAAAAAGCTAAAAAAATAATTTTTGCTTCTACAGAATGGGTTTATGGCAACAAAACTAAAAAAAAAGAAAATAAAGAAAGTGATGAAATTATTTTGAATAATATTGACTCTGTCTATGCTTTAACAAAAATAATTGGGGAAAAAATCCTTTTAAATTATAGCACCTTATTTAAGTTAATTATTTTAAGATTTGGCATAATTTATGGACCCAGAAAAAAGAATTGGAGTGCTTTTGAAGCAATACTCAACAGTTGTATTAATTCAAGCAATGTTGAGATTATTTCAAAAAAAACATCCAGAAGATATATACATGTTCAAGATATTGTTGATGGCATATTATTAAGTATAAAGTATTCAAGCTCTGGTACCTTTAATCTGACAGGTGAAGAAGATTTAACATTAGAAAATTTAATTAAAAAATCTAGTAAACTCTTAAAAAAAAAAATTACTATTCTTGAGAAAAGTTCTAATAATTTTTCAATCAGAAAACCTTCAAATTTCTTAGCTAAAAATTTATTAAAATGGAAACCAAAGAAAAATTTAAATCAAGGCTTAATAGAATTAAAAAATTTTTTTTGTAGTTAATTTAAAAAAAATTTTTATTTTAACAATTTAAATCACCTTTTTGTTGAGGGTTTTAAAAACTATCAAGATCTAATTAGTATGAGCTGTTGTAAGTACAACATTATTGCCAACAGTACCTTTAGTTGGTGGGCGGTATGTTTAAATGAAAATAAAAACAAGACAGTTATCTGACCTTTAACTTGGGTTAATAAAAATTCTAAATTATTTAATTATTCTAGATCTTTTCCTTTAAAAAAGATGAAAAAAATACATAATACTTTTAAAGAAACGTAAGTCTAAAAAATATTATTTCATAATTTACTATTATTAATTTTTTAATTACTTTTTTGATTTATTAAATTAATAATTAAAAGATTTTATTATTTATGGCTACATCATCAATTATTTTTTTTGAATTAATTAAAAATTTATACCATTCTACAGTTGAAGTTTTTTGACTTTTTACAATCTTTTTAGTCATTAGGTTTTGATATACTTCTTGTATCCCAAAGTTTATTGAATATTTAGGAAAAAATTTTAGTTTTTTTTTAATTTTTTCAATACTAACATTGTAATTTCTTTTATCGTTATCATCTTCTATCTTTTCTATAATTATTTTTTCGTTTAATGTATTTTGAATCATAAAAGCTATCTCTGAAATTTTTTTATTTTCTATCGCTAAATTAAAAATTTCATTCTTAACCAAATTATTTTTTGATTTTAATATTTTGTATATGCAATCACAAACGTCCTTAACATGAATAAGTGGTCTGTATTGGTTACCGCCGCCTAATATATTTATCTTTCCTTTTTCAAAAGCAGTTAGCGTCATTAGATTAACAACAAGATCAAATCTCATTCTAGGAGAAACACCAAAAACTGTTCCGTTTCTTATAATAGTTGTGCAAAAATCTTTACTATTTAATTCATTTAGTAATATTTTTTCACATTCGGCGCTAGATTTTGCATATTCACTTATAGGAGAAAGTTTAGAAGTTTCATCTACCATATTATTTTTAGTGTCCCCATAAACAGAGCATGTGGATGAGAATATATATTTTTTGACTTTATTTTTTGCAGCAAGTCTTGCGGCTTTTATTCTACCATGAAAATTTATATCTTTTGTTAAATTAATATCTAGTTCACAACTTGGATCATTTGACAGAGCTGCTAAGTCAATTACATGGTCAATTTTATTGAAATCTTTTGCCTCAATATCTCTTATATCCTTTTTAATAATTTTAAGATTTTTATTAGTTATATTTTTATTTAAAGTCTCAATTCCAAAAAAAAACCTGTCATAGGCTGACACTTTATATTTTTTTTTAAGTAACAAATCTGTCAGTACAGAGCCAATATAGCCTCCTGCTCCTAATAATAAAATATTTTTATCCATATTTTTTTATAGCCTGTTTTAATATTGTCGCTACATATTCTTGATCACTTCTCTTTATATTAGTGTGAAATGGCAAGCTAATTACACTTTTGCCAAGTGTATTACTTATATTAAAATCTTTTGCTTTTATTTTATATTTTTTCTTATAATAATTTAAATCAGTTACAGAAGTATAGTTTATTGTGCACATTATCCCATTAGCATTTAAATATTTTATTATATTGGTCCTTTGATTGGGATTTACCAATATAACATACAAATGGTATGCCTTTTGGCATAGATTATTTAAAACTGGATTTTTTAATTTTAAATCTTTCAATAAATTGTCATAAAATAAAAAAGCCTTCTCCCTTCTTTTGTGATTTTTATAAACTTCTGAAATTTGTTTTGGAAGAACACAAGCAAGGAGATCTGGTAAATTTGCTTTAATTCCTAGTCTATTCATATTCCACGGAATATAATTTTTTTTTTGGAACCTTCTAATAGCATCATTAGTCATTCCGTGAGTTCTGATTTCTTTTATTTTTTTAAATAAAGATTTGTGATTAGTAATTATAGCCCCCCCCTCACCACATGTTATATTTTTTGTTGCGTAAAAAGAAAATATTGCAAAATCAGAAAAAGCTCCACAAAGTTTATTATTGAATTTTCCTTCAAAACAATGAGCAGAGTCTTCAATAATATATATTTTTTTATTAGTTTTTTTATTAATTAAATCTCTTAATTTTTTTATATCAACCATGTTACCATAAAGATGAACAGGTATTATTGCTTTTGTTTTTTTATTAATTGCTTTTACAACTTTATTAAAGTCAATTAAAAATGAATTTTTATCGACATCTACAAATACTGGTTTTGCTCCTAAGAGTTCAATAACATTTGCTGTTGCCACAAATGTCATAGCAGGAACAATTACTTCGTCCCCTGGTTTAAGATTAATAGCTAATAATGTCGCAAGGGCCCCATTGGTCCAGCTGTTAGTAAGTAAAGAATATTTAACAGAAAAAAATTTTGATAAAGCATTTTCTACTTTTTTTCCGACATCCCCAGAAGTTAAAAAATTTGTTTTTAAAACATTATTAAAAAATTTTTGATAATTTTTATTTAAATTATGTTTATAAAAATCTATTTTCATATTAATTGATTATCTGTGATATATAATTTATTTATATTATTATATTTTTTAAATAACTATTAATAACAATCTAATATAAATTTAAGTAATGAGAAATTCCTTTCCAAAAGTCACAATATGCCTACAAAGTTATAATTGCGCATCAGTTATAAGGTATACTTTGGATTCATTAATTAAGCAGGATTATCCTAATTTTGAGATTTTAATTTTTGACGATTCGTCAACAGATAATACCTTAGAAATTTTATCAGAATATAAAAAAAAATATCATTATATAAGTTATTATCAAAATAAAAAAGAAATAAACACTACAAATTTTAATCAATATTTAAAAAATATCAATTCGTATGGCGAATTTTTTACTATATTTCATTCCGATGATGTTTATGAAAAAAGCATATTAAGTCACCAAGTCAATTTTTTAAAAAAAAATAAAGATGCAATTTGCGTTAGTACAGATGCAAAAATAATAGACATTAATAATAATTTTATAGGCAATGCAACAATTCCGACGGTAGTAAAAAAAAAGGTACTAATTGATTACAATTTTTTTATAGACACTTTGTTTGCTAATGGTTTTTTTTTAATGATGCCAAGTTTTATGTACAGAACAGATGTAATGAAAAAAAAAAAATTTATTTTTGATTATAATAAATGGGGGTGGTATGCTGACATAGCTTTTTGTCTTGAGATTACAAAATATGGAAAGATAGGCTTTATAAATAAAAAATTATTAAATTATCGTGTGTCAAATCTAAGTAATAGTCAAAAGTTAAGATTTGAGAGAGTTTTAGATAGCGGCCTATTTAAAATTTTAGATTCTGCAATAGATGACAATAAGCTTAAAAATTTTAATAATAAATTAAAAAAAAGAAAAGACTTTTTATTGATGCATGATAGAGCAATAACAGCTGTTAATTTAATTTTACAAGATAAAAAAATAAATGATATTTTTATTTTAAAAAATTTCCTTTTGTCACTAAGTAGCTTTTTAAATTTTAAGAAATTTATAATAGCCATTGTAATAAAAATTATATCTATTATGCCATTTCGAAAATATTTACTAAAAAAAGTTCTTAAATTAAATGTTTATTATAAATTAGATGCATAATTATAAATAATATGAAAAATCAAAAAAAATATAAAGTAACCTTTTTATTAGATAATTCGAATCTTTGGATTGAAAATTATTTAAAAAATGAAAATTTTAAATATAGTAATAAATATATCTTTAAAATTACAAAAAAGCAAAATTCAATACGTGGTCAAGATATTGTATTTCCATTAAGTTACACTAAAATTTTGCCTGATGATTTTTTAAATAAAAACAAACTTACTTTAATTGTACATCCAAGTAAGCTTCCCCGCGATAAGGGATTTGCTCCTGTGCAATACCAAGTACTTAAAAAAAAAAATAAAATTTTTGTTTCATTAATAAAAGCAGAAAAAGAAGTAGATTCTGGAAATATTTATTTGAGAGAATATTTTTTGTTAAAGGGATATGAATTATCTGATGAAATAAGAAAAATGCAAGCAAAGGCAGTATTTAATATTATAAAGTCTTTTTTAAATAAATATCCTAAGTTACAAAATACACCTCAAACTGGTCAATCAAATTTTAACCTAAGACGCACTCCAAGGAATAGTGAATTAAATATTAACAAAACTATTAAATCCCAATTTAATTTATTAAGAATTAGCGACAATAATTTATATCCTGCCTTTTTTTATCATCAGAAAAAAAAATATATTTTAAAAATTTTTAGAGAAGAATAATAAAAACGTATGTCAAATAGCGGGAGTAATAATTTTTTTTTTAGGATCAAAAATCTTATTAAAAATACTTTTCCTGCATTAATACCCGTTTATATTTACATAAAATTTTTTTTTATCATTCGACAAAAAAGTAAAGAAATACTGGCTACAGGCAATGGATCAAATATTGAAAAATATTATGTAAATTCTGCTGATTTGGTTATTGGGCGAGAAATCCTATTATCCGGATCTTTTGAATTTGAAAAAGTTTTAAAAGTTTTAAGATTAATAAAAAAAAAAGTCTTAAATTATATTTTTATTGATGTTGGCGCCAATATTGGAACTACATGTATACCAGTCATTCGTAGGGGACTTTTTAAAAAGTGCATTGCTATTGAACCAGACCCATATAATTTTAAGTTATTAAAAAAAAATATAAATATAAATGGCATTGATTCAAAAATAAAAATTATAAATACCGCATTAGGTTCGATTAATAATAAAAAAGCAATTTTTGAGTTGAGCAAGAATAGTTTTGGAGATCATAGAATTAGGAACAGTAATATTTTTCATAAAAAAAATTATTATTTAGAGAATCAAAGAAAAACTATTAATGTAAGGCTAACAAAACTTGATAATATTCTTAAAAAGATTAATCTCAAAAAAATTTTTCTTTGGATTGATGTTCAGGGTTACGAAGGATTTGTTTTAGATGGTGGTAAAAAAACTTTAAGTCACAATCCTCCTTTAGTCATAGAATTTTGGCCATATGCCCTTGAAAGAAGCGGGTGTCTCTCACTGCTTAAAGAAATAATAATAAATGCTAACTATAATAATTGCTATGATTTAAGTCGTAATGTGAACTTAGGAAAGTTGAGTTCAAAAAAATTTGATAAAATTAAAAGTAGATATTCTTTTGAAGGAAAATTTAATAGTATTAAATGCAAAATGCTTGGGAAGTCTGAAACAGATTTATTTTTCTATAATTAAGAAGTATTTATGCTAAATAAACAGTATATAGATTTATTTTAAAATAAAATCAGCAATATTTATATTTAACCTTAATATTTCATATAAAAAAAAATATTTATGAGAATACTTGTGACTGGATGCGCTGGTTTTGTAGGATTTCATGTCGCTAAAAAATTTATTCAAAAAAAATATCAAGTAATTGGCATTGACTCTTTAAATAGTTATTACGATAAAAATTTAAAAAAAAAAAGATTAGGGATATTAAAAAAAAGCAAAAACAATTTTATTTTTTACAAAATTAATTTAAAAAATAAATTTACAGTAGAAAAAATTTTTAAAAAATATTATTTTGATAGGGTAGTACATTTAGCAGCTCAACCGGGTGTAAGATACTCTATAATTAATCCTTACTCATATATTAATAATAATATTGTTGCCTTTAATAATATTTTGCATCTTTCCAAAAATTACAAAATAAAACATTTTATTTATGCAAGCAGCAGTAGTGTTTATGGTGCTAATAAAAAAATTCCATTTAGTGAAAAAGATTCCACAGATCATCCTTTGCAGCTTTATGCGGCAACAAAAAAAGCAAATGAATTAATGGCCTATAGCTACAGCTCTCTTTATAAGATTCCTACAACTGGTATTAGATTTTTTACTGTTTATGGTCCTTGGGGAAGACCAGATATGGCATTATTTTTATTTACTAAAAATATTTTAAGAAAAAAACCAATAAATTTATTTAATTACGGAAAGCATATTAGAGATTTTACTTATATTGACGATGCAGTAGACGGAGTAATAAAGATTGTTAATAAGATTCCAAGCATAGTAAAAAAAAATAATCATAATGATGAGTTTGTTCCTCATAGAATTGTTAATATTGGAAGCTCTAAAAAAATTAAACTGATCAATTATATAAACGCAATTGAATTGGCTCTTAAGATGAAAGCTATCAAAAATTTATTACCTAAACAGAAAGGTGACATGAACACAACTTTTTCTGATACTTCATTAATTAATAAACTAATTAATTATAAATCTAAAACTAAAATTAACGATGGGGTTAAAAAGTTTACTAAATGGTTCATTGAATATTATAAACATAAATAATTAATTAATTAATGATCAAAACGTTATTAAGTTTGCTTAGAAATCTTTCTCAAAAAAATAAACGTCAATTGTTATTTGTACAGTTGTTAATGATTTTAAGTTCAATATTAGAAATTTTATCTATTCTTTTAATTGTACCATTTATTAGCATCATCGGAAGCTACTCTAATTTCGAAAATAATTTTTTTATAAAAAAAATATATGTTTTTATAAAATATCACAATAAAGCAGATATAATATTTTATTTAAGTCTTTTTATGTTGTTATTTTATTTTGTTAGTACACTAATAAATATATTAACAATAAGTAAATCTATTAAGTATGGGAGATTAGTTTCTTCAGAATTAACAATTAGATTATTTAGTTATTATTTATCTAGAGACATTCTTTTTCATAGCAAAAATTCAAATAGTGATTTACTAAAAAGACTTACGCAAGAAGTTGATAGAGTAACCTCCGGTGTTGTTGATCCATTTATTTTACTCAATGCTAGATTAATTTTAATTATATTAATGTTAGCTGTTTCTTTCTATTTTTATAGTAAGTTAACTGTTGTAGTAATTTCAATTATTTTTTTTGGTTATTTGATAACTTATTTTATTTTACAAAAAAAGATTTCATTTTGGGGAAAAAAAGTATCAGACCAATCTAGTATAATGTTTAAAATTATTTTAGAATCTTTAGCGTCTCTGAAATATATTACAATACTAAAAAAACAAGATTTTTTTATTGAAAAATATAAAAATTCCAAAACTCAACATGCCATGAGCGGAGGAAGAAATATTATGTTATCTTTGATGCCTCGGTATTTTATGGAATTTATTATTTTTTTCATAATCATAACTCTAATAATTATTACTTTAAAAATTTATGATGATAATTTGTATAACTCTTTAATTACTTTATCTTTTTTTGGAGTTTTAGGTTTTAAACTACTACCATCCGTTCAGGGTGCTTTCTATTATATTACTACAATCCAAAGTAATTTAGCAGCATACCAGAGTATTGAGTTAGATCTTCAAAATAGCAGAAGTCAGTTAGATGATAATTTCTATTTTAATAAAAATCTTATTTCTTTTAAAAAAAAAATTGTATTTGAAAAAGATATATTTTTAAAAAATGTTAGTATTCTTTATCCAGAAAAAAAAGTCACCGCTATTAGTAACGTTACAATAAAAATACCAGCTAAAAAGATAATTGCTTTTACTGGAAAAACAGGATCAGGAAAGACTACGCTAGTTAATTATATTATGGGTTTTTTAAATGGTCTCGAGGGAGAAATGTTTGTTGATGATAAAATTATCAATAAACAAAATCTATATCAATGGCAGAATAACATAAGTTTTGTTCCGCAAGATATTTTTTTATTAGATGGTTCTATAAAAGAAAATATTGCATTCGGAATAGAGAAAGAATTAATTGATGAAAATAAAATCAATGAAATTGTTGGTATTATTCAATTAAGTGAATTTGTAAAAAATTTAGAGCACGGTTTGGAGACAAATGTAGGAAGTAACGGTTTTAAATTGTCAGGCGGACAAAAACAAAGAATTGCATTTGCAAGAGCGTTATATTCTGATCCAAAATTGTTAATTTTAGATGAAGCAACAAATGCTTTAGATGGAATTACTGAAGAAAATATAATGAACTACATCTTTAATTTTTCAGGTCTCAAAACTGTTATTATTATAGCGCATAGGCTTTCTACTATCAAAAAGTGCGATTTTATATATCTATTTGAAAACGGAAGAATTACTGATCACGGCAGTTTTGATAATTTGATTAAGAGAAACAAAAATTTTAACTTAATGTATAATTTTTCTAATTGATAAAAGGTTTTTCGATCTTATAGATTAATTTTAATTTGATTATGATTCGTAGTACAAAAATTGTTTTTTACACATGTTTATTTGGTCGTTATGATTTTATTGGAACCCCTAATAAAGAATTAGTCAAAAAATTTAATTTTTATATAATTACAAATCAAAAAGAAGTTAGTTATAAAAATTGGAAAAAAATTTATATTAATAAAAAAAATTATAATAATTTTCTACTAAGTAGATATTATAAATTTTTTTTTCATCCCAAAATAAAAAAGTATAATTATTCTGTATATTTTGATGCTAATGTTCATTTAAAAAATAATTTTTTTGAACTATTAAATGAATTTATAAATTCCAATAAAGATATTGGTTTGTTTAAGCATTCGACCAGAAACGACGTGTACCAAGAAATAGATATTAATTTAGCAAATAATAAAATTAAAAAAAATGATAAAGATAAAATTTTAAAATTTTATAAAAGAAATAAGTATTATTCATTTAATGACTTGAGTGAGAATTGTGTAATATTAAGAAAACACAATTCAAAAAACTTATTTAAAACCATGACTTGTTGGTGGAGACTGTTAAGATTTTTTATCAAAAGAGATCAGATATCCCTTCCCTATGCGTTATGGAAATATAAAATATCTAAAATAGTTTTTAATGTTAATTTAAGAAAAAAAAATAGGTACTTATTTATTTTTCCGCATTATAGATTTAATATAATTCAGAATTTTAAAACATATTTATACGTTAATTTTAATTGTCTCTATAAAATATTAAATTATTTTAAAGAAAAAAATTTTTAGGTGTAATTATTTTTTTAGGAAATCAACAATTCCTACTAACCAAATATGGTGAGTCATTTCAACAATATTATAAACTTTTGAATTTATCCAAAAATTTATTTTTCCATTTTTTGAAAGTAGATTTTTTTTTTTAAAACCTGTAAATGTTACTGTTAAAACACCTATTTTATTTGCGTATCTACAAGCATTTATGAGATTTTGTGATTTTCCACTGCTACTTATGAGTATTAAAATATCACCTTTCAGAGCATAAAACTCAATTGCTTTTTTAACCCAATTTTCATAACCATAATCATTTGCAAAGCAAGTGATTAAGTTACTTTCATTAAATGTGATGCTTCTTATTTTTAATACCTTTGTAAAGTCAACTGCGGCATGAGCGGCAATAGATGCGCTGCCACCATTTCCAACAATGATAATTTTATTATTCTTCTTAAGTTTTTTAATTTTATTAACCAAATTTGTGAATTTATCAATTTCAAGTGAATCTAAACAGGAAAAAATTTCTTTAAAATATTTTTGAAAAAAATTACGAACCATGACTAAATTTTTATTCAATTTTAAATTTATCAATTATGCTGTCCATTAGAAACTAATTATTTAAAAAAATTATTTTAATTTTCTTTTTAGATTTTATATACTTAAATTTTCTATAATCATACATAAAAAAACCTGCATTAATTAGGTATAAAAAAATTTTCTTGGGTTATTATTTATTTAGTTTTTTTTTAACTTATAAATTCTATAAACTAATTGTTGTTTATAGGCACTCATCACAAAATTTAATTTATTTTTTCTTTTGCATTTTTAGCAGTATTGTAATTTAGAAAAGTGTCACCATAACTTGAAACAAAATCTAATTTGTAAATAATTTTTTTTATTTTTAATGCTCTCTCGCAAGTAATAGTATTCTTTGCAGTCTTAGTAACTTTAATATTTTTTTAAATTTTTTTAATTAATCAAATTTATAAGCGTTTAAAAGAATTATCTCTTTCTAAAATTTATTTTCATATAGAAAAATTATTTTTTCTTACATAGTTTTTTTTAATTTTAATTAGAGACTTAGGTTTCGGTTTTTCATTATTAAAACTTTTGCTTTTTCCTCCACAAAATATAATCAATTTATTTTTAATTTTTAGCTTATAATTTTTATTTTAAGTTTTAATTATATTAAATTAGAATATGTGATTAATAAATTTATTATACTAAAATTATAATTGTCCAAATAGTAAATTTCTACGTAAACTATAATTAAAATGAGTTGTTTTGTATTTATAATGCATTTTATTTAAACATACTTATATTTGTTATAAACACCTAATTCTTTTTTTAAACCTTTTCTTATAGCTAATAATATAATTTTTATTCTATAAAAAAAAAATAATTTATTTTTTTATATAAAAAAATTTTTTATAAAAAAAAAAAATAATAAAATATTTTTATTT
>Ga0114968_10000654_pt1 | contig 25833 bp, 30 predicted proteins | sample M_130807_EF_Meta_FD_87020 | JGI IMG/M metagenome (GOLD analysis project Ga0114968, IMG submission 87020) | Freshwater microbial communities from Lake Montjoie, Canada to study carbon cycling - M_130807_EF_MetaG | ecosystem: Environmental > Aquatic > Freshwater > Lake | place: Lake Montjoie... | reverse complement strand
GACGCCGGGATGACACTGCTGCGGACCCGGCATCGGAAATTGTTTCGTATTGTTATTCGTGGCCATCCTATTATTTCGGCATTTTATTTCTGCTATATTATTAATGAGCGGGTCTGGTAATAGCGGTTCTTCGTGCCCCAGTAGAGATGCTTTAATAGAGCAAGAGGTTAATGATAAATATAATAGTACTATCACTCTCATATCTTTATTATTACTGTTCATCGGAATCGGGATTGGAGTTGGAGGGCCGTATCTTTATAATAAATTTGCAACCCAAGGAATGCGCAGTTTTATGGACGATCGTCTTAGTACTTTTGAAGAGAGTGGAGGACAAAACGCAGTCCAGTACGGCCCTATAATCTTTTTACTGGCAGTTGCATTTTGTTTTTTAGTAGCTGTATCCTACGTACTTGAGAACCAAGTGAAAGATAAAAATAGAAGCCAAGCAAAGGCCGGTATACAAACTGCCGTGGGACTTGCGTGGGGTCTCTTCGTACTCACGGCAATTGTTGCGCCAATCGCCGTTCGATACGCAAAAATTCCAATCACCTCCTATTATTATTTAATAGCAACTGCGCTCGTGTTTTATTTCACTTGCACGGTCGTAATCGTCATATTTCATAATAAACTGAGTAATGTGGATCCGACGAGTAAAACATTTAATATGACGGATACACATAATATACAAAATGGGTTGATTGCTGGAGTAATTGCGTATGGCATAGGAGCGCTTTTGATGTTGTAACAGCTAGTACTTGGCAGTAACGCCCCGTTAAATATTTATATATCTACTATAGAATGGCCGACTTTGCAACAATTGGGAGTTCCGTTGTCATAGGAATCATATGCGTCCTTTTATTTCTTATGGCATTTATATTTTTCAGTGGAAAAGGTATTGACGGAAGTACATCCCAATTTATCCTTATTCTAGCCTTCTTTCTCGTTATACTCACCGTTGCCATTCCCTTTTTGCAGATTAACCTTTCCGTGACAGGAATGCCTGATAATTCGGGCCCACTAAAAGATTCTATACTGGCCTCTGTGTGGACAACGACCATAATCTTTGTGGCATTCTTAGTAATAACCATTCTCCTTTTACGGATGTACCCTGACCAACTTATGAATTTCGTGACGCTCTTTACATTCCTGTCATTCTTCGTTTCTCTTCTTGCGATCACCCTGTCTACTTTGCAGGATTCGTATGTCCCGTCATAAGAATACCGAGTATTTTGTGCTGTACTCGGTATTTTCCGCTCCAAATGTCCGAGTTCTGATGAAGAAGAAAAGAAATCCCTTGTATGCGAATAGCGATTCGAACACGTCTGCCCGCTTCCAGCATGTCCTTTTGAATGCCTCCTGTATTCCATTCGCCGTCGCAGAAAAACGGAACGGACTGCATGATTTCGTTCTGTGTGGGGCAGTACAGATGAATTTCGGAACCCCGAATCATCGGTTGGAAACCGGCCTTCATATCGAGCGGTCCCTTTCTGGAAGGAAACCAGGTCCGGTGATGCAAGGCAACGGCCGAAATGAACATATCTTGAATCGTGGTGAGTTTGGAGAGGGTCGGTGGAGAGTCGCCCAAAAGAAGAACAAGTTGCCCGGTTGTTTTGTCGTAACTTTTGATGCTGAGCGAAGGAAGTAGAAGGGACAGTGAAGAAAAACGGACATCGTTGTCTTTGTAGGCGAGCGGCACTAGCGGCTTGGAAGTTTCTATCAGCGAACCGAGTTGTATATTTGTCACTTGTAGTGTTTGTGTAGGTATTAGCCACTCCATATCTGTATATGGAGTGGTCAACGCCTTAGATGGACTTTTTGGAAAAAAGTCCACAAAAACCCAGACCTATAAAGTCCCCAAAAAAGGCCTTAGACTTTTTGTGTTTTTGGGGACTTTTTTCTAAAAAGTCCAAAAAGTCCCCAAAAAGCCCGAAGGAGTGCGACTGACTTCACACACCTCTCACATACGTCTTCCCATCATACGCCCACTCTCTGTTTCGCCTCGACCACTGCCTTACACCATCAAAATACTCCGAATCGTCTTGATACATAACATACCTGAATTTAAATTGCGATATCCGAAACGAGTTCTTCTGGACGGCCTTGAAAACAAGTATCTCGGCGTTATTCGCCTTAACGAAACAGTTATCCAACTCCCACACCCTCTTCATGACATCCGGATTTGCATATCCTATATTGTCCGAACACGACGTTGCTGTATCTATAACCGTATAATACGTACTCGGCTGTATTGTATCGACAAGCTCAAACGCCCTGATTTCCGTGTCGATTCGTAGGCGTATAATACAGTCATAGTTATCCGGTATTTTGCTCAGCACATGACTCATCGAGTAAAATAGTCTGTAACGGTTTTTCGAGGTCACATCCGGTGACGACGGAAACACGAGTCCATCGATGACTTTCGGAATATCACAATCCTTTATTGGCTCTAGAGGATGAACAGCAATACCGGCCGCTTTGCAGAATTCCGAAATGGCGCTGAAACTCTCATTCCTGTATGTACACACAACAAAATCAAAGGTGTAGTTCGGATAATTTGCCGTGAAAAAAGCCACATTTGTTCGGATGTTTTCTACGACTCGCTCGGTCGAAGGACGTGCTGCACCCACCATAAGAGCGCAGACTCTCATTTTCTTATATGTGCAAGAGTCTATTCCTTAAACAAGACATTCCGCAATTGCACGAACAGACCCTCCCAAATAATCGGGATTCGATAACTCGGAATCGTATATCCCGCCGCCGTCGCTTCACACTTTGCCAGAATCTCCAAACAGTCTGCTCGCTGCGTATCCGTGAATTCCGGATGTGACACAACCACATCCATTATACAATGAACGGCCTCTATCCAACGGTAATTCCGCATCAACAGTTCATACACGAGTGTTTTTATGTATTTCACATCCGCAATGGTTGCTCGACCACTCGTTGCCCAACGCCCAAAAACCCCCGTAAAAATTTTCGACCAATCCGCAACTGCTCCACCAGACACGGCCACGTAGTCATGATAGGGTCCGTCTACCCCTGCGTTCGGAATCTCTATGAACCAATCACGTATACGATGCGCCACAGGAAATTCCGACGTCATCCAAACGGAAATATCGTTCTCGTTCTGCTCTAGGCACGACTGTAACAGAATTACCGACTCCGAACTAAGAAGGTGGGCGTGATACAGCACAAGTATCCGTGCGCTGTGTCCCTGCTCTCCTACGAGAACATGACTACCCTTGCCGAGACTTGCAAAAATGGGCCGCAGATATTGTTTATCCTGCATCGACATTCTCGCAACATCGAACCCAATATGGAGAAGAGAGGACTCATATTGGATTTGCCCCGACTCTTCAGGCTCCCCCTCTTCGGCCTGTTCCGAAGCACTCCCATTTATATTTTTCATTTGTATCGTATAAGACACTTTACGCGCATCGGCCAATTTCTTCAATTCGGCCTGTAAAATTCGGCGTTTTCCAGTACCTGCCATTCCTCTCCAACATATATTCAAACTATCCATTGCTTAGTAGGATAAATATTTCCTTAGATACTTGTAAGGATGCCGGTTCTATTAGACGTTCTTGTAGAGGAAATTGGGGCACTTAGGAACGAGCCGAAACAGGTCTGGGTGAATTACCGGCCCACACAGAAGGACCTGGAAAATATGGAGCAGAACTCCCTTGCGAACAATACATTCGATAAGGCGGCGCTGAAGAATCAGGTGTGGAATGAATACAAAAAGGGGGCCTACATTTGCACCGGCAAGGAATGCGACTATGGTCGTGTGGTCGCCCTTTTAGCTCCTGGAACCAAAATACCTCTGGACGACTGGGGACTCATTTTCAAGTGGTTCGGCAAACCTGCGGGTGGTGGAAAGTGGGTCGTGTACTGGTTCGGCTCTCATGTGAAGCGGGAATTTCCGGAGCATGGGTCGCCGATGGGCCCAGAGCACGTCAACGGGGGCTACACGACTCGTTGCTCCACCGAGGGCATCTTCATCTATCGTGTGGAAGAGGCCACTCGTGTTCTCATTCACGAACTGTTTCATGCGGCCTGTCTGGACCCGGACCCAGCAACAACTCCCGTGCCTGTTCTAGAGGCGACTACGGAGACGTGGGCCGAGCTCCTCTTGATTGCGTTTCGGTCAGGCGGGAATCGTGCAAAGGCTGGGCGGCTGTGGGCTGCACAACGTGCCTGGATACAAAAAACGAATCAGCGGGCGGCCACGGCACATTCCGTTCGGAATCAGCGTGACTATGCGTGGAGATATTTGAATGGGCGTGCAGAGGTGTACGCAAGACTTGGATTTGATTTGGGTGGAGCAATGGGAGGTGGAGGAGAGAGCTCACGATTCACTACGCCTGAATTAGATGGGAACAATAAATAGGGGGGATGCTTAGACGAATAATCATAGGGGCGCTCTTTATATGTTTGTTGCTGAGTTGTATGTATTCCCTAGACGGGTTTTCGTACGCATCGAACCCATGCGCATCCTTTAAATCCTGTAGGAGGTGTGCAGATGCGGCTGGATGTGGCTGGTGTCCAGATTTGAAACAGTGTCAGCCGATGGCCCAAGACGGATTTCCTATACGGTCCAAAGACAACTCTACGGGTGATTTGGATACGTCACCGTATTTGTCGGAGGCGTTGCCAATCTTACAGGACTGTCCTGCGAGTTGCGAATTGACGGAATTGGGCGACTGTAATTGTATTGCGCCGAGTGTACTCAACTCGTGTGACCCGGATTGTTATGCGGTGTATGACGCCGTGGGGACTGGCCCGTATGGGTCCGAACTTGCTGGGAGCAATACGGGTTCTCGTTTGAACTGCGTGTGTCCGTATGCGTCGACGAATCCGAAGCCTGGTCCGTATGCACGGAAGGCGTTCATAAACCGGCTTAAATCTGGTAGTGTGATGGAAACGGCGGATGTGATTGAGCTGGAGAAAAACGAGGCGGCTTTGGAGCTGGAGTCTCGGAAGAAACGGATTAAGCAGTTACAGGCGACTACGAGAGTGCATGTATGCAGTCCACATACATATATTATTGATTCTAGGAAGTGTTAGAGGACGTTTTATTGCGATTTTTTTAGGAATTGAGAATGCCTAAAAAAATCGGTCCTCGCAGGGGTTGAACCTGCGACCTTCCGGTTAACAGCCGAATGCTCTAACCAACTGAGCTAGAGGACCTATATGCGGGGAGTGGGGTTCGAACCCACGCGGATTGCTCCAACAGATCTTAAGCTTGGCACCTTAACCACTCGGACATCCCCGCTTGTGCGGGGATGTCCCCTCGTTACTCCTTAGAGTAACTCGGACATCCCCGCTAAGGGGATGTGCCCTCGTTGTGTCGCAACAACTCGGACATCCCCGCTAAGGGGATGTACCCTCGTTGCTCCCTAGAGTAACTCGGACATCCCCGCTAAGGGGATGTACCCTCGTTGCTCCCTAGAGCAACTCGGACATCCCCGCTAAGGGGATTCTCTCGCCAGAGCATCCCCGCTTGTGGCTCTGCCGAGATTCGAACTCGGGTTACCGGATTCAAAGTCCGATGTCCTGACCACTGGACTACAGAGCCATGGTCACCCAATAACAGCGCTACGCGCCAAGACAGTCCCCCACTGTTTTTGCTTCTCCACCAGTTGCTTTTATTCAAGGAGCAACGAACCTAGTAGGTTGTTCTAAATCCAAATCGGGTGCCACCGCCTTCACGTTTGTCGTAAGACAAGCACGTTTAGGCGGACGCGACAGGCGCCGCCTTCACGGTTGCTCCGCAACTAGTTCAGGCGGTTGCGCTAGGCGCAACCGCCTTCACGTAGTGGCGGTTCAGGTAGCGCTGCAGGTTGAAGTAGGTCAGGGAGTCGCCATCCGCAATCTGGAGCAGCTTCTTCAGCGCCGCATCAGGGGTGATGTCGTGCTTGTTCTTCAGGCTCTTCTCCTTCACATAGCCGTTCACGCCCTTCGTCACCTCCGAGCGGCTCATCAGAGTACCCTTGGGCTTGGACAGGAAGGCGCACAGCTCATCGGTCACCTGCACGGGGCGCTCGAAGATAGAAGGCACACGGGGCTTCGCCTCCGCACCCTCCGCACCCTCCTCCGTCTTGGACCGGCGGCGGCGCTTGCGGGCCTCCTTAATCTCCTTGTGGACACGCTTGTCCAGCTTCTTCACATCCGACACGAGGCCCGCCAGCAGCTCACGAGCAGAGTTCAGGCGGGTCGCCAGAGACTTCAGGTCCGCCTCCAGAGTGGTCGCCGGCGCCACAGGGGCCGCAGCCGCCGCCTGCTCCACGGGGGTCGCAGACACCACCACGGGCGCCGCAGGGGCCTCCGCCGCCGCCTTTGCAGCCTTCTTCGCCTTGGGCTCGGCCGCCGCCGCCACGGGCGCAGCCGCAGCCACGGGCGCCGCCGCCGCAGCGGCCTTCTTCGCTACCTTTGCAGGGGCGGCAGGCTTGGAGGAGGAGGGAGTCGCAGGCATTATACCAGATGCAGAGGAAGTCTTAGAGGACATTTTACGCAGTTCTACCGGGGTTATAGTCGAGCCGGGCGTCGATTTTTGTTTCTTGCGTTCGAAAAATGAAACGAAACTGCCCACTTTTCACCGGAAGCCCTCTTTTTTTTTGAAAAATCTGGAACCCCTGTAGGTAATGTGATATGATTTTGTATTGGGCCGAATATTTGTACTTTTATGTGAAATACCGTATTTCCGGCCACCCAGTAGGACGGATGAATGAACCCACTGCGCCGGAGATGTTGATTCGTACCTGCTCCAACATAAAGAGTCGTAAATTCCCCGATATGCAGTGTAAATTGAGCGCAACGCACGGAGACTTCTGTAGCCGCCATTGGAAGCATCCTACACGATATGTTGTCGTCACGCCGGCGACCACGTATTCTACTCGGAAGTTCTGCGGGGCTGCGACCATCATACAGAAATTCTGGAGGGCCCAACTTATACATAATCTCCTGAAGTATCACGGACCGGGGATAGTCTGTATCGGCAAAAGCTGTAACAAGGAGGAATTATACAGTTTTGATCCCGTGGAGCAAATTCCCAAATTATTCTTTTTCAGTTACGTTGATTCTAAGAGGAATCTCTGGACATTTGATATTCGCTCGTTGGGACAACTATTGTCCATGGGCGAACTCAAACAGAATCCCTATACTCGTGAGCCGTTCCAAAAACGGTTCATGGACGGCGTCATTGGGCGTCTCACGTGGCTTCGCAATCGCAAGTACTCTGTTCTGCATCCTACAGGAGTTGAAATGACGGCGGAGCAAATCTGGCGTCAACGAATCCTCGACGTCTGCATGAAAATAGAGTCGTTCGGATACTATGTTTCGTGCGACTGGTATACCTCGATGACGATTGAAGACCACCAGGAGTTTTATGAGAAACTCTATACGATGTGGTTCGTCACTCTTGGGCTCAGCCACGAGCAGCGTGAGGCCATTGTTCCTGGCTATAAGAGTGGTGAGAAGGCTCTGTTTCGTTATTCGCCCGATGCTCTGAAGGTACAGCGGGCTCGGTCCAAGGCCTGGTGGGAAAAGATGAATCTGGGAATCATGGAGGCGCTTCTTACTCGCTCTCAGAGCAGAGAGAGTAACAAACTCGGGGCCATGTATTGTGTCATTGGATTCGTGACAATCAACGAAAAGGCTGCGGAGGTGTTTCCGTGGTTCAGCGACGCCGCCTAGTTCTCCGTCTGCGCCCACCCACTTTTTTTCCTTGCGAAGCAGGCGCTCGTACTTTAGATTTAATACGCGCTTCCCACTTGCGCAGTTTTATAAGTGGTCCTTCATGACCTTTCGGAATAGTTGCGCCTCTGAGTATAGATGGCATAAGGTAAGGATGAATATGTCTTATTCTTCCGTTGGGATGTTGTTCTGTAGGACCTCCCAAATACTCCGCAATGCTCCCGATACTATCTAGGGATATCCGTCCAATTCCGGATGTTTGATTTTTTTCCCAGGCCGCCAGCACACTATTTATATTAGTTGCAGCCTGCTCATTACATTTTTTTCTTAGAAACGCTTCAAAATCTGCACCATGTTTTTCTTCAGCTAACTTAAACATCGTTAATCCATCTTTATCTTTATAATGACAACCAAGCTCTACTCTTCGTCCTTCCGAATCATGTATACCAAAAAGAAAATCTAGTATTTTCATCTTCATACCAACTTGGTCAGGGGGATATAAACCGTCTTTTCCTGCCACATAACCTTTTATAAGAGCATTTAGCAGACGGTAATTGATATCGGCACCATTATTGATTAATATTCTTGCTGTTTCAAAGTCGGAGGATTCATCAACATTATTCATAAGACTCGTTATTAGATCGCGATTATTAACACGAGCCCCCTTATCTATCAAAAATTGTATTAAATCAGGTGGTAAACCCATTTTTACAGAAATGGGTAATATGCTAGAACCCCCCATAGATTTTATTTCCTCATTAATTTTATCAGGATGTTCTGTAAAATACCATTTTATTTCCGATATATCTTCCCTCATTATTACCTGGTATAAATATCCATCTGGGTCGCGAACCCAATAGGGCGCATTCATCTCTTTCTATTTAAATATTTTTATATTTAAATTGATTCGTGACAATCAACGAAAAGGCTGCGGAAGTGTTTTCGTGGTTCAGCGACGCCGCCTAGTTCTCCGTCTGCGACCACCCACTTTTTTTCGTTGAGAATGAAACGTGACAGTTTTACCGTTATTGCGCCGATAGTGTGGCTGTTGAGAAAGACTTACCAGGCCTCTCGCAGCTTCGTGCGTTGCTCTTGCTTTACTTGTTCCTTTCCTAACATCTTCTGCCCATTCGTATAGTTTTGAAAGCGGCTCTTCATGACCTTTTGGAATTATTACACCAGATTTGAGTGTGGGCATTACGAAGGCAGGATGAAGATATCTACGTGTTCCGCCGGGCTTTAATGGGCCTTCAGGAACTCCCAAAAAGCGACCAATATTTCCGTAGAGAACATTCTTGGGTATTCTTCCGAACCCGGAATTTCCTTCTTTGTTTCCATGCCAGACTTCTTCCGCAGCACTTATATTTCTTGCATACTTTTCATTACATTTTTTTCTTAGAAACGCTTCATAATCCGCACCACCAACTTCTTTAGCTAACTCAAACATCGTGAATCCACGTTCGTCTTTATAATCACAATCAATCTCTATTCTACGCCCTTCAGAATCACGTATATTAAAAAGAAAATTTAGAATTTTCTTTTGAACACCAAGTGGCGCAGGACCCCATATAACAGCCTCTAGCGTACTAGCGCAGTTATCACTGCGGGAATTGATATCAGCACCATTCTTGATTAATAATCTTGCTATTTCAAAGTCGGGGGATTCTCCAACATAACCATTAAGACTCCGTATTAATGGAGTACGATTCCAATCGTCACATTTATTCACATCAGCCCCCTTATCTATCAAAAATTGTATTAAATCAGGTGGAAAATCATTTACTATAGAATAAGATAATACGGTAAGATTATAATGATGTGTAGGATTATTAACTATACCGGGATATTCTTCAATAATTTCTATTATTTTAGGTATATTCTTGTCGTACATTGCGCCGGATAAAATGTAACGTGGGTCGATGGGGTTGTACGAAGTCCCCCCTTGAAACTTTGCGGCCGGGCGAAAAGTACGAGGGCTTGTTGCGCCGCCTGCGCGCATAGTGGCGTAGGGTGAACTCATCCTCCTCTATTGGATTACTGTTATATTATAATTGCCACTTATTAACTGGGGTAGGGCAAATGCTGATACGCAATGGACGTGCTGTAATCGCCCACATTGTATATGCCCTGGCCCTTATAGACATTCGTGTCGCCCCGCTGCACGAACGGCGGGAAGTATTGAACGGGGTCCTGCACCTTGCACTCCTCCTTATAGCCAGCAGTGGACAAGACACTCAGAGGTGAAAACGGGTATTTTGTGCGGTCATAGGTCATAAATGATGAGGGGGACGTAATATTCGGCGCACCCGGATAGATTCCAGGTAGGACGTCCGTGCCCACACCATCCGCGCAGATAGCGCATCCCTGGGCCCTCTGCAGGACATTTAAATACTCCATGTTCGTCCCTTTGCCTTGAATGACCGCAAATGTGGAGACGCCATCTGCACTTCTATTCACCACGAGTTGCGGGTCTTGGACTCTGGAGGACTGTGCTTGGCGTATGGCCGTCAGTTCACTCGAATCACGCACCTTGGACCTGGATACATAGTTCGGATTCTCGCTCATTAAACGAGCAATACGCTCGCCTTGGGACATTCCAACGAACATTCTTCTACACGGGGCGCCGAAAAATAAAAATTGAGGCGGCCGGCTCCCCCTGCTCCCATCAGAACGGAGAAAATGTCCAGCCCTGTAGCGCCTTCTGCTTTCAAGACGAGTAACGTAACCTTCTCTGCCGTGAAGATGCTGGAATCTGGTGGCAAGCAGGCGTATTTGAATTACAATGGTGGTCCCCTGCTGATGCAGGTGGGCTCACTGGAGACCCCTTTTGGGATGTCCGTGTTTGACAAGGTTCAGCCCCCCAAGTATTCCGTGGAGCTGAATCTGCGTGGCTACGACGACGCCGCAAGCAGCCCCGGTGTGGCGGCCATCTACGACGCTCTTACGCGTCTGGACGAGTTCATGGTGGACCAGGGTGTGAAGAACTCGAAGGCGTGGTTCAAGAAGGATACAGTGAGCAAGGAGCTTATCAGTGAGCTCTACACGCCGTCGATGCGCTTCGCCAAGGACTCCAGTGGCGCCCGGAAGCCCTATCCGCCGACCATGAAGATTCAGCTGCGCAAGCGTGACGGCAAGTTCGATGTGGACATCTACGATGCGGCCCTGAACTCCATGAAGGGTACGCCGATTGAGGACATCCTGGTCAAGCGTGCGCAGCTGACGGTGCTGATGAAGTGCACGGGTGTCTGGTTCGCCGGTGGCAAGTTCGGTCTGAGCTGGAAGGCCGAGCAGATTCGCGCTGACAAGGTGCCCGCGAGCATCCGTGGTCCCGCGTTCCTCCCTGACGAGTCTGGTGGTGCGACGGCGGCGCCCCAGGTTGCCAAGAACCAGTTCCAGGCTCTGGCGGAGGAGGAGGACGACGACGAGGTGAATGACGAGGAGGCTCTGGCCCCCCCTGCGAAGGCTGCTTCGGCCGCTGCTCCTGCCGAGGATGAGGAGGAGGATGCGCCCGAGGTCGTCTCTCCTGCGGCCGTGCCCAAGAAGACGGTGGTGAAGAAGCTCGTGAAGAAGGTGGCCGGCAAGTAACTTATTTACGCCTCAACCTCTTTGTCCCCGCCCTATTTTTTCTCGCCCTCGTTTGACCCCCTTTAAAGGCGGGTACACTCTTTAAAATTTCTTTGGCTTCTTTCCTTGCTTTTAAAAGTTGGGCTTCGAGTTCGTCAACTTTCGCTGGATGATTTTTTTCCGAACCAAGAAACCATACCTTTAAATCTTCTAACTCGGCCTTATTCTCATCGAGCACAGCCGTAGGCCCTCTGAGTTTTTCTTCTTCTTTATCCAACTGTATTTTTAGCTTATCGAACTTTATTTGTTCGTCTTCAATCATCCTTTTTTGGAAAGACCACTCATATCCGGTAGCTCTTTTTGCAGCCTCTAGATTTTTTTCGGCTGCTAGAATATTTTTTTCTATGGGTAGAATCTTTTCTTTTATTTTTTTTATAACCTTGTTCGCTTTTTTTATGGCAGCCATTATGCGTGATTTTACAATGTCTTTTAAATCGACATTACTAAGATATTTATTATGCTCCTCATGCAGTTCTTTTTCCAAAGCAGGAATAATTCGCTCCACCAACTCGTCGTATCTTTTTGCCATTTCGGACGAAGAATCCATCTTTAAACGAGATGCGGCTGCTGCGAGCTCTTTCCGCTCATTTGGATTGGAGTTATTGCCTACATCAAAGTCGGCCATTTTCCTTTCTTATGTGTAAGAAAATCTGCAGACGCTAGAAGGTTAAAGTAATTCACCTCTAAATATCTATGGAGACACTGAACATTTCCAATATATCCTTAACCACTCTTCCTGAAATACATGAGCGTCCCTATGAGAATGTGGATGCATCCTGGAACAATATACGAGTCCTCTGGGATGAAGAGTTGCCCCGCAACATACGGGAGCTGAATTTAGAGGGAAATCGGTTAAATTCGGACGGCCTTCTACCAGCATGGCCGAACACACTCCACACTCTCAACCTCTCCAATAATCGCATAACCGATCTGAAATCCGTCCTGCACTGGCCAACCGCTCTTAGAAAACTCAATATATCCTACAATGATATTCGGGGCGTACTAAATTGCGCCGAATTTCCGCCGACCCTAGAGGAGCTCGACATCTCCTTCACGGGAATTACAAGTATCGTGGAATTTCCTCCGAATTTAAAAGTGTTCACGGCAATTTCCACGGGACTCCAAAGTATTCCGTCCAAGTGTCCAGACAGCCTCGTAAAACTCATCATTTCGAACGCAAACATCGTAAGAAAAATTCCCACAAATTGGGGGAGGTCTCTAGAGGTTCTGGAATTGCATAATATACGCCTCCGTGAATTTCCTCGCAATTTGCCCCCCACTCTGTTTCATCTCAACCTCTCTCGGAATTGTTTGCGGACCTTCTGTCCTCGGGAAAATTTCCCCCGCAACCTGGAATTGCTCCATCTGGGGGACAACCGAATTACCGAAATTCCGAGATGGTTGCCCCTGTTCCCTAGACTCCGCTACACAATTCAGAACAATTTGCTCGTGGAAATTCCGAGAGATCCGAATTGTCTTATAGCGTCGCCGCAACTTATCGGGTTCAAATTCACCAATGCAGCCTCACGCATACAACGTAAATGGCGAAAGTATAAAATGTCTTCGCCATTTCGTGTCTGGTATCGTATTTCCAGGTTGAAAGAGGAGTTGTTCGCAGTCGCAATGTGCCCAGAGAGGGCGGGGAAATTTGAGGACGTGAGTCCCTTCTGGGGGCTCCACTACAAAGAGGGCAAGCCGATTAGCCGCTTCCTGGAACATTCCTAGAATCCGTCATACTCGCATTCGCCGCACCGCAGTAGCAGCCGCCCATATTCCGCTGGGTTACGACTGTGAGCACGACATCGGACGTCTGCTCTCTCCGAACAGAGGACCCACTCGTATTCGCAGCATCGTTGTCCGTCTTCCATGCATTTAGAGACATTGCATTACGGCGTCTAGTCAGTTCGGAAGAATCACGATTGGCGAGAGGCATTCTACTCTAGCCTACCAAATTTATTCCTCGCATTCATTTCGTACCCCTTCAAAACGGACAGGGAGACATGGATTTCTTGTAGAAGGTTTGGGAAGACTCCCGTTTAGAATTTCAGTCGGTGTTGGCGGACATCCGGGAGCAATAAACGGTATGCCAAGTGGATAAAAACCGCATGTACCACCGGCGCCCGTGGGCTTATATGTCTCCAGTAGTTTCATCATTCGTACAGACTCTGGGGTCGGGTATAACGGGTTACGCTTTTTCACATTGGTCGCCCCAGGAAATACGAGCGCACCCCAGACTCTCGTATCGGTCAAATACGCATTCCGAACACTGTTGAGTAGGGGGTCCACCGTATTACTTTTTAGAGCCGTAATCAACGTACCATCCGGAATCGCCTGTGGATTAATTGTGTATGTCCCTGCCCCGCCCGTTCCTGTTCCAAACGCAACGATTGTGTTTTGAAGAGGCTGCTCACCTTTCATGGTCCCGTTTTCGTCCGTGTACGTCAGCGTATATGTGAATAAAGTGCCGATCGTAATCATCCCAGTTCGTACCTCCGTCACGGTAAGAGTCGTGGATGTTGCAACAGGGAATGCAGTAAGAGTCGTGGACATGACGGTCTGTGACTTGGAAACTTCGTAGGTGCCTGTCTTACCAGTATCCCCTGCAGTCTGGCGGACAATTGTTCCACCTGCGGCGGTACTGAGCAACATTCCGAGAACAATGGTCCCCGACACGATTTCCGTGATGATGAGAGTCGTCGTGAGAATGCTCCCTACAAAGACGGCCTTGGGGGCTGTTCCACAGACGAACATGATCTCATTCGACTCTTTCGGAGCACAGCAGTCCGTGGTGTTTGTCCGTTTCGTAAACGCCCGCTCGCAACATGGCTTGTCCATAGACTCGGCAGGTTGACTGTCATTGGTCGCACAGTTACATGCGCGACCAACGCCCGTATTCGGTAGATAATTCGTGGGCTCACAAGTATAAAAAGCACTCATTCTATTCAACCTCCCGTTCTTTTGCAATCCGGTTTACCTTCTCACGAAGCAGCGTCGAGAATCCCTTTTGATAGCCGTGGCAACTGAGAGGGAATGACGGAATCGTCGGATTCTTGGAGGTGCGGTTGCGCTCTGTAAGATGGACAAGTTTGACGATCTGATTATCAATATTGGCTACATAGCGCCTTGCTGCCGTAGTGAATATGGAGAGCGAATAATACAAGGTTATCAGCGTATCGGGGCTGCACAACGATATACTCCGCCCACCTTCAATGGGGAAACTCAAATAGGAATGACAGGCCGTTTCGTCAATCAAAAGAAACGCCGGACGCTTCTTATAGGCGATTTCCACATAGGTCGGGACAATCTCACCTTTGGCCGGATGTAAAAGAACGGCCGACACGGTGCTTCCTCCCAGAAGTTCCTGTAGGTGCCTCACATCCCCTTTGATGTCAGAAGTAATAAACCCAATAGGGTCATTGAAGTTCTTTATATCGAATTTCGGAGTTGTAGAGGCATCCATGACTTTCTTGTAGAAGGTGTCCATGCTGCCCGTAAAGATGCTCCGCTGCTTTTCAATGCAGTAGTCGAAGATGGCGCTCTTCATGTCGAGAGGCAGTAGGGCCGCCTTCAGAGTCGTCTTCCGTTTCCGTGTATGCCCCAGTGATTTCGCAGGAGGAAATACGGTGTTAATGAGTTTCAGACGCTCGTAGACCTTTTCCCAGCGTGCAACCTGCCCCTTTGGCCGACTCAGCTCTAGATACATCATCATACGCAGAATTTCCGGGTCGGTATGATGTACACCGCCCCGAACGATTGACCGCTTTAAAAAGATATCATAGATTGGCTTGGAAACATAGGTGATGTCGGCGATAGGGGCGAAATTCACGAGAATCTTCTTCGTGCCTTCGTGGATACCGACCTTGTGGTAGATCTCTTTGAATCCCGATTTACGGAGCAGTGCGACGAGGTCCTCAATGTCGTCGTCCATTTCGGGCGTGAAAAAGTCGTAGTCGGGCAAGTCGAGTACCGGATTATAGAATTGTTTCGACGGCGGTAAAATGGCGTTCATGGCCGTTCCGCCGTAGCAGACCCGCTTCTTTGCCTTCAAAAAATTCTCGACGACTCTGAGGGCCTTTAATAGTTCCGGGTCGTGTGCGGAATCGTATTTCATGCGCTCCGAGGCCATATCAACGGCAGAAGTGAGACGCCGTTTTACCCTCGTAACTAGGGAACTCTCTTTCACATATTTCAAATCTTCCTCCATCCAGAAGACACCTATTTAGAGGCCACACTATTTGTTCGGCGGCGGCGTGTAGCCCACAACCGCCGTTTTAGACGACTGCAACATGGGGGGCTTCATTTTGAGTAGGGGCTCTCCCTCCCAGGAGTTTATTTGCGGAAGTATTTCCTGGTTCGTCTTACCGAAAAGGTTGATGGGCACCGTGTTCACACCGGCCGTTCTCATCATCCGTTGAATATCCTGCTGCTTCGTCTCTTCCGTCTGCCCGGGCATAGCAATCACGAACCGAGTCTTTCCTTTCATGGCGAAGTCCTGCTTCTCTTTGTTCGTCTCCCCCGACTTCTCTTTTAGCGCATTCAGGCGTTTAAAAGGGACGATGACTGCGTAGGCGGTGCCCTCATAGGCTACGGTTGTAGCGCCGAACGAGTCGTTCTCGTCGTCGAGGTAGACCCTCATACAGGTCATGTAGTCGAGGTCCTGGTTCAAAGGCGGGGCGGCCATGGAGAGTTTGGCCGTGTTTCGAAAGATGCTGGTATCGATGTTTGTCCACAGAAGAATCTTCTTCTCGAAGTTGCTGAGGGGCGAGTATAAGAGGACACGCTCGTTCTTCTGACGAGAAAAGTCCGTCGTCTCGTACTTATTCAGGATGTAGGGCTGGATAGGAGCGAGGGCCTCCGCAACGCTCTTCAGATAGGCCAGGTACTTATCGGGATTGGCGAGTGCATCTGGGGTACGAATAAAATGGAGGTAGACAATGAGGGGCTGTGTGTGCGAAGGGAAGTCCGTATTGAACGCATAGGTCGATATTTGTTTGGCCAAATCGGCTATGGATGCCCCGTTCTTACTGATGAGTGTTCCGCTGTCGTTGCGATACAGTAGAGTCGGGGTTTTTACGGGGTCGAATCCGTCGCCGAGGGCCTTTTCGAGGTAGTCGATTTGCAGTACAAAGAATCGGACACCGGCTCGAGTGGCCTCTATGATTGCACGGTCGGTCTCGAAGCGCCCGTCCTTTTCGGTGGGCCCCACGTAGCCTGTCTGCTTCAAAGAAACGGGTTGAACATTGACGAGCGTGACTTGTTCGGCATCGTCGGTGGCCTCTTCGACGGCCGTTTTGTCGACGAAGGGCTCTTCGACTGCGACCTCTTCCTTCTCCGTAAAACTCTCCTTGATTTTGTCTACGAATGTTTCCCAACTAGAGCGAGTATAATATAAGGCAGCACAGATTATGTATAAAATTAGGGCAGCCCAACCCAGTTCCATCAGAGCAAAACTTTTCAGTCCGATTCTTTTAGATATATATTTTATTTTGCCCCTTAGCGTTTCATCAATGAGTGCCCACATATTCACGAACGGGAAGGAGTACATGAGTCCTTCTAGAATCGTCGCATTCGCTTTTTTACCGGGTGCATTCGAAAATACTACACCCTTATAAACAAACAGATATAGTACAGTCCACAAAACTGCAAATATCATTATGTATACAGAACCAGTCGATACGATCCCTAAAGCAGTATCTAACTTTTTCGCACTCTTTGAATAATACAAGCCAACAATAAGTGCTAAAATAATAGTGCTAATAGTGATAACTTTGTTATAGTGCCAACCAAGAAGAATCAAACTAACTATACCAGAAATAATTGCCGCCAATACGAAGCCGACCGTCATAGTCTCCGCACCAAGTGATGAGGCGCCTGATACACTTAAGGAATCTGGCCGTTCCCAACCTACCGCCCGAAAAGTCCCCTGTATATCGTCAACTAACCATTGCGGGGCCATACCCATAAAGGCTGCATTTATTGCGGTCTCCTCGGCAGTTTCGTCCAGTTTACTTTTTGCATTGGCGGCGCCCTGAGAAAAAGTATCCAGTGCAGAACTTACTCCACCACTTATAGAATCGAATACTCCCATCTAGTGATTGGTTATATACTTATTTACGAATTCAGAGCGGCTGAGAATTTCTACTGAGCCGTATTTGGCTGCCTTTTTCACCTTTTCGGAATTGGATGTGTCCCCATCAGGAGTCACAAGAACACCGAGCGTCTGTGTAACAGTGGGGACGATTTCAAAGCCTCGCTGTTGTGCGGTGCGCTCCAGTTCCTTATCACGGAATCCGGTGAAACATAGACGTCTGGAGGGGGTTGCCGTTGCGGCCGTGGCGGCCACTGCGGCAACCGCTGCACGAAGAATCGGATACGGAATCCAGAAAATCTCGGAAGTGCGCCAGCGTTCATAGTTCGGATATTCTCTCTGGAATTCACGGAACGAGTCTAGTGTCCATCCTGTAGGGGCTTCTGCAGCGGTAGCCCAGTCTCTCGGATCCGGATACATTCCGAAGACTGCCTTTAGTTTAGACTCACCAACACCTCTTGGAAGAACACTGCTACTCAACATGAAATCCAACTCGGTAGCGATGGACAGTCGGGCTCTCAGAGCCGCATGGACACTCTCGCCCGTTTTGGGGCCTAAAAGAGCTCCGAGTGTGGGCGCCGTGGCCTTCCAAAGAGCGGCGGGGCCGTCGATGGCGGCCTTGACGAGGAGTTTGCAATTCGCCGGACCGAGCCCGGCGATGTCATGGGCCTTTGCGAAATGTAGAAGTTGCGAGGTCGTCTGCTCTGCGCTGACCTTTTTGGAAACAATGTGCGTGGCTGTGGCAGGGTCTTGTGTCCAGGCCCAGGACGTAGGGTCCGCAGGCAGAGCAGGGCTCTCTGCAGGAAATAGGACGGAGTCCAGAGTCGGAATCACATCTCCGCTCCTACGAATTTTCACACGAGCACCGGGACCAAGAACTCTGTCAACGACGGTCCTCGCATTATGGGCCGTACAGAATTCAATGGATGCACCCCCGATTTTCACGGGGTCAAATCGGAGACGGGGAATGAGATAGCCCTGCGCAGACGGCGCCCAAAGGACCTCACGCACCGTGGTTAGAGCCGACTGGTCGGCCGTGGGCATCTTGAACGCCACACAGTCTTTCGGATTCTGTAGGGTCGTGGCCTTTAGAGGCGGCGCATTTGCGCCAACGACAATACCATCGGTCTCATAGGGCGACGACTCACGGCGCTCTCGGAAAGCCTCGCAACACGCCTCTTCGGTGAGAGCCGTCGTTGCCTTCCACCACGGCGTCTCAAAGCCACGAGCGGCCAACCATTTCATTTGGGACTCTCGCCCCATCTCGGCCGGCAAGATAACTTCATACGCAATAAAACGGACCTTGGCCAACTCCTCTTTCGGTGGGGTCTTCTGATGAAGAAGACCGTTCACGGCCGCCCTTGCGCCAGCCGCTCTCGGCAAAATGAGCTCTCCACGAATCGCCCAGTTTTCGGTAGAGGCCACGAGTCCCTGAATGTGGCCCGCAAGATGCGAAACGGTCTGGCCCATGCGACCGTCCCCCCGAAGATACAGGGACCTTTTGGAAGGACACCAGAGTGCGCTGAGCCCGTCCAGCTTCTCTGATATCACCGTGGTTGCATAACGTAATAGAAAGCGTGTGAGGACGCCCTGGCCGGGTTTGATTTTGTCTAAGGACGGCATGAAATGGGGGAGCTCTACTGCACCCTCGGCGGGAGGAGGCGCACCAACGGTGGCCAAGAAGGGGTGGGTCGGATCCAGCTCCTGCAGCTGCGCAAGAAGCGCATCAAACGACTCGTCGTCCATCAAGAGCGGCCCACCATTGTAGTACGCTCTAGAAGCACGTTCCAGCAAGTCCACGATTTTCGGGACGGATGTGGGACTCTGTGTCATGTACGGATATCGTGTTAGTATTTTAGATGCTCATCGTCAGTTGTAACAGCTAGTACTAAAGTTAAGTACTTAGCGGTAAACATCCCTCTTCCAATACATATCGCTATAATGCTTTCCAATACGACTTTGCACATGCTCCAATCTGTACGCATCATACTCCTTTAAAATGGTGGACCCCCTATAAGAAATAGACCGGTCCATAAAGAGTGAAACGCTATGTGTGAACGAAAGACTATTGATGTATTTAGAGCCGTTCTGTCCTTGAAGAATTCTCCCTAAAAGGCAGGGTCCAGTTATGTCTAACGGATTATCTCTATAGAGTTTATTCTTACATGATTCGACAATATTATTAATACACAGTCTATAAATTTCATTTTTCGGTGGCGAAACCAAGAATGCGTTATATATACAGTGTTTCCCGAGGTCTTTCACAAACACCGTGGGGTTCTCATCAATAATGCGGATGAGCGGCACGGTCGAATAGTACTTTATATCGAGATAGACACCCCCGAGTTTATAGAGAATACAGTAGCGCCAGAGGTCGGATTTATAGGCACCGGGCTTTAGCGTGTGGAATGCGGCCAGAACATCCTTGTCGAAATTGTCCGCAATGAAGGCTGCACACTCTTCGTCGGAATACAGATAATAGTCGAATTCCGGATTCGTCTCCAGAAGTCGCAGGATATTGTCACGCATTCCTTTTGGGACCTCGTGCGACTTCCACGACTCGTATATGACGAGTGGGACGCCGTTTCGGACCTCTTCCTCCTGTGTTTTAGTGCGAGGAATATGGTGAGGTAAATGATAGAGTTGTATTGACTTTTTCTCTTCTAGACCCCTATTGTATTTGTAGAGGAACCATGCGGCCACCGGTAGAAGTGTGGCGACCAATAAAAGAATATATATACGCCTCATACCTATTCTGTAGGAAGTTTATTGATATACGCTCTTTTCTGCATATAGTATAAAATAATGCTTACTACTATCTTTTTTAAACATACGCTCTTGCTCTTGTCTGTAACCCTCGTACTGTTTTAGAATTTGTTCATTCTTATAAGTTATATAGCGAGCATATCGTGTTATACTTATCCACTCTTCATAGTAACCGAACGGGAGACTCTGTATATACTCGGGTGAATATTTATTCTTTAATATCCTAGCCAATAAACTCGGCCCTGTAATATCCAAAACATTATTCCTGTACAGACGATTTTTACATGACTCTACAATTTCATCAATACATAATTTAAAGACCTCGTTCTTTGGAGGGGAAATCATAAACCCATTGTAAATACAATCTGGTCCAAAAATGTCGCAGGTTACTCTCCACGAAACAGTATCTCTCACAAACACCGTCGGGTTCTCATCAATAATGCGAATTAGCGGCACGGTAGAATAATACTTTATGTCCAGGTAGACGCCCCCGAGTTTATAGAGAATACAGTAGCGCCAAAGGTCAGACTTGAATGCACCGGGTTTTAAAGCATGAAACGCAGTCAGAACTTCGTCGTCGAAATTGTCCGCAATGAAGGCCGCACACTCTTCATCCGAATACAGATAATAGTCAAATTCCGGATTCGTCTCCAGAAGCCGCAAAATATTATCCCGCATTCCTTTCGGGACTTCGTGCGACTTCCACGATTCGTATATGACGAGGGGGACACCATTCCGGACCTCCTCTTCTTGCTTGGAGCGCCGAGGAATATGGTGCGGAAAATCGAAAAGCTCTACAGGCTGTTTCACCGAATGCTCGGCCTTGTAGAGTTCCACGAGGACGAAGCAGAGTATGAGTGCCGATATGAGCAATATCACATTATATGACGTGATACGCATCCTGAATTATGGTCGGAAAAATAAAATTGAGCGGCTGGCGGGCCCCACCGTCATCCAAGAAATCGAAGATGGCTGGTGCATACCCTATTGAGTTCCGCTTTATCAAGCCCGAGCCCACGACCCCCGACCAGGATGAGATTATCCGCATCACCCCCTACATGGTCGGCAACAAGAGGCAGTTCCTGTGGCGCTACTTGGCGGATAACAAGAGGGCCTCCACGCAGGTCTGTATTATTGAGGACGAGTTCTTCCTGAATGAGAAGCTGCGCCACATGGCGGAGTTGATGTCTTGGGACTCTGACCCGTATGAGCAGGTCCAGCTGCTCCTTCCCACCTCTCCCTCGGTGCTCTTCCGCTCCTCCGACTTCCCTGATGTGATTGAGAAGGTGATTGACTCGATTAAGGTGGCCCTGCGCCATTGGCCGATGAAGATGGACACGGTGGAGGCGGCCAGGATGGCTCTCACTGGTCAGGAGACTCTGAAGGATTCGCCCGGGTCCTTCACTCGGTCCGGCTGCTGCTACACGCCCAAGAAGGAGGAGGCGGAGGATTCGGATGGTGAGTGCGGTGCCCCGCCTCCTCTCGTGCCTCTGCGGAAGTCGCTGTCAAGGTGCTATTCCGATTTCAAGCTCGGTGATGGGCGGAAGTTTGAGGTGAAGAGTCGCAGCGATGGGCCTGTCTACGAGTACACGGGGCCGTCCGCAAGTGCGTATTCCTACTTTGGGAAGGATCGCCCGAATCCTGAGGACGAGGACGACTCTCCGTGGGATGCCTAAATAAATGCGGCCACTAAAATAGATGAGCCAGTCTCAAGCTGACGCTATACGGACACTATTACGGGGGTTTCGGGAAGGGAATGTTGCAGACGAGCTTATGCGCTACGTGAAAAACTTAGAAGAGAGTTTTGCAGAATCCATGGACATTGAAGCATTCATTATGGGTGTCCGCTGCTTTTTTTCTTGGCACGGGGTCGATGGTTTTGACAAAAAAACGAAGGAGCACGAGCGAGTACAAGCCGCTTGGTATACACAGAATGAGGGAGTGTATACGAAGTGGCTGGAGAGCGGTCAGGACGACACGAAACAGTTGATGTGGGCGAAATGGACGTTTCAGGCGAAGACGTCCATTTTTGAGGAGTGGCTACATATTCGGCGCACCGTCCCAGGTCAAAAACGGTCGATGTAATGGGGAAAAATGGAGCAAGCGATAAGAATGCCGGCGACAATCACGGCGCACACGAGCAGTTTTGTGGATTTCCGGTTGCCGGACACAAACACGATACCTTCTTCAATGAGTATCCACACGGATACCCACCAAAGTATAACGAGTATGCTCGTGCTCATTTGTATCGTGAATTCCGCAGCCATTCTATATTAGTCGCAGGTTTTTAGCCGTTAGCGCGATTGCGATTTTGCTAATTCACCCAAGTTAGCACTTGAAGCCTGAGAGACATTGGAACTTCTACTCGCCTCCTTCCCAACAAGCTCAGCTCTACAGCAAAATAAATACAAACGAGTTCGTTTATTTGGATCTGGAAAAAAGTGTGGTAAAAACTTACTTAAGTTTATAGAAGATGGATAAGGGAGAAAATCGTCTGTAAGTATATCGCTGCGCTCTTCATCTCTGGAAAGAGGTTTAAATTTCACGAAACCATTCATACCTGCGATCCCTCTCTTCAACTTATCATTCGCCAAACGAATATCCGGACATTCTTGGCCCCCTCTAAATATTTGGAGAGTTGCTGTAAAATAGGATTTATACGGTTTAAACCTTTTTGATTGAGTATAATACGAATAGTCTTTTTGCAAGTTTTTATAGGCAGCCTCCTTTAGTGCTACAGTCTCTCCTGAACATTTTTTATCAACAATCCGTTTCAAGTGATATTCTTGTAGGCTACTTCTTGAAATCGTATGAAAGTCTTTATCAATCCATTTAAGAAGCTTCAATATAATATCATCAATAATGACTTGCCCCCTTCTTGAAAATATAACAACTTCTATATGGGGAGGTAAATGAAAGTTGGTATTTAAACTGGCTCCGTGCATAACGAGTGCAGTAGAATTTTCGGGAGCTCTGTATTCGTCCGGTAAAGGAGTCGCAGGCTTAACATACTTCTTAGGAACAATCGTCGCAGACGGCTCTACATCCATCTCCATATTCTCTGCAATCGGTCCTTCTACATCCATAGCCTCCCATCTATCCCTTTCCTCTTCCACATTCACAGGAATACGAAGAGGTGGTTCTACATCCATTGGTTTGCAAACTTCTATTTTTACGGATTCTTTGCGACGACGCTGTGTCATCGGCTTCGCAGAAACTCTTCTGGACTTTGACGATGATTTTTTACTACGACTACCCTTCGGCATACCTACTTAGTAATCGTCATTATAATTTCCCGCACGAGCGCCTTCTCGTTATCTAGAGCGGTCTGTAGGCTCTCCATATCATTATACAATTCCAGCAAAATCTCCTCCGTATCTTCCCACAAGGACCTATAGTCCTTCGCCACAATGGCCTTACAACGCCGAATGGATTTCAGCGCCGAATTACGAGCCTCCTCGGTGGGCGCAGCCATGAATTGTTTGATAGCGACTTGTAGCCTACGAAAGAAATGGTCCTCAAGCCGCACAGACATACTGGATATTTGCGACCAAGTTTTAGGCAATTTTATAGAGCCCTAGAATAAATGGAAATTGCGACGACGTCCGGGCAGGATGTTTTATTACCGGAATCCACACGGAGAAACAGAAAGGAGCGCAAAATCACGGTGGAAGTCAATAGTCAGGACCGCAGTCGCACACAGTCCTTTAATAGCAACAATTTCCGCTGGAATTTCCGCCGGCCTCTCAAAGACGTCGTGGCGATTGAACTCGTGTCTGGCTCTATTCCTGCCGACCTCTATAACGTCGTACCAGACTGGAATAATTTTATGTTTGCTGAGGGGACTGGCGCCAAAGTCAAGGTGACTCTTACGCCGGGCCAGTATACGGCGACCGAGATTGCGGCCGAACTCCAGACCCGGTTGAATACGATTGGGGGGACCAATACATATACGGTGACCTACAGCGCCACGACGAAGCGCCTGACAATCACTGGGTCAACGGCGACGACCTTCACCTTCTTCTTTCAAACCGGTCTTCCGTATGTCGATACGATTAATACCACAACAGGCGTCGTGGAAAATATTCTGTGTCCGGCGAAGTTGCTCGGCTTCGACTTCTACGATTATACGAGCGCTGCAGCCGCCGGCTCAACGACGGTGTTTTCACCGCCCAATAGAGTCGACGTGGACTACTGCATTAAGCGTGTCTATCTCTATGTGAATACGGACTCGTCGAAGGAACTCACACGGATTGAGATGGGCGCTGGACGTCACGACTGTTTCCATATTATTTATCTTCCGAATATCCGGGATGGATTCCATAATCTCAATAAGGAACTCTATACGCCGATATACTACTCCGCTCCGGCTCCGATTTCTCGGATGTCGGCTCTGACTATAAGTATTCGGGACGAATTCTATCGCCTCATTGACCTCGGGGGACATGAGTTCAATCTCATTTTTGAGTTTACCGTGCTTGATTAGGTGAATGCAGGGCGGGACTGGGCATAAGGGAACCGGACATAAGGGAACCGGACATAAGGGGACCGGCGAGATCGGCTTTCTCTTTGAAGAAATCGTCGGAACGACTCTGAAGAAACTCGCCGAGCCGATGAAACAACTCGGATGGAAATTTGCGCTCCTGACCGAACAAGAAATTCGGGATCGGTTTGGAGAGCAGTCCTTAAACGGGGTGGACCATATGGTGGAAGTGGAGACGGCGTCCGGCGTGACCGTCTTTCTTCTCCAAGAAAAGTGGAAGATTCTCACGAATCAGCGAGAAGTCTCGCAATTTCTCGACTGTTGTGCTCGCATACTGACACGAATCCCTACAGGGCGTAGAGGCACCGTGCATCGTCTCTGGGTCACTCGCTCCCAGCCCTCCGAGAACGGCGAGAAATCCTTACACGAGGGCGGGGCGCACATCGTGCAGTGTATGACATCGCAGCCTCTTCTTGCGCAAATCACGGGCCAGTACATCTGCGAACTTCTCGGAAATCGGGAAATCGCCGTGCCGATGATAGCGTCTATGGGCTCACTTCTGAGCCCTGTAAAGCCGGATGACCCGGTCGTCCTGGATACGAGCAAGCACGCCGCTCTTCCTGGGCTGACCTATAAGACCCAAGTGACGGTGCAGAAGGGGGATTATTTTCTGCGGGATTGACTCCCCTTAGATGCGAGATGCCGTCTAAGAGTAATTGCGTTCGGAACTCTTTGGCTAGAACTTCTTGGAGGCCAACTCATAGACCTACCTCTTGAAACACGGAGAGACATATTTCTGCGAGGACTGTTCCGACGAGGACTATTTCTAGAAGAGTTACGGGGTGGTTATAGACACGCTTTCTTCCTGTGAATGCTGCAAATGCGTCCTTTATAGCACTTCCTACACCGGGTCGGAATTTACGGGTTGACATCCCTCTAAAAGTGGTCCCTATTTCTTGCCCGACCCAGTCAAATAAGCCTCCATCGCCTTCTCATACGCCTCCATCTGCGTCATCTGGGGTGTGATAGCTACTGCTTTCGCCTTCGTCTTTGGCGCCCCCTTGGATTTGAGCGCCTTCTGGATTTCCGCCGCCTTCTTCGGCGGGTCATACGCAAGAACTTCCTGGAAGAATCTCGGCACGGTTTTCACGATGTTTGAGAGTTGCACGGGGTCCTT
>Ga0114968_10000651_pt1 | contig 25869 bp, 22 predicted proteins | sample M_130807_EF_Meta_FD_87020 | JGI IMG/M metagenome (GOLD analysis project Ga0114968, IMG submission 87020) | Freshwater microbial communities from Lake Montjoie, Canada to study carbon cycling - M_130807_EF_MetaG | ecosystem: Environmental > Aquatic > Freshwater > Lake | place: Lake Montjoie... | reverse complement strand
GATAGTCGTGCAAGTTCAATCTACAATGGACATGATAAAAAATATTAACTTTGATAATATTTATCATGAACATTATTATTATTGGACATTGATGTCTTTAAATAACTTTGTAAAAAGTAATAATGCGACTATTGTGGATGCTGAACAGCTCAGCTTACATGGTGGATCAATAAGAGTGTTTATAAAAAAGAATGTAAATGGCATCAATTACAAGGGCACTAAGCGATTTTATAAAATTTTGAAACTTGAGAAAAATTTTAATATTCATAAAATATATATTTATAGGAAATTCTCAAAAAAAATCAAAGATTTAAAAAATATTGTAATAAATAATCTTTTAGAACTAAAAAAAAAAAAGGTTAAACATATAATAGGTTACGGTGCTCCTGCCAAAGCTTCACTTTCAATAAATTATTTTAATTTGTCTAAAAAACTTGAGTTTGTTATAGATAATAATAAGCTCAAGCAAAAAAAATATATTCCAGGAACTTCTTTAATTATTAAGCCTTTAGATGAGTTACGCAAACATAAAAAAATCGACTTGATCGTTGTCCTTGCTTGGAACTACTATAAAGAGATCAAGGGTAGTTTAAAAGAGTTATCAAATAAAGTAATTTCTATAAAAGATTTATACTATTAAATTTTTTTTATAATGAAGTTTAAATCATATTTTGATCATTTTTTCATGTCCAAGTTTGCAGTTTATGCAATCCTATTATTATTTATATTAATTCAAAAAGTTAATGTAATAACAGGCCAAGTATTTACTGATGAATTATTTTACGGTGCTGTTTCAAAATTAATACATAAGAATATAATTATTAATAATAGTTTACCCGATAGTTTAATTTTTTTTTATCCATTTATCACTTCGTGGATATATTATTTTGATGTAAATCACATTTTTTATCTAAGATTGATTGATCAATTTATTTCGATTATTTTTTATTTTTTAATTTACAGATGTTTTAATATTATAATTAAAAATTATTTTTTTTCTTTTATATTAACAATATATTTATTATTTAAAACTCATCTTTATGTTAACGCGGGTTATAACAACAGTATTATCATTTCATATATTTTTTTAGTATATGCTTTCATTGTTTATAATCAAAATTTAAAAAAACCAAATTTCTTAAAAATAGGTATCTTAGTAGTTATCTCTATTTTTTTTAGAGAGGCTAATATTTTTTTTGGTTTAATAATTTTCTCAAGTATTTTTTTTTTTCAAAGAGAATTCTTATTAAAATTTATTTTGGGTGCATTATGTACGGCAATCTTTTTTTTAGTATTTTTAGTTATTTTTAGAGAAAATCATATAAATTCGATTTACAATCTTCCGTATCATTATAAAAGTTTTTATTTAAATCATTTATTTTATGGAAAAGAACATATTTGGCAGGACTTTAAAGGCCAGGGTTATTTGTTTATTAAAAAAAATGCAGATGTTTTTTTAATTTTATTCACTTTAAGTATTATTAATTTTGATAATTTAATAAAAAAAACAAATATTTATAAATTTTTATTTTTTATTTTTTTTTCATTCGCCCCCCTTATTGAAACTTTTTTTAAATTTGCAAATAACTACCACTTTGCAAATATGTATTTAGGAATGTTTGGATTATTATCAATTAATATTTTGATTTTAAACAAAAAATATAATTTTTATAATTTGTTTTTAAAATATTCAATATATCCCTTTTGCTTTTTAATAATTTTTCTTGGTATTCTTTATAATAATTTTTCAGCGAAAAATCTTTCTAATTTTAAGTTTTTGATTTCCAATAATAATTGGCCACAAAATATTACCGACAACTCAAACTATCTTCTTCTTAAAAAGACAATTGAAAAAGAATATAAAAAAAATTACACCTTTCTTTCTGCCGATCCTGAAATATATACTAATTCTCTAGTTGACATTGACCCTCCTACTTATCAGATTTTATTTTTAGATTATTTTTTAGAAAAACATAATTTGACTAATTATAGACAAGATCAATTTAGTTATATTAATTTTTTAATTAAAACTTGTCAGCCAAATATGATTTATTTGCCTAACCAAATTTTAGGTAAAAATTTAATTCTCTTAGATGTTAAAAAGATTAACAATAACCTTATTAACAGTGGATATATTTTGAAAAAAATAGTTATAACAAATCCTAATTCTGCTTATAATCAATTTGATGGTAAATTATTTATTAAAAATAACGTTGATAAATGTTTATTATAAAATTTATTAAAAAATTATTTCTATGAAAGCAGTTATATTAGCAGGTGGACAGGGGTCTAGGATTGTAGAAGAGACAATTTTAAAGCCTAAACCTTTAATAGAAATTGGGGCCAAACCAATTATTTGGCATATAATGAAAATTTTTTCTCATTATGGTATTAAAGAATTTATAATTTGTTGTGGGTATAAAGGCTATTTGCTTAAAGAATATTTTGCTAATTATTCATTACATTCTTCAGATGTAACTATTGATATTTTTAAAAATACTGTCGAAGTTCATAAAAAAAACGCCGAGAATTGGAAAATAACGTTAATTGATACTGGCGAGAACTCTATGACAGGTGGAAGAATTTTAAGAATTAAAAAATATATTAAGGATGATTTTTTATTAACCTATGGAGATGGGGTTGCTGATATTGATATAAGAGAATTGATTAATTGTCATAAAAAACATAAAAAATTAGCAACGGTAAGCATTGTAAAACCTCAGGGAAGATTTGGTGTTGTTGACTTTGATAACAAAAATAATTTAATAAAAAATTTTTACGAAAAACCAAAAGGAGATAATTATTGGGTTAATGGAGGTTTTTTTGTTTTGAATAAAGGAATTTTTAAATATTTAAAGGATGATAGTACTGTTTGGGAAAAGGAACCACTAGAGAGACTTTCCAGAGATAAAGAACTTGCGGCTTATCGTCATTTAGGATTTTGGTATGCTATGGATACTGTACGAGATAGACATTTTTTAAATAATCTGTGGCATACTAATAAAGCGCCATGGAAATTTTGGAATGATAAATAAGTTAAATAGATTTTGGAAAAATAAAAAAGTTTTTTTAACTGGTCACACAGGCTTTAAAGGTAGCTGGTTATCGATTTTTTTAAATTTGCTAGGAGCAAAAGTTGCAGGTTACTCTTTGCATCCAGATCAAAAAATAAATTTTTTTGACCTGGCAAAAATTAATAAATTGATAGATGTATCTATTATTGGAGACATAAGAGACTATAATAAATTAAAGAAATCTATTTTAAACTATTCACCAGATTTTATCATTCATATGGCGGCACAATCTTTAGTGAGGGATTCATATAAAGATCCAAAATATACTTATGAAGTAAATACGCTTGGAACCGTCAATGTTTTGAACGTTTTAAATGAAATTAATTTTATAAAATCTGCTTTGATTGTAACTACAGATAAAGTTTATTATAACGATAATAAAAAGAATTATTTCAAAGAAAACGACTATCTGGGCGGTTTTGATCCTTATAGTAATTCAAAATCTTGCGCTGAGTTAGTGGTAAATTCTTATAATCATTCATTTCTAAAAAAAAAAAATATTTTAGTAGCAACAGTTAGAGCGGGAAATGTTATAGGTGGTGGTGATTTTTCGAAAAATAGGATTTTACCAGATTATTTTCGATCTTTATCAACTAATAAAGAATTAATCTTAAGATCGCCAAATTCTATAAGGCCATGGCAACATGTTATTGATCCATTATATGGTTACCTTTTGTTATTAATGAAATTGCATAAAAGACAAAAATTTACTGGAAATAGTTTTAATTTTGGTCCTAATAAATCAAATAATAAATCTGTTAGTGAAGTTGTTAATTTAGTTAATAAAGAATTTAATAATTCTGTAAAAGTGATTAAAAAAAATAGTAGTTTGAATAAATATTACGAAAGTAAAGTATTGATGTTAAATTCAAAAAAAGTAAAAAATACTTTAAATTGGAGAGCTCAATACGATCTCTCAAAATCTATAAAATTAATAGTTTCTTGGCATAAAGCCTTTTTAGGAAAAAAGAATCTTTTAAAGACATCGCAAGAACAAATAATTAATTATTTTAAATAGTTTATGGACAGCAATATATTAGAAATCAAAAGTAAAATATTAAATTTAGTGCTCAATTATTCTAAAATAAATTTTAAAGAAAAAGAATTTATTCCGGGTGTTAGCGAAGTACCTGTTTCTGGAAAAGTTATTGGAGCTTTAGAGCTTCAAAATATGGTTGAAGCTTCTTTAGATGGCTGGTTAACATCAGGCAGATTTAACCGTCAATTTGAAGAAAAATTATCTAAATTTTTAGGAATAAAATGTTTGCTGACTGTTAATTCCGGATCTTCCGCAAACTTAATAGCATTTTCAACACTAACTTCACCTAAGTTAAAGGAGAGAGCAATTCAAAAAGGGGATGAAGTGATCTCTGTTGCGGCTGGATTTCCAACGACAGTTAATCCTATAATTCAATTTGGCGCAATTCCAGTCTTTATTGATATTAAAATTCCAACATATAATATTGATGAAAATTTAGTTGAAGAGGCAATCACTAAAAAGACAAAAGCGATTATGTTGGCGCACACACTTGGAAATCCTTTTAATGTTAAAAAAATAAAGGAAATTTGTGATAAATATAATTTGTGGTTAATAGAAGATAGTTGTGATGCATTAGGATCAAAATATAACGGCCAAAATGTTGGAACTTTTGGAGATCTCGCAACTTTAAGTTTTTATCCTGCGCATCACATTACCATGGGAGAAGGAGGAGCAGTTTTCACTAATAGTAAAAAATTAGAAAGAATTGCAGAATCCTTTCGTGATTGGGGTAGAGATTGTTACTGTGAACCTGGAAAAGATAACACATGTAATAAAAGATTTAGCTGGCAATTAGGAGATTTGCCTTTTGGTTATGACCATAAATACACTTACTCACACATTGGTTATAATATGAAAATCACTGATATGCAGGCAGCCTGTGGTCTTGCCCAATTAGATCGTTTAGAGGCATTTATAAAAAAAAGAAAAGAGAATTTTAATTTTTTATATAAAAATCTAAAAGAGTTAGAGGAATTTTTGATATTACCAGAGCCAGAAAAAAGCTCAGAGCCATCTTGGTTTGGATTTCCATTATTATTAAAAAAAAATAATCAACACAACAGAAACGATCTAATTCAATATTTGAGTAGTAATAAAATTGCTACTAGATTACTTTTTTCTGGCAACTTAACTAAGCAGCCTTATATGAAGAATATAGATTTTAAAATTTATAAAGATTTAAAGAATACAGACATAGTAATGGAAAATGTTTTTTGGATAGGCTTGCATCCAGCATTATCAGAAAGACATTTGGAATATTCGATCTCTAAGATAAAAAGTTTTTTTAAATTTTAATTTTATGACTGTAGCAGAGTATATTCTGAAATTTTTAATATCCAAAAATGTCAATAATGTATTTCTGATTACAGGAGGAGCTATTTCTTATGTTGTAGATGCATTTTCAAGAAATAAAAAAATTAAATATACTTGTGTAGCTCATGAACAGGCTGCAGCTATGATGGCTGATGCTTATTCAAGATGCGACAAGGGATTTGGAGCAACAATGGTCACATCTGGACCTGGCGCTCAGAATTTAATTACTGGTATAGCCTGTTCTTGGTTTGACTCAGTACCCGTTATTCATATTAGTGGTCAGGTTAATTCATTTGAATTATCCTCATCTAATAAAAGCACTAAGCAAGTAAGGCAAGTTGGTTTTCAAGAAACAGACATAGTATCAATAGTTAAACCAATAACAAAATTTGCATATCAGTTAAAGAGACCTAATGAAATTAAATATATATTAGAAAAAGCATTTTACCTTTCCAATCAAGGAAGACCAGGTCCAGTTTTAGTCGATATACCTATGAATTTTCAGAAAGCAAAAATTAATCTAAAAACAATAAAATCTTTTAAAAAACAAAAAAAAAAATCTAATAATAAAATTTTTAATGATATTCAAAAAATAAAAAAACTTTTAGAAAAATCTAAAAGACCAATAGTGATTCTTGGCGGAGGAATAAGAATGTCAAAATCAATAAATGAATTAGAAAAATTTCTTAAAAGGATTAATATACCAATAGTAACTACCTGGAGTGGTTTAGACACCGTAGATTTTAAAAATAAAAATTATATTGGCTGCATAGGTGTTTATGGATCACGAGCTGCAAACTTTGCTGTACAAAATTCAGATTTAGTTTTAAATTTTGGAAGCAGATTAGACACAAGAATAACGGGCGGAAAGCCAGAAACCTTTGCGAGAGTAGCCAAGGTGGTATCAGTTGATATAGACATACATGAATTAAATAAAAAAAGAGGTCTGGATATTTATTTAAAAATTAACCAAGATTTAAAAGAATTTTTATCAACCTTTAATATAAAATTAAAAAATTTAAAATTTTCATCAAGTAGCGAATGGAAAAAAACTTGTCAGCAATGGAAGTTAAAATATCCAAGTGTGCAAAATAGTTATTACCAGCAAAAAAATTATGTTAATCCATATTGTTTTATTGAAAGACTTTCTAATAAATTAAATAGAAATGATATAATTTTAACTGATGATGGAGCTCATCTAACTTGGACTATTCAAGCTTTTAAAGTTAAAAAAGGACAAAGGGTTTTTTCTGCATTTGGTAATTCACCAATGGGGTATGCGTTTCCAGCTGCTATAGGCGCCTCATTTGCAAACAAAAAGAAAAGAATAATATGCATAGACGGTGATGGGAGTATCCAAATAAATATTCAGGAATTGCAAACTATGGTTTCTAATAACCTTCCTGTAAAATTATTTATTATTAATAATGAAGGGTATGGCATTATCAAACAATTTCAAGAATTGTATCTAAACAAACGATATGAAGCCTCCATTGGAAGCAAAGGAGTAACCAATCCAAATTTTAAAAAAATATCTAATGCTTATGGGATCAATTATAGCGAAATTAAGAACAACAAACAAATTGATAAAGTGTTGGATAAAATTTTGAATTCAAGAAAACCTGAATTTGTAAATGTAATTATAGATCCAAATCAAAAAATTATTCCTAAATTGCAATTTGGAAAACCAATCGAGGATTTGAGTCCACTGTTATCAAGATCAGAATTTAAAAAAAACATGATAGCCCCACTTTTTAGAGGCGAATCTAAGAACTTTAGCGAAGCTAATTAATTTTAATATATTTTTATGAAACCTAAAAGTCTCTCGATCATTATAAGCGAGTGTTTTTTGGATTAGTTTATATTAAAAAGTATTTACTAAATGATAATTTTAAAAAAATAAAAATTAAATATGCAAACACATTTTATAAGTGAATGAATATTTTGAGTGTCAATTATGTTTTGTTATCTGATTAAGCTTCTCATGTTAATAGTTTTTAGAAATTATTCGTTATAAATAAATTTAAAAGCTTTGAAGCTATCGCTTCAAAAAACTTGTTGCTAGATAGGAAGATTTCATTATGAATAAATTGTTTAACTTACGTAAAAAAGATAATAATATTAAAGTCTAAAAATATTAAATAAATTTTTTTAAATTAATGCATATAGGAGCTTCATTTTATTCTGCAAACGAACTTAAGCAATTTAGATTTAAATCCATTGGTAAAAATGTTTTTATAAAAAAAAATGTTGGTATGTTTTTTATAGAAAATATATCAATAGGTAATAATGTCAGAATTGATGATAATGTTATTATTGTTGCTTCAAATAAAAAAACTCCTGTAATAATCGGAAATTATATTCATATTGCATCCAATTGTTATTTAGCTGGATCTGATGGTATTGAGATTATGGATTTTGCCGGACTTGCTCCAGGAGTTTCGATATTCTCAGCTTCAGATGATTATAGTGGTAAAAAACTAACCAATCCTATGGTTGGCAAGCCTTACATAGGTGGAAAATCTGGGAAAATTACTCTTTGTAAACATGTAATAATAGGAGCTGGTTCCGTTGTCTTGCCAAATGTTACTATAAAACTAGGATCTGCTGTGGGGGCTCTGTCGCTTGTTAATAAGAACCTTGATTCCTGGAGCGTCTATTCTGGCGTTCCTGCAAAGAAAATAAGAAGTAGACATAAAGACATTCTTAAACTGGAAAAAAAATTTTTAAAAAAGAATTAAATATTTAATGAAAAAGATTTATTTTGGAGGCCCATCTATAACAAGTCTAGAAAAAAAAAATGTTTTAGATTCTGTGACTAATGGTTTTTATGACGGAATGAAAAAAGATTTAATGACGTTTGAAACAAAATTAAAGAAACTTTTAAAAATTAATCATGTTCATCTTACTTTTACTTGTACTCATGCTATGCATTTAGCGTTATTGTCTTGTGGTGTTAAAAAAAATGACGAGGTTATTATCCCAGAAATTAGCTGGGTGGCCACGGCTCAAGCTGTGGCTTATACAGGAGCAACATGTGTTTTCGTGGATGTTGACCCCTTAACTTTTTGTATAGACCCTAAGAAAATAGAAGCTGCGATTACTAAAAAAACAAAAGCAGTGATGGTAGTTCATTGCTTTGGTCATCCATGTAACATGAAGGAAATTATTAAGATTTGCAAAAAATATAATTTATTTTTAATTGAGGACGCAGCTCCATCACTTGGCTCACATATTGACGGTAAAATGACAGGAACTTTTGGTGACGTTGGATGTTTTAGCTTTCAAGGCTCTAAAATAATTACAACTAATGAAGGGGGAGCCTTTGTAACTAATAGTAAAAAAAAATTTGATTTCGCAAAATTATATTCGATTCTAGGAAGAACAGACTCCAAAGGACCTTTTTGGTCAGACTATATTGCTTTTAGATATGGCATGTCTAATTTAAATGCTTCTTTAGGTTCAGCACAAGTTCAAAGAATTAAAAATATTGTAAAAATTAAAAGAAATATTGCCAAAGAATATATGGAGTATTTTGATAATAATAAGTATGTAAATTTTATTAAAGAACCAGAGTATGGATTTTCAAATTATGGATATCCAAATATTATATTAAAAAAATCTAATAAAAGGAAAAGAGATAAATTAATTAAATATTTGCTGACCAAAAATATTTATGCTAGGCAAATGTTTCCAGTAATGAGTGATATGCCAATGTTTGAAAAAAGGTTCAATAATTTGAATGCAAGATTTATTTCAGATAATGCTATTACTTTGCCTTCATCTCCTTCTATAACCTCCTCAGATATCACTAGAGTATATAAAGAAATTATGTATTTTCTTAATTTATCTTAATTAGTTTTGGTTAGTTTTGGATATTAAATTGAACCAAATTAAAATGACATTGTTACTGTCAACTTATAATAGGTTTATATATTTAAAAAAATCACTTCCTAAAATTATCAAAACTGCAAAAATTAATAATTGTCGGTTGTTAATTATAGATAATGGATCGATAGATGGATCTAGCCAATATTTAAATAAATTAAAAAAAAAATACAATTTTATTACTTATTTAAAAAAAAAAAAAAATATAAGCGCTCCCAAAATTTATAAAGAAGCAATTAGTATGGTAAAAACCAAATATTTTATGATTTTAACTGACCATCATTACATTTACGGAGATTACGTAGAAAAAACAATTTCAATCCTTGATAATTACAAAAATGTATCTCTTGTTCATCACTATTTTTCAAATAATCAAAGTAAAAAAATTAATTTCTATAAAAAAGGTAGTAATGCAAAAAAAATAATATTTAATTTATCAGGTTCTATGACGGGCTTAACTTTTAGGAATAAAAAAAATTTGAAATCAAAATTTTTAACAACTAATAATAAAATTTATCCTCAAATTGACCTATGTATGCATCTTGCTAATAGTGCTGATATCGCCTTATTAAATAATGCTGGGTTTCTGCCAATTCATCGTCTTCATCCGAATGAAATTGCGCAGTTAGCGGTTAATGAGATAAGAATTAATAAAGAAAATAAGATTTCTTCAAATAATATTATTTGGCAAGGAAGACCAGTAGATTTTGGACTTAATGAAAGAGTGCAGATAGCAAAAAAAAATTTTAATTTACCTTCTTTATTAGAAGCTTGTAATGGCTTATTTAATTGGCATATGAATTTTTTCAATCAGATATCAGACTCTAAAATGAAAAATAAGTATACTCAAGAAATATTAAAAATTTTAAATATATATTCTTTTCATAATTCATTGATAATAAATATAAAGAATTTTAATTTTAAAAATTTTAATTCAAGTATTTTATATTTATTAAATTTCAAAACTTTATTGTGTTCAATTATAAACATAATTTTATTTGTTAAAAATTTTTTTATAAATATTATTATTTTTTTATATAAAATTAAGAAATAATGAAAAATAGCATTAGTGTGCTCATACCCACATGTAATAGAAAAAAGTTTTTAAAGAAACAGTTGTTTTTAATAAATAAATATTCTGCAAATTATAAGAAATATATTGAAATTTTAATTGGCGACAATTCAAATACTAAAAATAATTACTTATCCCGTCAAGAAGTTAATTTATTTAATAATAATTTTTTTTATATTAAAAATAAAGGTAATATTGGTCTTAAAGAAAATATAATTAATTTAAGTAAAAAAGCTAAAAATAAATATTTGTGGATTTTAAGTGATGATGACTTTGTAAAAAAGAAAACATTTAAAAAAATTTTTCAATATTTAAATGAAAAAAAAAGTGTAAATTATTTATTCTTTAATTACGATAAATACAATATGACAGACAGTTCTATAACTGTAAATAAAATTTTTGAAAACGATTTATTTCAATCTGGTTACGATTTTAATATAAATTATTTTAAGCATCTTATTTACATAAGTAATTATATTTTTTCTAGAAAGAATTTTTTAGAAATTCTAAATAAAATAAATAAAAAATATATAACTGAAGTTTATCCTCATTTAATTATTCATCTTAAATGTATAAATAAATATGGAAGAGTTCATACTATTGAAGATTCATTGATAATTGAAACTAATAGCAATAAAGTAATGACAGGTGAAGAAGGTCTAGTTAGTTTATTTGAACAATTCAAGTTATGCGGTCTGCTAAAAGATATTAGAATTGATAATAAGATAATTAATAATTTTATTAATAATTTATTCGTAGATCTAAAGACCGCAACAAAATTTTTTATTTATTGTAAATATTTTAATAGTAAATACAGTTTATCGTATTTTGGTTTTATTAAAAAAATTTTTTATATGAATAAAATTGATTTCTTTGCAAAATTTAAAGTATTTTTATATTATTTATTTTATTTTTTTTTAACGAAAATAAAATTTTTTTCATATTTATATTATCATTTAATTATAAGAGATAAATTTTTTAAAAAAGCTGTGCTTAAAGCCATGGGTTATAATAATAATTACAAAAAAAATAATATAGTGCCAACAATATATAGAGCCAATTAGACGTTGGATGTTTAAAAAGTTTGCTCTCCTATTAAAAATTCTTGATTATTCTTATTATTCATAACAGTTGTTTTAAAATAAAAACTAAAAAAATAAAACCTACTTTTAATAAACTAATTTTTAGAAAAATTTTTTATTTATAAAAAAATATATAATTTTTTAATATAAAGGCTTAAATTTCTAATTCTGTGATAGATGAAAAAAATAAATTAGTAAAAATAAAATGAAATATTTATTGAATCAAGTTAGACTGGTAGATAATAAAATCTTTTTAAAATATGTCTTAAGAATAAATATCATGAAATTAATTTTTAATTCTTAGCTAATACTCATTATGAAAAAAGTTTTACTTTTTAAAAATAAATTTTTAAAAGATAGCAGAGGTCACTTTGTAAAATATTTTCCATTAAAAAATTTACTAATAGCCAAAAATTTCAAGATGAAGGAATTCTATATTACTAAATCAAAAAAAAACACTATAAGAGGAATGCATCTTCAAATTTCTAAAAAGACTCTTAACAAGATAGTTTTTGTATATTATGGTGAGATTTTGGATGTAGTTGTTGATTTGAGAAAAAAATCTAAAAATTTTCAAAAATACTTTTCTTATAAATTGTCTTATATAAATAATTCTTCTATATATATACCAAAAGGGTTTGCGCATGGATTTTTAGTTTTAAGTGATTATGCAATTGTTGGTTACATTACTGACGAAGTTTACGATTTTAGATATGATACTGGATTTCATTATAATTCATTTAATTTTCCATGGAAAAAATATATAAAAAAAAATAATAAAAAAAAAGTTAAAGAAATTATTTCTAAGAGAGATAGAAATTTAGTAGAACTTAATAAATTCAAACATTATGTATAAAATATGTCTCACTGGTGATACTGGTTTTATAGGCAAATTTTTTTTAAATAATTTAAGAAAAGATTTTGAGGTTTTTGTTATAAAAAAAAAACTTTATAAAAGAAATATAATTTCAGGAAGAAATATAAAAAATTTATCAAATTTTTTTAAAAAGAAAAAGATAAAATTACTAATAAATGTTGCATCTTTTTATTCTTTAGATGAAAGAATTTATGGGGGAGGGGGTGGCGCCTTATCGAGCAATCTTGATAATTTTTGTAAATTATATAATGCAAATTATAAATTCGGGGTTGACTTATTGGCTGCTTGCAACGAAAGTAATGTTAAATATTTTATTAATATTAGTACCAAAATGACATCTTACAAAAAAATAATTTTATATGCCTTTATTAAAAAACAGTTTGAAGATTTCTTAAAGTATTTTTCATATCAAAATAAGATTAAGTATCTTAATATTAAGATACCAAATATCATTGGAAAAGAAGATAGAAGAGATAAGTTATTTAATCTTTTGAAAAAATTAAAAAATAATAGTTCAATTAAAATGACTAATGGAAGGCAAAAAATTGAAATTTTACACATTGATGATGTGATGCAAGTAGTATTAAGAGCTATAAATTTACTAAGAAGTGGAAAACATTATAATAAAACATATTATTTAAATTCTAAATATATCTTAAGTGTAAAAAATTTTTGTCTGCTTTGTTGTCAATTAATGAATAAAAAAATTCATTTTAAGTGGAGTGCCTTTAAAAATAGAACTAATGATTACTTTAATTCAAAGTTATTTCAACCCAGTTTTCCAAACTTTAAGCAAGTTCATGATTTAAAAACTAGTATACTTAGATCGCTTTAAAAGTATTTTGTGTTATCATTGTATTATAAAATAGAAAATTTTTTTAGTATTCTTTTTTTTTTTAAAATAAAAAATTTAGCTTTTATAAATTCTGAATTTCAATTAATTAATTTAATTGAATTAATCGATCACAAAAAAATTAATAGTGATAAAATTATTATTTTTATTGGCTTTGGGCGTTCTGAATATTTAATATTAGAAAATTATTTAAACATTTTAAAAAAGTTAAATAAAAAAATAAATATATATAAAATTAATACAAATAGTTTTTTATTTTTTTTAATTACTCTCATTAATATTTTCAGGAAGTACAATAATATTATTGTTGGAAGATATTTGAGTGAGTCCTTTTTTTTAAATTTTTTTTTATATGCGGATTATAAATATATTTTAGATGATGGCATGGAAAACCTCAATTTTAAAAATTTTAATTTATTTAATACAAATAAATTTAAATTTTTAAATTTATTTTTTTCAGCAAGATTAAATAAAATTATTTTTTTTACAATATTTAGTAACTTTTTTAAAAAATTTTATTATGTAAAAAATTATTATACATATTTGAATAAATTTTATACAAATAAAAAAATAGAAAAGAATGTTTTATTTTTAGGAGGTGGTGTTCTTGAAGATAATATTATTTCACGTACTGACTATTATAAGTACCTATTAAAGATAAAAAAAAAATTTAAAAATTATAAATTTATATATTATCCACATCCTTTAGAAATTAATGACAAAGGACTAAAAATTTTTTTAATAAATAATAATATTCCTATCATAAAAAAAAAATTTCCTATAAATCTAGATTTACTAAGATTTAAAAGTTATCCAAAAATATTTATTTCTCCATTTTCAACGGCGCTTATTTCTTTGAGAATATTATTAAAAAAACATAAAATTAAATTTTATTATTGTAGTTCAAAAAATTTTCAATATTCAAAATTTTCTAACGATATAAAAGTTAGTTACCAATATTTAAATTCACAAAACCAAATATTTAAATTGAACATTTGAGTTTGTTTTGTAATATATTAAGATAATAGTATTATTTATAATTTTTCATGATTAATTTTTATAAGTTAATTAAATATATTTTTTTTTATTATAGTAAATTTTTTTTAAATAAATTTTTAAAAAATAGAAATTTTTCTTTTAATAAAAGCAAACTATATAATGACCATTTCTCTAAACTAAAAAGAGACGGTTATGTTTTGGTAGATAATTTTTTAAATTTAAACGATTGTTCTAAAATTATAAATAGCATAGATTATTTTATCAAAAACAACCCCAATCATATTTATCATGATGATAAATTTTCTGATATTAGGTTATTTGGAGCTCAGAATATTTGCAACAAAATTAACAATTTTTTTTCTGCAGAATTGCCACTTTCGGTTGGACAAAATTATTATTCTGGACAATTAAAAAATTTAATGACCATGGCTAATAAAGTTGTTTTTAAAAATGATAATTTAGGATCCGGAGGTGGATGGCATAGAGACGGCATCGATTTTCAGTACAAAGCAATTTTATATTTAGTAGACGTAGATAATAATAATGGTCCATTTCAGTTAATAAAAAACTCACAAAAAATTTTTTATTATATAAAAGATTGTGTGAATTTAAATATGAATATCTTTGATACTAGAATTGATAATAGTGTAGTGCAAACATTAATCAAAAAAGATAACAGCAGACTAATTACGTTAAGTGGCAGGGCTGGCTCCTTGATTTTGGTTGATACAACTATGATTCATAGAGGATGTCCTTTAATCTCAGGATCTAGATATGCATTAACTAATTATTATTACCCAATTAATGAGTGTGATAATCACCTAAATCAGTTTACGCCTTATATAAAAGTAAATATCAATAATTAAAAAAAATCTTAAATAATTTATGTGCGGTTTAGTAGGTTTATGTTGTAGATCAAAACTACAAAATCATGACATTTTGTTTTCTAGAAAATTAATGAGGGAACTCAATCATAGAGGTCCAGACCAAAAAGGTGAATATAAAAAAGATAATATATTCCTAGGAATGCAAAGGTTAAGTATCCAGGGTATTCAGGATGGTCAGCAACCATTTTTTTCTCCAGATAAAAAAATTTCACTAATTGCTAATGGAGAAATTTATAATTTTTTAGAAATTAAAGAACAATTAATTAAAAAAGGATATAAATTTCAAACAAAAAGTGATTGTGAGGTATTGATTGCTTTATATTTTTATTACGGGCTGGATTTTTTAAATACTGAAGAAATAAGGGGAATGTTTGCTTTTATTTTATATGATAATAAAAAAAAAATTTTACTGTGCGGAAGAGATAGATTTGGAGAAAAGCCATTATATTATTTTGAGGATAAAAATAAATTTTTATTTAGTTCAGAACTAAGGAGTATGGCTAATCTAGTCGATTCTAGACTTAATATTAACAAAACTGCAGTTAATGATTTTTTTCATTTTGGCTTTATAAACGAGCCAAATACAATTTTTAGTGAAATTAATAAGATAGAGGCTGGATCTATTATGATTTTAAATACAATTAATTTTAAAAAAAAAAAAATTTTTTATTCAGATTTACTTAAAAAGAAAAAATACAAAAAAAAAAATTTTGATAAAATTTTAGAAAAAGAACTTTTTACCGTTGCTGAGATCACAACTAGATCAGAGACTAAGATTGGTATAGCTTTAAGTGGAGGATTAGATAGCAATTTAATAGCCGCACTAGGTTCAAAATATAGAAGTGACCTAGAGGCTATTAATGTTAATTATAAGAATTCTAACAACAATATTGAAAACTCGATTGCTAAACATAATTCACAAAAATTAGGTATAAAATTTCATTCATGTTCTCTCTCGGATAATGAAATGTTAAAAAATTTCAAAAAACTAATTTTATTTAGAGATGAGCCGATAGCAGATATTTCAGGATCAGGTTATTTAAAGATTATGCAGTTTGCTAAAGCAAAAAGATTTAAGGTTATTATTTTGGGCCAAGGTGGCGATGAGATATTTTGGGGTTATCCATGGCTTAAACAAGTTTTTAATGTCAATAAATACTATTTAAATAAAAGTTTTTTTTTGAAACCATATTTGTATTATTGCTTAATACCTAAATCAATTAATATTTCTGCATGGATCGATTTTGCTAAGAACTTTTTTTTTATACCTAGATTTATTTTTTTAATAAATAACCTTAAAAAAAATAAATTTATATTCTATGAATTAAATAGAGATTATTTTCTTTTTCATAAAACAAAAAAAGACTTTTATGGTCACGATTTTTATAGAGAAGTTAATAGTCAAAATCCATCTAACAATTTCGTAAAAAAATTTAAAAAAATTAAGAATTTTAAAATTTATTTTATTAATCTAATATTTAAATCTTATTTACTCCAAAATGGCATTGTTCAGTCTGATAGGTTGGCAATGTCGCAAAATATTGAGGCAAGACTTCCTTTATTAGATTATGTATTTGTGAATTTTTGTCTTTCTTTTGCTTATATGATAAATTCCAAAAATCATTTAATTTTATTTTTTAAAAAACATTTTAGTTTTTTAAAAATTAATAAAAAAAAAATTGGCTTCGAAGTTCCTAATAATTGGAGCAAAATTATCTTTAATAAATATAGTTACTTAATAAGTGATGGAGTTCTTCTAAGGCTTGGGATTCTAAACAAAAATTTTACTAGCTTTGGCAACTTTAGATTAAAAATTATAATATTAGAAATCTGGTTAAGAGATTATTTTTTGAAAAAAAAAATAAATTTACAAAAAGTTTAATTATTCGTAAATATGAAAAAAAAATTAATTGTTAAAATTCTTATTAAAAAAAAAATATTTTTATTTCAATTATTTATTTTTAACATTGTAAATTTTTTATGTGAAATTTTTATATTAAGTTTTATTTTTCCATTTATTACATTAATTATATCCCCGGAAATATTACAAAATAATCTGACTATTTTAAAGATATTTAGTTATTTTGGATTAAATATTATTAAAATAAATTTATATATTGTTCTTTTATTTGTAGTGCTAATTTTACTATCTGCATTCTTAAAGATTCTTTTACAATATTATAATACTAAAGTAGTGAATGTTTTAGCTTTAGAGTTTTCAAACAAACTATATAAATTTTTTTTAAATTTAGATTATTCAGAATTCATAAAGTTTAATAGTTCTGAAATAATTACTATGCTCACAAGAAATGTTGAACATTTTTCGACTCTATTATTCTACTGTTTTTTATTTTTTACTAATTTTTTTTTATTGTTTTCAATTATAATTTTTTGCGTTTTTTTTATACCAATTAATATATTGTTTATTCTTTTATTTATTGCTTTTTTATATTTAATATCAGGAATATTTGTAAGAAATAAAATCAATAAAATCAGTGTAATAATTGCTAATTATTATTCCTCAAGAGAAAACAGTCTTAAGCAATCTTTAGGCTATATAAGAGAATTAATTCTGGATAATTCAAGTAGTTTTTTTTTACTAAAATCAAATAAATTAGAAAAAGAATATAGAGACTCAAATGCGTTAGGTCAGTTAATATCAAATGCCCCTAAATTATTTATCGAGACTTTAGTTTTTGTCCTTGTAGTTATTTTTTCATTTTACTCAGTGGATTATCTTAAAATATCTAAAAACGAAGTATTATCATATCTAGGAGTTGTAATTTATGCCTTGTTTAGAATTTTACCAATAGCCCAAAATATATTTGGAGCTTGGTCTAATATTGCGGCAAATAAAGAATCCACTTCAAGACTTCTAGATTTTTTTGATAAAATTAATGCTTACGAAGATCGTGCTGAAAATATAGAAACTGAATACAATAATATAATTTTTTTTGATCGTTTAAATTTTAAAAGTGTTTCGTTAGATTTTTCAAGAGATAATATTTCATTTTCTATTCTTAAGCAGATTAATTTTGAGGTAAATAGAGGAGACGTTGTTGGTATTGTAGGAGAAACAGGTTCTGGAAAAAGCACTTTACTAGATTTGATTTCTGGCATCATAAAACCAACTAGCGGAAGCATATTAATAAATCATTCTATTCTTGATAATATGAAAATAAATTCTTGGCGAACAAATATTTCCCTTGTTCCTCAACAAATATATATTTTAAACGATACAATAATTCGCAATATTAGTTTAAATAGTGAAATTACTAATGATCTAATAGAAAAGATAATTCAAATTTGCAAGCTTGTGTGTTTAGATGAATTTATTAATTCTTTACCTAATAAATATCGAACTATTATTGGAGAAAATGGAATAGATTTTTCTGGTGGTCAAAGACAAAGAATTGGTATTGCTCGTGCATTGTTCAAAAATAGACAGTTATTAATTTTAGATGAAGCAACAAGTGCCTTGGATACGACAACAGAAAAAAAGATTATTGAAAATATTATTAGTTATTATAGCGGCAAAACAATTATTATTTCTACGCATAAGAAATCAAATTTGACATACTGTACAAAAGTCTATCAAATAAAAAATCATTCATTAGAAAAGATTGTCTGATTAATTTAACATAATTAGTATGCAAATCGTTATATTAATTTAAAAATTACTACAGAATATATATGTCGTTTTAAGAAAATAGTTTTTTGTTTTTTTCTATTAATTTTCTAAAATGGAAATAATATTTATTTAAATAACGTATATAAAAAACGTTATTTTTTTTATAAAAGCTCATTACAGATTTTATTGACTCCGTATTTTCTTTCTTAAAATTTATAAGTTTAATTTTTTCTTTTTGATTTAATCTATAATTTTTATACTTATTAATCATCAAATAAGAACAGTGCACCCCAGAATTATCAAAACCTATATTATGTGTATAAGATATATTTGGCCTTATACATAAACCTTTATTTAAGAATATAGATGCTTGCCAAAAAATTGCCCACGTTTTGATCTCCTTTTCTTGATTGGCCAGTAAATGATGATAAAAATTTTCAGTTCCGTTCAAATTAAATTGATAAATTTTTTTTTTATTAAATTTATTTAAAATTTCATTTACATTAAAATTTACCTTCTCCCATCTATCTTTCCAAGTGCCCCAGCCCCAACAATTCATCATTCTGTCCGCATAAACATCATTTTTTATTGAATTAATGTCAGGGTAATTCCACCCACTAATATGCCATATTTTTTTATTATTCTTATAAAAATTTAATGTAGTATTCATAAAACTAAGAAAAAATTTAGAAGTTAAAATATCATCTTCTAATACAATAGCTTTTTTGTATTTATTAATAACTTGTGTTATTCCATTTTTTATTGATTTAGCTAAACCGTAATTTTTTTTTCTTTTTATTATTTTAATACTCTTAAAACCGTTTATATTACTTATATATTTTCTTACTTGATCAACTTTTTTTCGATCTTTTTTTTTGTTAGCGGCGTCACTATAAATGATTAAGTTGCTATCTTCTGCTAAAATATTTTTTTTAAGTGCTTCCAAAGTATTTATCGTATGTTCCAACCTATTAAATACAAATAAAATTATTGGTGCAAGAGTGTTACGCATTATTATTAATTATTTTTTTAGAATTTTTTTGTATAAAGAGATGTATTGATTAATCACAACTTCTTCTTTCCATTTTAAATTTGCTTTTTTAAGACCCTCTTTTTTTATTTTAATTAAATTATCTTCTGTTTCGTTCAAAATCCAAGCAATACCATTTGCAAAGTCTTCAATATTTTTTGCATCAGCTAAATATCCATTTATTTTATGGTCAACAATATCTACCAAGCCGCCAGTTTTAAAGGCTACAATTGGTATTCCGCACATTTGCGCCTCTGTTGCTACTTGAGGCAAATTATCTGTAACTGAAGGGACTACCATAATGTCAGCAGCGTTGTATAATGAACATAATTCTTTATCATCATTAATATAGCCGAAGTTAAGATATTCGTAGGGCATATCTTTTAGTAATTTATTTTTATCGGACCCAAAAATTATAATTAAAATGTCTTTATATGTAATTTTTTCTTTTAAAAAAAATAAACTTTTTAAAAAAAGCTCAAATCCTTTAGCATAATTATCAATACTAGCTGAACTGCCAAACAAAAGAATTTTCTTTTTTTTATCTAAGTTAAACTTTTCTCTTTGAATATTTTTATCAAGAGGTTTAAATATTTTTTGATCTACTGGATTAGGTATTACACTGACAGGGACAGTGTTAAATAAAAAACTTTTTTTTACACAATCTGCCAACCACTTGCTTGGACAAATTATATGAGTTAAATTTTTGAAATTTTTTTTCTTTCGCAAAAAAACATTGCGACTTAAATCGAATACCCCACTTCTTTGATAACCTGTAACCCATCTTGGATTATCAATTTTTGAGTATTCGTTATAATAATGTTCAACTCCACAAAAAGGCCACATGTCGTGAAATGTCCAGACTATTGGCTTATTTATTTTGCCTATATCTTCAATTGACATCATGTCATTGCCCACCCAATGTAAATTAATTATTTCATATTCAGATTTATTTATTTTTGATGAAAAAAAAGATGGCAGATAATTACTGCTTAGAAATGGATTGTCAGTAATTTTGTCTGGATTAAAATATAAAAGTTTATTAAAGAATTGAGATAGTCTTTCTCTTAACGCTTGGTTTAATTTGCTAAAAAAAGTAATATTACATAAAACCTTCTTATCATTACTTTTTTTATACTTTGTAAACATTATATTATTAATCCCAAATTTATTTAGACCAGCATGAATCCTATATGCCGCTCTATGGGCTCCTCCCTCTATGTCATTTTGTGTTATACTCAAAATATTCATATACTTTCTTGATAGATTATTGATTTCTGGTCTTTAATATACAAAATAAATTTTATACATAAGTGATTTTAATTTTATTATTTTTTTGTAAATAAAAAACAGGGAAAGTTATTAATTTTGATAGAACAATAACTATTTTTAATTAATAGTCTGTGTATTTTGAGAAATTGTTCTATTGCTTGTTTTGATAAATTTCTCAGCTCATCAAATTCTACAAGTATTTGTGAAGGAAATATTTTATCTCTTATAAAATTTTTTATAACCTCTATTTCTGCACCTTCAATATCTAGCTTAATTAAGCTAATTTTATTAATATTATAATCTTTTATAATATTTTTGACAGTTGTAGTTTTTACTAAAATGCTATTTTTTAAATTTCTATTACTTTTTAAAGAACAACTTACATGATTAGGATTGAACGGGGGATAAAACAAAACTAATTTGTTATTGCTTTTAAATAAAGCCTTTTTTATTAAAATAAAATTATTATTGTTTATTTTTCTTAGGTTGTAAGAGTTAGTATCTTGTTTTCCCGTTTTTTTTTTGTATCGTTTTATCTTACTTTTTCCTTTGTTTAGAAGTATGCTCTTATAATGCATTATAGCTTTTGGTGTTGGATCAACTAGCAAAACCTTTGCGTTATATTTATTGAGAAACTCAACATCAAAAGAAGCGTCTTCGCCTAATCCAGCAGAAATTATAGTTGAATTATGTAATTTTTTATTTTTTTTTAAATACCAACCTCCATATGAAGATCCCAAAAATTCAACCGACTCCTTTTTTATAGATTTTTGATTAATTAAAAAATTAAGTTTATAGTAAAGAAATATTTTATTTATTCTTCTTAAAAATTTATTTAACATTATTATAAAGAACTTCTTGATATAGACTTATCCAAAAGTAGTTTTTTAAAAATTACTATTATTAAAAAATAGAGATAGGTAACACTATCTAAAGTTAAGTTGTAAATAATATTTTGACATATAAAAATGGTTAAAAATATTATATAAAAAAAAAATGTATTTTTATGCCAACCTTTATTTTTAAAAATGAAAAGAAATTCTTTGAGAAAATAAATTGTGTATAAAATAAATATCACAGGATAATTTATTAATATAAATAAAGCTCCACTTTCAAAATATTGAACATGGAGGGAATCTTGAAATAGATTTTTGAAGACTCCTATCTTAAATAATGAATTGAATTGATTATATTTTTCTTGCAAACTGGCAATTGAGGTGGCTTCTAAATGTGATGATAAAATATTATTATTTAAGGAATTTATATCAATTGAGGTCATTCCTATATTAAATATGGAAAATAGGGAGGTTATTTTTGCAAAAAATTGACTTTGCAAAGTTAGCTGGGTACTCGGATAAGAAAATTTAAGAAGAGTGTTTAAAGCAAATATTATCGCGATTATAAAGATAAAATTAAGTAAATATATTGTAAAAAACTTTTTTGTTCCAATATATCGAAAAAATATATTCATTAGTAAAGCAAATAAAAAAACTACTAAATATATCAACCAATATCCTCTTGAATAAGACAGAAACAAAGCTACCGAAAATAAAGAATTTAGTATCAAATATATTTTATTATTTTTTCTAAAGAAAATAAAAAATAGTGAAATAATGTAACCAAGCAAGAATATTTGACAGTCTTGATTTTTAGTTCCTGGCAGATATCGATATCCAAAATATATATATTGCTTTCCCCAGGTACCTCCTTCTCCACCATAAAACCATCCAAAAAATCCTATTATTAAAAGCAAGACGGAAATCAGTAAGATTGTATGAAAAATTAATGACAAACTTTTTTTTATGTAAATTAAATTTGAAATTAATAAAATAATCATAAGATATAAAGATATTTTTAAACCATAGTTATTTTCTTTTTGAAAATAAAAAAAGATTAGAAAAAAAAATATTAATAAATAAATAAAATTTGAAAAATTTAAAAATTTTTTATAAATTTTTTTTATATCGCAAAAATATGAAATACAAATTAGACTAAGCATTAAAGCGAAAAAAAAATAAGAAATAAATCTAAAAGTTGTATAGATTGCAAATTGGTTTGTTACTATAAACAATCCAAATAGAACAAATATTATATCATTTAATCTTTTCGAGATTTTTAGCATAGTAAGAAATTAAAATAAAAGTAATCAAAATTGATATAATACAAAGAAAATATATATTAAAAATTGCTTGTAAAAAAAATAAAAAAAGATTTAAAATATTATATGCTAAAAAAGGTTTTAACACATATGAATGCGGTTTATTGTAAATTATCACTGGTTTTAAAAAGTAGTAGTCAAATAATCTTTCCCAAGGATATTTTTTATTTAAAATTTTTTTCATTAAAGTAAAGGTACAATCTATTAATGGATAAGAAATAATTGTTATAAACAAATCATATCTGCCACTCATAACTATATGTAAAGATAAAAAGCCTATAAAATAACCTAAGAAAACACTTCCAGTGTCCCCCATAAATATTTTAGCTTTGGGTTTGTTAAATAATAAAAATACCGAGGTTAAAATAATAAAAAAAATAGATAATAATTTCAAAAAAAAACTTTCAACTACTATTGAGCTATATATTAAAGTTGATATGAAAAAAAATAAAGAATAAGTAGAAAGAAATCCATCTACACCATCAATAAAATTAATTAAATTTAATATATAAACCCAGTAAATAATTATTATTATTAAAAGAAGCTTATAGGGAATTACTATTTCTGGGATTGCAACTATGGGCAATGATAAAGCAATTAATAAAAATTGAAACGGAAGTCTTATTCCTGGATGTATATTTTTTATATCATCCCAAAAAGAAAGAAGAACAACTAAAAAGATAAATGTGTTAATTATGAAAAAACGGTTTGGAAAATCGACAAATCCTTCATTCAACGATAGTAAAAATAATAAAAAAATTAAATAAGATAATACAAAACATAGTCCACCGGCGGTAGGCACGTTAGAGTTTTTGATATTAAAATTGATAGAATTATCAACTAACTTAAAATAATTTGCATATTTTATGTGAATTTTAAGTAATAAAAATATAAAAAAAGTTAGTGCTATAAAAAATAAAATAAGATTAGTTATCATCGATGAGTAAATGAATATTTTAAATTTGTGATTTTATCAAACTATAAAATAATAAGAATTTGGGGTGGATTGGGAAATCAGTTATACCAATATGCTTTTGGCAGATTTTTAGAAAGAAATTTTAATTATAATATTGTTTTCAATATAAATTATTATTCCAACGCTAATACTTCAAGAAAATTTCTTTTAAAAAAAATATTAAAAAATTTTGATTACGAAACAGTTAATATTAGAGAAAATTTTTTTCAAAAATTATTGAATTACAGAACTGAAAAATTTTATAAATATTTAGTTAAAAAAAAAATTCAATTATTACCGAATGTTTTAATTGGTTATTGGCAAGATTTATATTTTGCAAATACTCTGCACGATAATGATTTTAAGGATGATTTTTTTTATCAGAATAATCCAATATTGGAAAAAGAATATTATGTTTTGCATTTTAGAGGTGGAGATTTTTATACTAGCCATACACATCAAGTTTTAGATGTTCATCACTATAAAAAATCTGCAGCTTTTTTTCAGGACAAAAAAATATATTGCATATCAGATGATCCTGGTAAGTTAAATTTGCTATTAAAAGAATTAAAACTTAAAAATACTTATCTATTAGAGTTAGACGAATTTGATGCTTTCAAGTTAATATATAATAGCCAAGGAGGGATTGCATCAAACTCAACTTTTTTTTGGTGGGCAGCTTATCTTTCAAAAAAACAAAATTGGATATTTCCAAAATCTTGGCTTAAAAATAGAAGCATATTTGAGGAAAATTTATTTATAGATAACACTTTAGTAATATGAGTGTTTTAAATTTAAATTACTCGATATTTTTACCGATTTATAATGGGGATCGTCATATTGAAAATTTCTGTAAAAATATTTTAATACAAACTACTAAACCAGATCAGATTGTATTTGTTGATGACGGGGAAAATTCGGATAATATCTTCATTAAAATCAAAGAAAACCTTAAAAATTTTAAAAATGTTGATTTAGTTTTTATTAAAAATGAAAAAAATTTAGGGCCGGCCAAAAGTTGGAATAACTCAACAAAATTTTTTAGAAACAAATTAGTTTTTCGCATGGATGCTGATGATCTTTGGAAAAAAGATCATACTACTGTTATGCTAAACTCTTATTTGTTAGACAAAACATGCGCATTATATCACCAAAATTCCAAGCCTTCTTTTTTTAAATCTTTTTTTTATAATAATGATAAAATTTTTATAAATACCGCCCAGCACTCTTCTTATTTGTTTAATTTAGATATTTGCGATATAAAATATTTTTCTGGCAACAGATATCCATGTGATGATTTAACTCTATTATACAAAATAAGTTTTATTTTAAAAAAAAAAATAAAAATTGTTAATGAAAATACAGTTATAATTCAAACGCATTTTTTTAATAGATGGTCTTTAGATCAGGATAAAAAATCAATTTTTTTTTTGAGAAAATTATTTTTTTTGTTTCTTAAAAAGAAATTTTTAATCAAAAAAGTTAAGTGTATGTATGTTTATAAAATTTTTTTGCACTTTAATTTTTTTCAGTCTGTTTTTATAATTAAAAAAATTTTATTTAAATAATGAAAATTTTATTAGTTTCTAAGGAATGGTTCCCAACTAATTGCACAGGACTAGGAATAGCTTCTAAAATGCATGAGAAAATCTTGAGAATGAATGGAAACGAGGTAAGAACAGTATCTACAAATTTAAATTGCCAGACAGATTATTTTATAAATATTTATAACTTTGGT
>Ga0114968_10000649_pt1 | contig 25880 bp, 21 predicted proteins | sample M_130807_EF_Meta_FD_87020 | JGI IMG/M metagenome (GOLD analysis project Ga0114968, IMG submission 87020) | Freshwater microbial communities from Lake Montjoie, Canada to study carbon cycling - M_130807_EF_MetaG | ecosystem: Environmental > Aquatic > Freshwater > Lake | place: Lake Montjoie... | reverse complement strand
TTTTCCAGGAGTAGTTGTTTTTCCAGTAATTATTTTTTCAGTAGTTGTTTTTCCAGGAGTAGTTGTTTTTCCAGTAATTATTTTTTCAGTAGTTGTTTTTTCAGTAGTTGTTTTTCCAGGAGTTTTTATGGATGCAGTAAAATCTACTCCTAGTGGCCCTAATATAGTTCCATCTGATCCCAATATACTTCCATCTGATTCTCCTATTGTACTTACATCTGTTCTCAATATACTTCCATCTGTTCTCAATATACTTCCATCTGTTCCTAATATACTTCCATCTGTTCCTAATATACTTCCATCTGTTCCTAATATACTTCCATCTGTTCCTAATATACTTCCATCTGTTCCTAATATACTTCCATCTGATCTCAATATACTTCCATCTGTTCTCAATATACTTCCATCTGATCCTAATATACTTCCATCTGTTCCTTGTGTAGTTTCATCTGAACCTTGTGTAGTTTCATCATTATTAGTACTCGTTGATATATTGAATATTTTATCAAAATTACCTAAACTATTATTCAAATATAAAAGTCCATTTGTCAATTTTTGTAATGTCGATATATTCGGGTTATTGGTTATATTCGGGTTATTGGTTATATTCAGGTTATTGGTTATATTCGGGTTATTGGTTATATTCGAGTTATTTATCATATTCGAGTCATTTATTATATTTGGAGTTATAGTTGGTGTCGTTATCGTATAATAATTATAAGCAATTGCTGTTGCAACTACAGCTACAACTGTTAATGCAAATGTAACTATTGTAGAAAATATTATAGCCATATTACCTATATAATATTTTTATTTTTATTTTTATTTTTATACAAAATAAAAATACCATAAATAAGTAATTTACATAATTGTGAAATTCAATCATATAAAAATATATTTTCAATAATTCTTAAATTTTTATTTTTCAGACATTTCACTATATATTTGCAGTGTTCGTGCACTTGCATCCGTCGCACCCTCTACAAACCTCGGCATCCACATATACGGCACAACACCCCCCAACTCGGGATAATGTCTTTCGAAAATTTGCCGGTAATAATGCTGTTCCGCCGTTTTCGGCGAATTATGAGCGTATCTTATACTCGTATCTACACAAGCCAATTTCTCATTTTCCACATATTCCTGGATTATTTGATACAATGACCTCGAATTCATACTAACACCATCACTGAATGCCTCTTTCGTTCGCCAAAGTATTTCTTCCGGCAAAATCGCGTTTCCGTCCACATTGATATAGTCCGAAAACGCCGATCGCAACAAAAATTTTTCGCATTTTTTCTCATTTGTATGACACCTCACAGACGCGCTAATCGATAAATATGTCTGCACCCACCCCCTATCCAAAAACGGTGTCCTCGGCTCTAGTCCGTGCGTCGAAATGCATTTGTCCGAACGCAGCACATCATACATGTGAATATCGCGCAAAAGTCGCCTGCATTCCAAGTCAAATTCGATTTCATTCGGCGCTTTGTGGAAATATAAATACCCCCCCGTCAGTTCATCCGATCCGTCCCCATTGAAAATCACTTTCGCTTCGCTATGTTCTCTTATGTATTTTCCCAACAGATAATTGCCGATGCTTGCTCTCACCGTCGTCGTATCATACGACTCTATCGCGTAAATCACTTCGGGAATCGCGCTAGTGAAATCTTGTTCTGTTAGTACTATCTCTCTATGTTTCGTTCCAAGATAATCGGCCACGATTCTAGCATAATGCAAATCCACGGATCCTTCTAGTCCGATACTATACGTTTCCAATTGCGGCAATGCGTTTTTCTTGTGGTAATCATTCACCAATGCAGTGACAAGACTACTGTCTAGACCACCTGATAATAAACATGCGATTGGACGTTCTGTGGTTGTACAACGTTTTTCCACTGCATTCATAAACGATTTTTTTACACTATTATACAAAGTAAAAGTACCAACAGATACATTTTGAATTACGGAAGGCATGTGATAACGTTGGTTACGATTCGTCAATTTCCATTGCGAATTGACTAGAAATGGTAATTCAAATGTTGTGTATGTTCCGGGTGTAAAATGCGCGATTTCGGACGATTGATTCACAAGCCGCAAATTTGCGAGACATTTCATCTCACTCGCGAATCCCATTCTCGCATTTTTACAGTCCATCATCGTATAAAGCGGTCTCACGCCAAAAGGGTCTCTCGCAACGTACATTTTAGCACAAGTCTCGTATATATTGTAATCAATGAGAACGAACGTGAAAACGCCGTCCAATAATTGCAATGTTTGTTCTATTCCAAATCGGCGGTACAAATGCAAAATGACTTCGCAATCCGATTGTGTTGTCGGTTCAATTTCGAGAACCTTGTATAATTCTTTGTAATTATATATTTCGCCATTGCAAATAAGTGTCAAATTATCATGTTCAAATGGCTGGTCCGACTGGGAATTGAGGCCATTGATTGCGAGTCGGTGAAACCCAATGACTGCGTTTTTTCCTACCCCCTTCAATGTATGCGATTCGGGACCACGTCCTTCGCCTTTTTCAAATTCTTTTTTTATTTTGTTCATATCATCTGTGCTATTCAATAATGCAAATATTCCGCACATCTATCTACAATAATATACGAAAAATTTTTATATTCTTATTGTATCGTTATTGTATTCTTGTATTCTTATTATATTCAATCGATTCAATATAATACTCTACTATTCGCGCAACTATATTCCATTTTCAGAAACAAATTTCTCGAAATATTGTTTATTGACTGCCGGTTTTTTCTGTTGGTAATTTTTTTCACAATATTTTTCATAACAATCATAAATTGAAAAAAGAGAACCTTCAATAGAACCTTTGACTATAGAACCTTTGATTTCATTCATGAAAGCAATAATATCCTCCGATTTATCCCATAATACACATTTATAATTTTGCACATATTTTTCGTTTTCGATTTCCACTTCCGGCAAAAAATACGAAATCAAATCCGCCACTTGTTTTTCCGTCATCGACGCGTTATTATTCATGTATTTCGAAAATAACATGGCAATTTCGTCCAATTCCAGTTCCATTTCATTAACATCAAATACCATGTTCTCTTTCCAAAAATGCAGGAAATTCTGAATCGCCGGTAAATATTTACTGAACATACCAACAAATTGCTCGTCAGATTCATTATACGACGCAGACTCATTTTCTTGCCATTTCTCAATGAGAACCTGTTTCAAATTTGCTTGAAAAATAATGCCGGGTAATTTCCGCGTATCCAGAAAATGTTTCCACAAATATTGCATCGTTTTCCAAGATATTTCGCCATATGTTATGTTATTACCTACAGGATACATATATTCTGCGATAAACATATCGACAATCGTTTCTTGCGAATGGTTGTGCAAAAACATGACGGCATTTTCCGCCACTTTGTCGTTGTTTTTGTGTTGGATGAATTCATCGGCATTGCCGTATCTCGTCGAATAATGGAAACAGACGCACAAAATGTCGAGAAAATGTGTCATGAAATGCTGCCAAAGTGCCTCGTTTTTCACCAATTCATTGATTTTGATTAGGCGGCAGAATTTGTACTCATGTTCGTGATATTTGTAGCGAAAACTGTTGACTGCATTGCCACCGACGATTAACTGGAAACAATAATTGAGCTCGCTTAAAAATAATTTTGCTTTTGGCATTATGAAATGGACGATTTCGACGTTTTTCTTCAAAAGATTGTCGCCTAGTACAGTGAGGAAATATTTGGCCTCTGTTTTCGTCTTGAAAAGAAGGGGGCAGAATAAATCTAGAACGTGCTGTATTGTTTCTGAATTCGGAATTGTTTTATAGAGAACGTTCTCTTTTATTCTTTTCATAATTGTCACTTTTGTTTTCTGTTTCCATGAAATAAGAGTTTTGTCTTTTGTTATTTCTGTGAGTATGTGATGCAATATATTGTCTTCTGTAGTCAATTGATAATGATTTTCATCGTAGAAAATGAAGCGGTTCGATTGTGAAACATAATAATACTTGTTGGTATTGAGAAATTTATGAATGAACTTTTCTTGTTCTTCCGTCATTTCTTGATTATGTGTTTGCCTGGATGTATGGTTTTTTTGCGCGTTCTCCAACATTGGTTTGAATTGTGTAGTAAAAAAATTGTGCATATATTTTTGCATGTATTCGTCGTCTTTGTATAGTTCGAATGATTTTTCAATAATTTCGAGGGAAGTACTTACAGAATCCATTTTGTTTTATTGTTTTTGTTGTAGGCATTCATTTATATGGGTTCTCTGGATATAAAGATACAATTTGATATATATGAATATGAATATTTTGCGCATTTTTTCGTTTTTATTTTACTTGAATTTATGTGATTCTTCTTTAAAAATTTGTTCTCGTGTTCGACAAAATAACCGAATGACGATGGGATGCGATTATTATATTGAACAAAACTTGTGGATAAATTATAATGATGAAAGTAGGAGTTATATAAATTTGCATAGAGAACGTGGATATTATTATGATATTCATGATGAAGATTTTGATAATGGTTTATTGTCAAATTATGAAGATACTTCGGATTCTCTCCGTGAAAAGTTGAAAACATATCATTTGAAACCGAGAACGGAGCCTTTTACAATATATGCAAATCATACATTCACAAATGTTGAATATTCGCACAAATACGGAGAAATGTTGGAATTTGAAATGATAAATCATGATTATAAAACATGGCACGATATCAATGAAATTGTGGTTGTTGAAGAGAGATTTCAACGTGATTGATTATGTTGGTATGTTGGTACTAAATATCGCAATTTGTTGGAACACGTTCATTTGAAAAATCCACTGCATATTCCGATGCGGCATCCACTGTCGCTTTTTTCAAAATTTTGGCCAAACACATACTCGACTTCAATATTTCTTCCGTAGTCATTACCGCAAACCACTGATACTTGGTTCTCTTTAAAATCTCTTCTTGGTCAATAAAAACACCGTAACAATCCGTCGATAAATCGATGGGTCTCTCTTCAATCAAATCCTCAATCAAAATCCGCTGTCTCTTTTTCACCGTTTTGATTCCAATCAAATCGCCGTCTATCAAACTGAAATATCCTTTTTCATGAAATATGGAAAGCCATTTTTGAATGTCTCCTGTAAATTGTATTTCGTCAGAGTGATGTCCGTTTTTCATCAAAAAAGTCAAATATTCAATCAATTCGTAAGTCGAATCATTTTTTCTTTCAGCGCCGAAAAAATACAAATCAGGTACAAATGCACTCTTTTCATTGAACGTCGTTCTGTTAACGGATTCTGCGACAAATGCGCGGTTATCTTGAATTCCGGCTTCATAAAGCGATTTCAAACTGCGAATACAAACAAAAGAATTCGGAATCACCATACCACCATATTTGTGTACCAACATGGCTAAACCGAGTTGTCTCAACTGTGTTTTATGTGGTTCTGATACATGATTAAGAGAACCATGTTCCCAATCAGGCAATAGTTTTGTGAAACTCTCGTCATCAATAAGCATAATATGGAAATCATTTGAACAATGATGAAGTACGGATTTTACGGTGACATGCAAATAAGGCTGGTTCAAGTCTGTGGTATTACGCGAACCGAAACTTTGCCACTTGCGTGCATTGACCTCGTATTTGCTGTGAATCCACATCTTGGGTTTGTTATTTCCATACAAAGGCGTCTCATTCAGCAAATATTGTTGTACCAGTATGTAATCTTTTTCGGGATCATTACTGGCATATTTTTGCTTCAGTTTATTACCTACATATGCAGAAACGGCTAAAATTGTGAGAACTACTGCATAACGTAATATATTTTTCGAATCTAACAGAGACATCTTAATATAAAGAATATATATTTTTTATATTATTCATGTTGAAATGAAAAATTGAGTATTCAATCATAGACAAAATTATTGTCGAAGCATTGCTTGATCTTTTTCCATGCCTCGATTTGTTTCATTGCTTCATTGTGCAATTCCTCGCTTTTTTGTTTGGAATAGTCTGTATAAAATAAATTGTCTGAACGATATTTCAAAACCCGGTTCTCAAATAAATTATACGAATCTTGAATTGACGCTTCTACTGTAAGACCCGTATACATTTCGTATATAATTGCGCGATTTATATCATATGCAGAGAGCAAATCTGCTTCTCTTGTCACATGATACGCGATTTGATATTTGCCTAATTCTGGAAATCCATTTGCTTTCACACGAGAATACGACATTGACGTAATTATTTTTTCCACAGTGTCTATTTCTATAGGTGTCATTCTATATTGCAAAAATTCGTTAATACTCTTGACTCCATCTGCTACATTAATGTATTTCTTGTCGCACATATCGTGCAAAATACACGAAGTATAAATGATGGGTTCAGTACCTTTCAAAAGCGGATATTTATTTATACTGTTTGTATAAATATCATGGGCGTAATGCAATACGTTTAAACTATGTCCTAATGCATGGGATTCATCGATTTTCAATTTGGTCGATGTGAATTTGACGTATTGAAGAAGTGCCGGTAAAAGTCTCATTTAATTATTCATGATATTATTTTTATATTTGTTTTTCACAAGTTTTTCCACAAGTTTTTCACAAGTTTTCATCACAAATATGCATCGGGTTCTCTATTATCTCATCATCATTATCTTGCAAAACACTTACATTACGATTCCTGTTTTTGTATGCGTAATAAGCGCGAATTAAAAGCGCAATCGAGTCAAGTGCAAACAGTGGCGCATAATTTATTAAAAGCGCATTATTTGAACTTTGTGTTGCATAACCGAGAGCGAATCCACTACCACCTAACATTACTATTTTTTCAAATACATTATATATGTTGGCATTTTTGTTTTTATAGTTTGCGTAAAATTCTGGAATATAACAAATGAAAAAAAGAGAACTTGCAATATTCATTAAATATTCATTCTTATTATTATCATTATTCATTGTATTATTTCCATGAAATATTTTTATATTGATAATAGATTTGTTATTTGTTATTTGATAAAATTAAAATATTTTATATTTAGTAATATATATAGAATGTCTGTTTTGTATTTCATACTAACTGTTGTTCTTTTCGTTCTCTTGACACCCGGAATTTTACTTTCTTTACCTCCCAAAGGTTCCAAATTGACCGTCGCGGTTGTTCACGGTATTGTCTTTACTGTTGCAATATATGTAATTCATTTGTATGTTTTACCTAATATTTCTTTAGATGGATTTCAGGAAGGAGGAAGAGGAAGAAAAAAAGGAAAAAGTCCTATTTCGAGTAGCGGTGGTTGTAGTATAGTAAATCCAGGGGCATGTAATTAATGGTCTATGTAAACAAGGTTTCTTTCAAGATAAAAATTATTCTCAACTGTGTACGAGTGGAACTACGGCTCAAAAAAGATTTGCTTCATGTATATAATAAATTTATCAAAAATATCTGAACAATTGATGAAAAAACCATAAATAAATTTTTATTTTCACCAATCACAAAAAATACTTAAAACTCAACTTCCAAAATTCCTATTTATGAATGTAAAAAAGTGAAATTATGTCAAAGTATATTTTATTTTATAAATATGTTATTATAAACATTTTCAAAAAAGTTTTTATTTTTTTACTATTGTTTTTATTCTATTCTACCATATGAATTTTATCATGACATTTAGAACAAACACTACTCAAATTCGCAGGATGGTTCTTGTGAAACGTCCCTATAAATCCCTCTGAATTCGCCGCCTTTTGCGGCGCCAAATGATGCGTCTCTTCCCCCATGACCTCATTGCATACTTCGCACATTCCGCGCACCTTCTTCGAATTATATGCCGACGTTTTCGCTATAGCCAGTTCACTCTGCCCGTCAAAATACCGGTTTCTGAACCCATACGCCATCTCCAAAAAAGCAGTATCCAAATAAAGCGATTTGCATACTTCCAGCCCATACATCCTATTCCCCGCCCCATCTTTCAATTTCCGGTCATACACCAGACAATCCCGCGCCCTGTCATAATGCACAGACATATGTTTCATCTGTAGGCAATCTAACGCACGAATTTCATCCCATTTCGCGATTTCATGGAAATGCGTGGCAAATAAAAACGTCGATTTACGCGCATGCAATGTGACGAGTCCCGCCGAAAAAATACTCAAAGCCGATTCCGTCTCTGTTCCAGAACACAATTCATCGCCTAATATAAGACTATTTTCATCCGCCATGTTCAAAATCACACGCAATTCGCTCATTTCCACTGCAAATGTCGACAAATTCTTGAACAAATTGTCATTCCCCAATATACGTGTATAAATCGCAGTATAAGGTTTGTATCTGAATCGACTACATGGCACATAAAATCCGGCTTGTGCCATGATGATTGCTATACCAATCGCGCGAATGAAACTTGTTTTGCCAACAGCATTCGTTCCATACAACAAAATACCAGTAGGTACTTGCGTTATACCTGTAGGTACTTGCGTTATACCTGTAGGTACTTGCGTTATACCTGTAGGTACTTGCGTTATACCTGTAGGTACTTGCGTTGGTGCTCCTCCATCCATCACAACATTCGACATCGCCAAATCATTCGTAACATATATTTCATTCGTCTGAATATGTTCAATGAGAACGTGACGCAATCCTACAAAATCAAAGAAAGACTGCGAAGCAGAATCATCAATGACCGGCCTACAGTAATTGTATTTCTTGGCAACGTAAGCTTTGCATTGCAATAAATCCAATTTTGCAACAAATTTGACAAATGACTCACAACATGTATACCAATCTCGTTCGAATGTCCCCAAGAAATCCAAATAGGCCGCCCCAATTTCTTCGCTCATTCTTTCTTTGCATTTTTGAATGCTATCTACCAACCGTTTCAGTTGCGGAAAATCAAGTTCTTCGTTAGACGCGGTCGATTTACACAATCGCACGTCTTTCACCGGAATAATAAACCTGTCGGCAATAATATCCAAAGTTTTCGTTTTCGTTTTTTCCAAAACAGCCAATAATTGTTGCCCGCGTTTTTTCGTTATAATAAGAGAGAACCCCATTTTCTCCGTCTCGTGAATTTTTACGAAATCGGTTTCTCCCAACAATTCATTGAAGTATCGATGAATTCGATGAAATGTCGCCAACGATTCGCCATATTCAGCGAAAATCGCGTCCAATTTAGGGGAAATACCAACAGATATAATATTGTGTTCGAATGACGTCATCGACCCAATTTGCGCGCATTTCTCGATATTCAGCGTGGCCTCAATGAAATGGCGGCATTTATTGAGTCGGTCTTTTATCGATTCTGTCGATTCATCGTCAAACAAATATTCGCCGGTTTTTGCATTGATAAAAGGATGGCGCAAAAGCTCGTCAACCTCGCACAATGTTTTGTAAAATGAGAAAAATGTCTGGGGATACACTTTCCGCAAAATGAGTTGCCGCATGATTTTCTCCATATCGCAGATTTTCCGCAAACTCTGGCGCAAATGGTCGAATGATTCTGTTGGTACTTTGTCCAAAAAATGGGCGGTCATTTCGTATTCTTGGTTGAGCCACACTTGGTCAAATGTCGGCGATGTTATTTGCGCATGATATGCGCGTTTTCCCATCGGACTGCAGCAACGGTTGAGCCAAGTATATATTGACGACAAGCGGCCCATTTTCTGCCCGTCATCCGACAAATCTTCAAGGACATTGAGTTGTTTCAATGTATGGTTTGCGAGAACCATGCGCGTTGACGTATTTTTGAACACGGGAATAGCGAGTCTTTTCGCCATATCTGGCGAATGTTCCTGCAGGAAATGGACGAGATATACAAATGCTTGTGTTGCAATAGTGTAAGTAGAGAACTCTTGACATAATTTGAAAGATTCTGTGCCGAAAAGTGCCGACAGAATATGTTGAATATATACTTGATTCTGGCAATTGTCTAGTACTTGTTTTTGACATTGGTTCTCTTTATTAGAAGTTTTTTCGTTATTATTTTTTTCATTAGAAATATCGAGATGATTCGAATAAATAATATGGAGAACCTGGGGCTTAATACCTACAAGTTCATTCACTATTTTTTGCGTAACGGTTTCATTGAACGCCGAAATCAATATGATTTCGCTGGGATTGTACACTGATATATAACGTTCTAGTTCGTCAAATGTCGTGGTATTGAGGAGGAATGGCGTTTCATATTCGAATATGGATGTTTGTCCAGTGAATATATGTGCATTAGCCATTCCACATATCATGTGTTTTGTGTCACTTCGTTTAGTATTACGAATCGTCGCGGTTTCTAGCCAAATACACATCAAATTATTCGATAATGCAGTGGTTGTTTGCTCCGATTCATAGGGCAAATATGTGCCTGGCGAATAAACACCGGCGAATTCGCGGACAATCTTGCCGCCATTTGCGGGGTCTTTTTTCTGGACGAAAACGACTGCGGTTATACCGTTCGCAGTCATTTTTTCCAGGTATTTGTCCAAGACGTAGTCGCGAAACCCGGCCATGACAAGAACGCCTGTTGGCGTTTGGCAGGATTTTTCGGCAATCATCAGGTTGCACGTGCTTTTGAATAATTCAATACGGCTTTTGGTAATTTGGCCGGTTTTTGCGTGTTTATCGCCGTATACTTCGAAAAACGAACCGACTTGCATAAGTACGATTGTGTTTTGGCCGTATGTTTTCTGATATTTTTCGGTATAATCAAAATATTGATTGTAAATAAGGTCTTCTTTTTGAGGTGGCATATTATTGATGAAGGTTCTCTATAAATATAAACGAATATGTTTATATTTATTTTTATCATTTGTTGTTATAATATCTATCCCACCATTCTTCTTTATTTCTGGATTTATTTTTTTCATATTTTCTTACATGCATTTTTCCTTCCTTGTCACACATATCAGTAAATTCTCTCGCAGTAGAACAATAATGATATTCAATTGGTTTTTGTATTCTAATACCATTCACTAGAAATTCAAAGTCTTCCTTTATAATTGGAAAATAAGAACATTTACCATACTTCTTTCAAAGAAAAAACGGATGATATAAGTGAAAAAATGATTGCGAAAATATATTTCATTCTTTTATTATTCTATTCATACAAATATATTTATATTGTTAGCATTTGGTATATATTCATTTTGTAGTAAAATTGATTGCAAATACAAATACAAAAATTTTATCATCACTTTGGAAATATAGATCAATAAATCAATAAATCAATAAATCAATAAATCAATAAATCAATAAATCAATAAATCAATAAAAGAGAACCCAATATTTCACATATATTATTTCAATAGAACAATATGTTTATCATTTTTATGAAATATTTCACTATCATTATAGAAATATGTCTTGGCATTTTTCTCAAAACTTATATTTTTTCTCAAATATGATTTTTCGGGATTTTGGAAAAACCAAAAAAAACAAAAATCACATCTTTCATCATCAAGTGTATAATTTTCATATTTTCGGCTATTTTTCAATATAGATTTTTGTTCTAGTACCAACATATATAATATATCTATATAATACTGTTTATTTATACCAAGTATTTATGTACACTTCTCAATAATTCCAATGGCAAATTCCGTTTATCAAACAAATTTTTCAGCGCGAATTTATACATGATTTTTCTCTTCAATAAATTATGGTCCTCGATTTCTTTCAAAATATTGTGAAGCATAATCGCAGGGGACCAATTATCTCCGCATAAAAGACTCTGACAACACAAACAATGCCAATTCGAACAAATAGCCATGTTTTTCATTTTCACCGATTCTTCATAATACATATCATCCGGGCGATTATATAAATATTGTACACGTGTTGGCATTCGTTTCAAATCATATCTGTAATCACGGCCGTTTATTTTGAAAAACCGCGGTGGTTTAAAAGGATAATCCTGCGACAATGTCATTTTCAAACAATTACAGTTCGGAGTCACTATTTGAATATGTATATTTTTATCTTTTTCATTACAATGACAATCCTTGTCTTCACAATCATCCAAAATGAATAATTCATATGTTGGCATTTTTTCTTTGAGAACATCCATTTCTCTTGCAAGACGTCTTTCAACAATTGATTTTGATTTTGACATTTTATTTGTTGATTTGTTGATGTTGTTCTTTATATTGTTAATTTTTTATATTTTTGAATTGTCAATTTTGTATTCATATTTTGAAAACATGTAATATAATAAAAAATAAAAAATTGACATACTTTTTTTGACTACAATAAAAAGTACATACACAACAACAACAACAACAAAGCAAAATCAACAATGACACAGGCACAGACTCAACGTTTTCCTCAATTCAATCCCGAACTTCTTCTCGAAGAAGATTATTCCCAGCTTCAAAACTGGGAACACAGTAAAGGTAGTAGTATATACGTTTCATGGGTTCCTGATGAAATGGATGATTATGTTGCAAAGGATTTCTTTAATTATTTAGGTGAAATTGACCGTGTGGAATTCGCTCCGCTCAAGACTGGCAAGGGCCGAATGATGTTCGTTCATTACAAAGAGTGGTATCTTTCAGGAACCGAGCCAATTCGCGCGATAGCGATGGCTTATCCAGCAGCGCATCATATTCCGATCAACTTCCGCGACAACTACGGTAATGTCAAGACATACGACCTCAAATGCGCAGTGAATACTCGTCCGATCAAGAAAGTCGAATACAACATTCATCAGCTGGCGGACATGTTTCAATTGTTGAAGGAGCAATGCGAACATCACATGCGTATTTCGGAGGAGCGAATGAATATGATGGACCGACTTTACAAAGAAATCGATGTTCTCAAGGAAGATGTTGAGAGATTGAATTCGATAGTTGAATCGAGTCAATATGAGCGACGCGAGGACAGAGAAGCGCAGATTTACCCGGAATACCAAAGACCAGACCAGAGACACCCTTGGCAGATGAGACATTAAGGTAAGTATAGATAGTCATTCATTCAAGTATATATATCTCATGCATCATATTATGTTTGTTATGAATCAATATTATAGTTAGTTAGGTTAGTTAGGTAAAAAAAATACAAAAAAATGCAAAAAAATGAAATACAAAAAAAATATGTTTGTGTTATTGTATCTTGGAAATATTATATAAAATATACTGTATTCGAGACGAAAGCTCTGCAGTAGGGGGTTTCATAAACCCCTTTTTTTTACTTTTTTGTACTTTTATTTTGTATTTTTTGTGTATCACACATTTTCATAATGACATACATTAGGTTTTTTTATATGATACCAATCCCAATAATTGTAATTCAGATTATTTTTCTTACATTGATTCGATAATTCTAATGGTTGAAATTCCAATATATCCAAAATATCATATTCTTCATTCCAAGTATTGTTGCTACTACTTGTGCGAATATTTGTAAAAGTATTACAAATATTTACCAGAAATTCTCGAATATTTTCCATTTTATTGTATGTACTTCAATAAAAAATGAAAAATATCCAATTCAATTTTTCACTAATTTCGTCAAAATATCCAAATAAATAATATCATCCAATGAAAATCCAAGTAATGAAAAACTTGTCAATATGAGCCCTCGCCTTTTCCATATTTTTATTGTAGGCATTGTAAATATCTTTCACTTGATAGTGTCTCCCAACATATCCAAATATCATGATAACGAGGAAACTTGATATCAAACGCACATTTATTTTTTGAGACAAAAATTTACCGAAAAAAATAAAACTCGCTAAATTAAAAGTCACCGTATAGATAATTGTGTGATACAGTATTGAAACTATCATCATACCGATATTTTCTCTCAATAATTGAGTCAATGTTATATTTGGATCTGTCGTATTCAAATATAATTCTGTTAGCATTTATATTATAAGGTTATTTTATAATTCTGTTGTAATGTTCTCTTATAATTTATACAAATTACTGCAAATAATGTAAAATAAAAATGTACCTGAAATTTCAATTAAAATATGGTAAGGAAATGGAAAAAAACCCAGCATTTTTTTGCAATTTATTTTTTCATTCAAAATCAAACATAAAATGAAAAATGTAACAAATAATATTATGTTGGTACTTTTCTGAACATTTTTTGGAAATAATTTATAATAATAAAAAAACAAAGAAATAAATATTGCCGTTTGAGTAAAAATATAATAAAATACCGATAAATTCATAAATGCATAAATATCAAAACATATTAGTAATAATAAATAAATAACGAATAGAGAACTAGGAAATTTTTTTGTATAAGAATAAAAAACTAAAAAAATTGCTAATTCAATAAAATATACAATAGTATGTATTATTTTCAATTGAATAGTTCCTTCAATATGTACAAAATGCGAAAATGAATGAACTAATTGAAAACATAAAATAACAAAAATCAAGAAAAAATTATAAATTTTTTTGGTTTTCAATAAAAAATACAATATAATGAGACAACTTACAAAAGTCACAATCATTGAATATGGTTGAGCTATTCCATTTTCATCCGGTACTTCACATGTATCAAAAGGGAATGTATATTCTTTTTCATGAATCATTGATTGTATATTATATTTACATAATGAGAGAAATAATTCATTCCGTAATAATTCTAGGAACAATATTAATAGTCTGCAATTCTTGTGCCATGAGTTTGTAAGCATATGGCACATCCACTTTTGCAAAATCCGTCTGATTCCCGCACGTATTACACAAATGTATAGTGAAATTCGACATTTCGTCTTTGTAATACATATTCGGCCTGTCATTGTTATTGTACGACGCAATCATTCCGCATTTCTTGCAAACATGCACACTATACTTATCCGACACGTCATACAACCGCTCTTTGCAGAACCGCGACATTCCGTGCGCAATCAACACATCGCGCTCCATTTCCCCCACACGGAAACCGCCATCGCGCGACCTTCCTTCTGCCGGTTGCCGCGTCAAATTCACCATCGGACCAATTGACCTGCTATGCTGCTTATCATTGACCATGTGCTTCAAACGCTGATAAAACACCGGTCCAAAGAATATATTGGTATCCAATTGTTCGCCTGTAAGCCCGTTGTACATGACTTCATTTCCATAACTCTCATATCCCACATTCTGCAATTTTTCGGAAATCGTCTTGACATCCAATGTTCCGAAACTTGTTCCGTCACCAAATAGCCCGAGTACCAACAGAACTTTACCCAATAATGTCTCTTTCAATTGCGCAATCGTCATTCGCGACGGAATAGCATGTGGATTAATGATTATGTCCGGTCTTAATCCGTCCTTTGTAAATGGCATGTCGCATTCCGGCAATACATTGCCCATAGTGCCTTTCTGTCCATGACGCGAACTGAACTTGTCGCCCAACACTGGTTTACGTAATGTGCGGGTCCTTACTTTGGCGCAATTGTATCCGTCACCATTACGGAATGTGCGATTCATGTCGATATACGTTTCTTCCGTTGTGCGGAATATCTTGCTCTGGTCCTCATATTTAATCGTTTTCGTCGGATCATTGCGATTCTCCTTAATAGGAATGATTTTTCCGATAATAATATCGCGATTTTCCACAAGCGAATTCTCGGCAATGAATCCTTGTGCATTCAATTTATCGTAATTACCGAATTTGATGCCTTTCGTCTTTGTCTTATCCGGCTTGCAGCGGATAATTTCATCGCGAATAATGTTCTTGTCCTCGTCCTTCTCTGTATGATAAATCGTGGCCATGAAAAGGCCGCGGTCAATCGACCCCTTATTTACCAACACACTGTCTTCCTGATTATAACCAGTGTGCGTCATAATGGCCACATGTATTTGGCAGCCCGACGGAATATTGTTCAAATGAATGAAATTCATGAGCCGGGTTTCCACTAACGGGCGTGTAGGATAATTCAGTACATACGCGGTCTTGTCCATCCGTTTGTCGTAATTCGTGGCATACACACCCATTGCCTGTTTGCCCATAGCCGTTTGATACGTGTTTCTCGGTGCCTGATTATGTTCCGGGAACGGAATACAAGATGCCAACACGCCGAATATTGTGCTCGGATGAATCTCGCAATGCGTGTAGGTATATACCGTTGCAGGGTCTTTCAAATACGTGTCTTTAGTACGCATAGCAATCATTGAATAATTCTGTTCTTCCGGGTCAATATATTCAATTACTGATTCATCAAGCACGCAATTTGTGAGCAAATCGTTCCAAGACAATTCTTTGTTCTCTATCTTGTCGATAATTTCTTTTGTGATGAGCGCGCGATTATTGCGCACTTTGAGGACAGGTCGTGTCAATCTGCCACCGTCATTGCAAATGCGGATTTCCATCATCTTGAAATCAAAGACAACGCCCGTGTACAAATTGATAATACCACGGTATTTCTTGTCTTTCATATCCTTGTATAATTCCATTGGCCGGTCAGTTACACCTAACCAAACTCCATTGACAAATACTTTGACTTTGTTGGCAAGTTTCGCAAATTCTGTGGTTTCGACACTCTGCAAGTAAGGGTCGACATATTCATAGAGTGACGAACTATTTGTAGGAATCGTAATATGCGTGAGATAACTCATGTTTTTCACTACACCAATCGACTGGCCCTCTGGAGTTTCCGCAGGACAATTATGTGTTACGAATGATGATGCTACGAATGAATGATTATCACTTCTAGTTGTAAAATCATATACTAATTCAGGTTCAATTTCTATAATTGATAATATTTCATCACATACATATCTATCATTTATTCTTTCATTATTATTTTCGTCAAATCGAGAATTCAAATTTACAACATTACGAATAATCAATTTATCTAATGGTAATAAATGTTCCAAATTCTTCCACTCATTAATACTAGTAGCACCAACATGAAACTCCTTGTTTACAAGAAATGGATGATTAGCTGTCGCTTTTATTTTTCTTCCACTAACAGTTGTAATTTCAAATAACTTATCTGGCATTTTGGAAAAGAAGGAATGAATATCAGATGGTTCATCCATAAGCGTATCCGGATTTACAGTAGTGACTCTATCTCCGTCCTTCATATCTTTTATTTTTTTTGTAGTCATACGGTCGGACATCAAGACTTCAGTATCACCAGTCAAACATAAGAACCCAAAAGTCGTATTATGCAATTTGCGTGGAGCAATCAATTCACCGCTCTTTTCCAAAGGCGTATTAATACGTCTCAAATGACTGATCGACGCAGGATATGTCAACCTGTTCAACACTTGTGCAACACCTACTTTGCTAGAATTCGACTGTTTAATACTGAAATCGCCAGTTGCCAGTGCACGATTGATTCCATTTTCAATCGTCGTCGATTTCATTATTTTATATATGTTGGTCATATTCACAATATTCTCGTAATCTTCCGTCGAACGCCATGACCCCGTCTTTATTTCACGCACAATCTGCTTTTGCATTTCCTTCACCAATTTATTGAAATAATTACGAAACAGATTATTAAGCAATGTCCCCGTCAATTCAATCCGTTTATTTAAATAAGAATCGCGGTCATCTACAGGCAACCATCCTAGCGCCGTCTGAATCAACTTGTTTGCCATATATCCGAGCAAACACAATTTCTGTTTCAGTGTATGACAATGAGGAAACAAATCACTGTTTATGACATCCACTGCGAATTCACGTTTCTTCTTTGCGCCTTGTTCCTTGTCCATGTTCATCGGCATGTATGTCACCATAGACGTGACGTGTCTCAATGCATCTTCCTGTGTCATATATTTATTCGCATCAATGATTGACGCCTGCAAGAATTTCAAAATATCGGCATATTTATCATCTGCCAAATCAAGCACAATATAGGAACAAATCTCCTTTTCAGACAAGACGCCCAATGCGCGGAATAATACAAACAGTTCAATTGGTTGTTTGATGCGCGGAATATTGATGTACATTCCGTTTCCGAAACCGTTGTTTTTCGATGCAATCATCATCTCTGTTTGTTTCGGCGAAATGCATTTGTAATCAGGTACCGACTTGATTTCCGAAAAATAGCTCCATTTCGTTGTCGCATTTCCCTTGAAATTATAACAACAATTCGGTTTCGCATGTTCTTGACCCAGAACTGTTTTTTCGGATCCCTTGATTATGAAATAACCGCCACAATCCATCGAACATTCGCCAGTATATCCATGATGAATATGATTGTTTTGTGTTAGTACACAAATGGAAGATTTCAACATGATTGGCATTTTTCCGATTGTTATTTTAGGAAGAAATGTCTCGACAACTCGCGGTGTATCCATAGACTCTGTATTGCGAATGACATATTTGATTCGCAAATCGAGCGCCATGGATGCAGCATATGTGAAATTGCGCAATTTTGCTTCTTGTGGCAACATCAATTTGGTCGCGCCGTTATTTTCATGGATTTGCGGAGGATACATTTTGAAATTCTCAAATGTAATGAAAACTTCCAACATGTATTTGTCATGTTCGACAACATAGTCTGTATCTGCTCGAATTTCAACAGGATTGAACATTTGAATCGTTCTCTGTATTTGCAAATTCACGAAATGATTGTATGATTCCAATTGGTGCCTAACAAGACGATCCAAATGTTTGCCTTCAAAATAGGATTCTATCAATTTGAATGGGTCTTCAGCATTGTCTTCGAGATGTTGCAAAACGCCTTTTCCTTCTATTTTATTTTCCGTTTCTGTAAATTTCATTGCTTTCAATTTATTCATAATTTCATCTATATTTTCTCCTCCGCATTCTGCTTCGCTCATTACTACTTCGCATTCCGCTTTGCTTACGATTACTGCTTCGCTCATTACTGCTCCGCATTCCGCTTCGCTTATAGTCGCTTCGCATTCCGCTTCGCTTACGATAGTCGCTCCGCATTCCGTTTCGCTTGCGATAGTCGCTCCACATTCCGCTTCGCTTATAGTCGCTTCGCTTGAAACCGCCTTTTTCGCAATTTTCTTTCCATTGCCGTTTTTATTAATTTTGATAGTAACAGTTGGTTTCATTGTATTTTTCATTGGAGTATATAGATGAATACTAATCATTCTTTGTCGTCAATTTTTTATATTCTTTTGAATAAGTTGTTTCATCATCGTTTCGTTTCGCGGATATGTTGTTATATTTTTTTTCATATAACAATATATGTCTTCTGAAAAAAAAACAATTACAATAAATCCGGATCTTTTTCAATTAAGTGGTTCAAAAACAAAAAAATCGAAACCTTCAAAAGAAAAACTCAAAATGCGACCCAATCAGTTATCAGAGGCCAAAAACAATACATTGAAACGTAAAATTTTAAAAGTTATTCGTGCAAAACAACAAGACGAATATAAACGCTTATTTTCAAAACCGAAAGAGAAAAATGAACCGAAACATACAATTGAAGTACCAACAGTTGAAAATGAATTCAATAAAGATTTCGATAAATCTCTCAAATATTTGACAGATTTAGAAAAAAAAGTGGAACATGAGAACGTCGTCGTCCATAATCATACTTTTCGAAACTATGACAACATTGGGAAAATAAATGATCCCGTAGTTTTCAATCAATTACCAACAGAATTCAATTTGCAACTAACGCCGCCAGTTTCGCCGGTACAAAAATATAATATTCCACAACATCCTGGATATGGTTGTTTGAAAGGCGGCAAAATACCTACATATAGAACTATCAAAAATAGACAAGGAATCATTCAACATATACCCGTATATTCCGAACCAACTCCGACGAAAGAAATAATTGTGCAAAGCCAAAGTCAAGGTCAAAGCCAAGGCGTCCAAAGTCATCAAAGCCAAGGCCAAAGTCAAAGCCAAAGTCAAAGCCAAAGCCAAAGCCAAAGCCCAGATAAATATTCCAGTAAAGTACCAACAGCAGATATTACTCCTATTGAGTTCAATCACACGTCTGAACTTGTAAAGACGCAACTGCATACTCACGCGAAAAAATCAAACTACGCCCGAATGAAAAATATGAAGCGCCGGAAAATTTATAAGCGAACATATCGTGTAGGCAAATCCAAAACAAAAATTGGCTGTCTCATTTCCAATAAAACCATTCGCCAAAAAATACAGCAATCTGCATACGAATTAAAACATACGAATATAAAAGATGTTCGTAAATTTCTATTGAAACGCGGATTCATAAAAGTGGGAACTGTAGCCCCGAACGATGTATTGCGCAAAATGTATGAAAGCGTGGCAATGGTTTGCGGCGAAGTGCAAAATCACAATCCCGATAATTTGCTCCACAATTTCATCAATGACGAATAATTATTATGTTGGTACTTTTTACGAAATGTTTGTTCATGTTCGCAACTCTTTCGGCGGCTGTTTGCGAAATTCCATCATAATGGATTCATGTGTGGAAAGGGGTGTATATATTAAATCGCCCATATATGGTTCAGAAGCCGGATATTCGTCCGGCCGCATTTGATGGTATTGTTGCAATGGTTGCGCAACATATGTCGCAAAATCGCCGTAATCCGGGTTTTTCGCGCCACCCTTCACATCAAATGGCGCCGATTTCTCGTCATAAATAGTCGGTTCAAACACCATTTTACTGTAACTGCCCAACATGGAAATCATGGATTCAGTGGATTTTCCCTTGCCAATCGTATATTCTTCGTAATAATAAATTGCAGCTAAAGAAACAATAATCAATGTAATGATCGACGTATTTATTTTGAATTTGAAAAGTGCCGATAAAATCGTCAATATGATTGGCAAACTCAAATACAATACATGTAGGTATATTATGTCATTTTGCCACTGATTTGCACATGCACATTTCGGGTCCAATTTCGATTTGAATTCAATGACTGTATAAACATAATATAAGAAAAAACCGAATACAGAGAGAATATAAATAACAATCAATCCGACTAAATAATTATATTTAGTAAATAAATTAGTATAATCGATATTGAAAATCAAATAAATGACGTTGAATAAAATGCCGCCTAAAATCATTACCAAATAATACAATTCAATCATTTTCAAATTATGCACTATTTTTGTAGGTGCACATTGACAATTGTCTAAATTTCCGAGATATGAATATGCTCTGTAAATAAAATATGCGACAATTAATGCTATAAACATAAGACTAATTTCATGTAAAATATTTACTTGTGTCATTTATAATATTCATTTATATTTTATACAACTATCGCACATCTTGGTTCGAATATATGTTTGGTTCGAATATATAAATTAAATTCTTTGAAACTTGTAGATGAGTGTTTCTCCAACAAGTGAAATTAACGATACGAGAACCTGCACACAATTCAAGACTTTTTCGTTTTCAAGGTTCAAAAAAACGCTCGTATGTGATAAAATCATTGAAAATATGCAGAAGAAAAAGATTGAACCCGCTTGTTATTGGGCAGCCGAGTTGATTTGCGCTGGACATTATGCCGATTTATGGCAAATTATTTTAGAATATGTTGGAAAGCATATTCATTTAGGTAATCCCAAGATTGTCAAATACATTGAAATGCGATACATCGCTTTTCGCAATATTATGAATCAAGGTCATTATGTATCTGAACTCCATCTTCGCAATAATCCAACCATTCGCAAAATATTCGCGGAAATTATCGTGGTACTAACACTGTCTAACCGCAAACACAGTTTTGAAATGATTCGTATTAATCGCGTTGAAGAGTTTGAAATCGAAACTATGAAAGACCGGCTTATAGCGCCTTCGACTAGTTTCGTGGAATCCCTATTTCGCAAAGAGGACCCAAAAGAATTTGTCATTCCAATCAATGAATTCGTATACAATATTTCGCAAGAAAAACACAATATGCTGAATGCATGTTATTGGTTGGAATGGATGATTGAATTCGACGCTTTATGCAGAAAACGGAAACAGCCATTGTTTTGCGAAAGACGCAAAGAATCGGAGAACGTTGAAAATAAATATCAACGCGACACTATTTGGATTGTATGGGAAGCATTAATCAATCACTCACATATAAATCCGTTTATTGAATCATTAATACAATCTATATTGGTTCTCTTTTCAATAAAATATACAACAGCTAGTTGCAAAAAAAACCGGTATTTGATTTATTTTGCCATTTCATTACTTACAGAACCAGTGCCTACAAATATTGAATTGATAACTGACAAACCGATGATTGAAATCGTTGTCAATAAAATAGACGAAGTTTATCAGCAAATCAAAGAGAACGAAGAAAGTCCTAATACACAATATCTCTTTGCAAATTTAGAAAAACAAGTGGATTTAGAAAAATCGATACGTAAAATAGAAATAATGAACTCTATGAATGTTTTACCTACAGTTCAAAATAAATAGTTGCCATTATATATCATTATATATCAAAATGGCATCTGTTATTGGGGAAGGCAGTTATGGATGCGTACATAAACCACAATTGGAATGTAATAAATCGAATAATCGCGAAAAAACGGGTAAAAAATACATTAGTAAATTCATGTTATCGAAAGAAGCAATGAGAGAACTTGCAGAATATACGACGATTGCCAAGATTGATAAACAAAATAAATTTTATCTAGGTAAACCTCTTAAATGTGCACCTAAAACATCAAATTTCAATATTAAATCAGTGAAAAAATGCGACATTTACAAGGAAAACAAATCTTTTTCAAATACCAAAAAGTTGAAATATAACAAGCGGGCGCGGCGGCGCACACAAAACATATTCAGTAAATATTCATTGTTGGTAATTCCCGATGGAGGTTCGGACATTTCCAAATTAATGGAATCAATAGAATCAATGCCAAAACAAAATAAAAACGATATATTGGAAAAATTTTGGAAACAATCTGTGCGTTTATTTGAAGGCGTTTTATTGTTCAAAAAACACGGTATTTTACACCATGATATAAAACCGCAAAATGTAGTGTTTGATACAAAAACGGATAAAATACGTTTCATCGATTTCGGATTAATGCGAAAAATAGAAGATGTAAAACGTTCATCGCGTAATAATGAAAATTATATTGCACAATATCCGTTTTGGACATATCCATTTGAATTCACGTATTTGAATAAACATCAGTATATGAAAATTGCCAAATTATCTATAAAAGAAAAGAGTGAATATTTTTATCATTATGTGAAAGAAAAGTTGAAAGATTCTTCTTCCAAAATATCGATTTCTTGCCGTATTTTATTTGATTATATTCTACGGAATCATAGTGAAAATGAAAGGGAAGAAATTGTCGAAAAATATTTGGACGATTTCATGAATTTTATCGTATATGAAATGACTCCTCGTAATTATGATGAATTTTTGCGTAAATCATTGGATACACTTGATTTATTCGGTGTTGGTATTACGCTACAATTCGTTCTTTGTTATTCTATGGACTATTTCAATAAGGAAACGTATCATGCATTAGAAGAATGTTTTTTCAATATGATGCGTCCTAGTTTGATGCATAGATACAGTGTAGAAGAAGCATTTTCAAATTTCAGCAAAATAATGGCGTCTTCTAGGGCGTCTTCTGTCACGTCTTCTGTCAGGTCATCGCCATCTTCATCGTATAAAAACATTATTGAAGATTTACCAATTTTGAAAAAATTAGACAAAAAAACTCGGAATGAATTGATGGTGGAACAAGAAGAATTATTATTATCTAGAACCAAACATTCTTGAAAAAATACTTCTTTTAGCTTTAGGTGCAGGTACTGGTGTAGTTGTAGATACTGATGTAGGTGTAGATACTAGTGCTGTAGGTATAGGAACTATCAATTCAAGTGCATCTTCAATTTTTTGTTGTCTTTCTGTATTTGTTATATCATGTAGTGATTCTTCTTCTTCTATTTCATCAGAGATTATTGATAATTGTGTTGCTTGATATGTAGTTTTATCTAAATAAATTTTACCGTAAATTTTGAATAGTTTTTTATTATCTTTATCTAATTCTGGTTTTTTCAATTTATATTGTCCTTCTATTTTATATTTTTCATCAAAAATTCCATTGTAACATTTTTCGATATTTTCCAAAATTGCGGTATCTGTTTTGCCATTTATATTGAATACATAAATATCATTATCATCATGTTCAAATATTAAATCTATTATTTTGAATGTTGGATGTTCTTTTAATAGAATATAATTTGTATCTTCAAATAATTCTTCTGTACAATAAACGTAATAAATGCTTTTAAAATTTATTGATTCTTTTGATGTTAATTGTGTATAATCATTTTTTTGACCTGTTGATGATGATGGTGATGCTGGTGATGATGGTTTTTTTTCTCCTTCTATTGTTGCAATTGAATCTACTGCTGTTATCAAATTTATATCATTTTTTTCATCTTTTATTAAGACTTGTGTTGTCGGTGATGATTGGATTTGTTTTTCTGCTTCTATAACTGCTACCACTGTTGTCGCTATTACGGCATTTATATCGTTGTCTGACATTATATTATATATAAGATAAATCATATATAAGATAAACCATTTGTCAGAATTTATGCAGAATGCAATGCCCAATTTATGCCACGCCCAATTTATGCAACGTCTAAATCATAGCACAATTCAATTGCACCAACATCAACTTCCAAATACTCTGGATCTCTATCAAAATTCGATATCCAGAAACAATAATGCGAATTTTTCAAAGAAAATCCAATACAAAATTCAATTGTTTTGGCATGAAAATAAAAGAATCGCGAATATTTCAAAGGTTTGAATGTGCCTTTTTCCAATAGTACCAACATATGAAAATAATGTCTTGGCCATTTTTCTTCGCTAAAGTGTGTTAGACAAATATAGCCATCGTCGCATTCTTGTATCGAGCCGTGTTGTATCGAGTCGCATTCTTGTAGACATGTTGACCCTCTTACCCCCTGCCAAAATGGCGTATTGTGCTCATATGTTTTCACAATACGTAACTGATCAGTATCATCTAAACGTCCTATTTCAAAAGGCATCCATCTATATATGAAATATTCGCCGTTGTCGTATAAACAAGGCGCTCTTGGTAAAGGAATCCAATTTTTCTCACAATATGTATCTGTCGGTGGATGCAATATTCGCATGTCTCTGCACAAAGCATTGTCTACATCATATATTCCTGTAATGATACGCGTTTTCAAATTAGGAATATGATTTTGATTTGAACAAATAAACCGAATATTTTGAGAACCACCAATTTGATAATCATGATCCAATTTATACAAACGAATGTCTTCAAGTCCGAACACACTGGCACCTTCATACTGCGGAAAATCTTCTTCTTCTTTCATTTCCCGCATGCATATTTCATTATTCATATTAACCATATTTTTTGTATACAAGTGCCTACAAGAATGTCGAATGTCATAAGCGCCATTATCCAAAATCGTATAATTCACAAACCGCGTATTTATAATTTCACGATTATTTGCCCTATCATGAAAATACGATGTCGATGTTGGTATATATTCGTCTATAGGCTGGTAAGCGCATCGTTTCGATAATTGAATCGGCAAACCTATGCAACAAAAATCGGCACTCAATTCCAATATGGTCGCATTGTGGTCTGCCTTGTACCACTGTGGCGCGAATTTTTTATTCAATTCTAACCATGACCAAAAATTCACTTCCCATGTGAGAACCTGGTATGTTGTCAAAAATTCTCGGAACAATGTTTCATATAAATTATGAAAATGCAAGATAGTGTTGGCAGTTCCTATGAAAAAGCCGCCGCAAAATCGCCAACACACTTCGTTCGGTATTGACCATTCATTCGTCCAATTGTAATCCCAGCACCCCGGTATCAATAAAAAATCTTCTTTTTGGAACTCGCGTTTTATCATTGTGTGCAATATTTCGGCGGGATACGTTTCATCTTCTTTGAATACATGAAAAATATTGAAATCTACCCAGGCAAAATGTGTCGAATTCAATGGGTTCTCTTCCACTGCATATTTC